>BNJS01002404.1_pt1 | contig 157332 bp, 311 predicted proteins | sample 8540461 | NCBI WGS metagenome assembly BNJS01 (sample SAMD00202454, study PRJDB9452) | human saliva metagenome | isolation source: human saliva | place: Japan | reverse complement strand
GGTTACGTATTGTTTCATAACCCCATTGCGTCAATGCTCGGTGCAAGTTCGTCGTTCAGAATCACACGTTGCATTACAAAAATCCATTTTGCACGGCAGTTACTAGTACTGTTGTCGTTTATTCGATCGCCGTCTCCAAGCGCAATCTTGATCATGTCGTTGAATGTGGTCTGCCGCCCTCTGCCGTACACTTCTCGCCCGTGAGGAGATGGTCGCTGACGGTGAAGAGCGCCAGCGCCTGCCGTCCGTACTTCGCTGCGAGCGCATAGAGCGCCGCCGCCTCCATCTCAACCGCGAGCACGCCATACTGACGCAGCTCGCGCTGTCGATCTCTTCATCATAAAAAGCGGTCGACGGAGATGACATTGCCGACGCGCACGGGGAGGTTCAACTTTTTGCATTCTCCACAGCGGCGGAGAGCGGCTCGTAGTCCGCAAGCGGCGCATAGTTGATTGAGCCGCCGAGATGCTCCGAATCATGCCCGAGTCCGTCGTCGCGCCCTGTGCAATAAACACGTCGCGCAGCTTTTACCTTCTCGTGCATGCCGCCGCAGGTGCCGACGCGGATCAGCTTCCACACCGTAGCGAGTCCATCAGCTCATTCACATGATGGAAATCGACGGCATGCTCATGCTCGTGCCCTGCACGGAGACGGGAACGCCTCTATGTGCCTGGTAGCACGAGGATATTGCGGATGGAGGTACTCCTTCGCCCCTCCAGGAAATTCTCCGCAATGAACTTCGCGCGCAGGGGATCCCCCGGCAGCAGGATGCGCTCAGCGATCTCGCCCTTTTCGGCAGCAATATGCGGTGTGCTCATAGTCTCTCCTCTTCTCATCATGTAATCCAGATAGATATATTATATGTCCATGTATAAACAAACGCAAGACAACCGAAACCAAAAGCCTCAAAGAGCTCATTTGCGGAATACGAGGTCTTGAGGCTTTATCTGTGATTTAGCGAATATGCATGCGCTGCGCTTGCTCACGCAGACGTGCGATGCGCTCCTGCGTATCGGGATGGGTCGAGAACAGGCTCTTAAACGAGATATCGCGTCCCGTCAGCGGATTGATGATGCACATGTGCGCAGTCGCGGGCGTTGCCTCGGGCAGCGGCGCGCCGCGCACGGCGTAGTACTCGATCTTCCTCAAGTGCCGATGCCAGGTAGTTTGGGTTGCCGCAGATTTCGCGCCGCCCTCGTCCGCATCGTATTCGCGCGACCGCGAGATCGCCATCTGGATGAGCGCTGCTGCAATGGGTGCGATGATTGCCGTCGCGATGAGGCCGATGATGCCGCCGCGGTCATCATCGCTCGAACGTCCGCCGCCGAAGATTGCTGCCCACTGAGCGATGCTCGCGGCGTAGGAGATGACGGTCGCCATTGTCGCTGCAATCGTCGAGATGAGGATGTCACGATGCTTGACATGAGCGAGCTCGTGTCCGGAGTACGCCGAGATCCTCGTTGTGATCGAGCACGCGCATGGTCCCGTCGTCACGGCAACGGCCGCGTTTGATGGGTTGCGCCCGTCACAAACGCATTCGGTGCATCCTCGTTGATGATATAGACACGCGGCATGGGGGTCCGCACGCCCCTGCAAGTTTTCAACAAGGCCAGGAGCTCCGGGTGCACTCGTACGATCCACTTCACGCGCATTATACATGCTGAGCACCATGCGGTCGGAGAACCAGTATGAGAAGAAGTTCATGCCGAGTGCAATGACAATGCATGACCGTCATACCTGTCTGTCGGCAAAAACTCCGCCGAGTGCAACCATAGCGCCATGAGGGGCGCCAGCGAGCATCGTTGTTTTGATTGTGTTCATAGGCTTTTTGCCTCCATTAAAATCTAAAGCTTTGTCCTTTTGACTATATCATGCCAGGGCGATTATGGAAAAAGGCTGAAATTCTCTTTGATACAATTAAATTGTCTCGAAGTTTGCCAGCTTCGCATCAAAGATTCCATCGACAGCGAGCACGCGCGCGAGGGTCTCATCAGGGATGTCATGGTCAATCGTAGCGCCATGATGTTCATTCCCCTCGCGGTCAGACTTACCTACCTGCATGGAGGAGATGTTGACGCCCGCCTCTCCCATAATGGAGCCGATTGTGCCAATGACACCAGGGCGATTGATATGCGGGCAGATGAGGAGACGCATGCGGGTCGATGTCCACACGGAACCCATTGATCCGACAATGCGCCCTCTGTACCGAAGAGTGTGCCCTGCACCCTGCCGTGCCCTGCTTCTGCCGTACCCGCCGCCGTCGTGACGCGCACGGTGATGAGCGCTCGAATAGTGCGAAGGTTCCTTTTCCTTGACCTCCGTCACCTTGATGCCGCGCGACTTCGCGACGCTCGGAGCGTTGACGTAGTTGATCTCGCTCTCAAGGATGGGGTTGAGCATTCCCTTGAGGAGTGCCGTCGTAAGAAAACTGGTGTTGACCTCCGTGATCTCGCCGTTGTAGGGCGACCTCCACATGGGAGATGGGCCCTTCGGCGAGCGAGCAAACGGTGCAGCTGAGCGTGCTCCGCGAGTGTGATAGCAGGGGGCGGATGACGCGCATGACTTCCTTTGACATGGGTGCCATATTGACTGCTGCTGTCACTGGTTTCCCTCGCGCAGTGCCGCGCGGATTCCCTCCGCCACATCTACAGACACACCAATCTGTGCTCCACTGTGGACGCACCAAGGTGCGGCGTGAGCACAATGCCGGAAGGCCGCGCAGCGATGATTCTCCGCAAGCGGTTCGCTCTCGAACACATCGATTGCCGCGCCTGCCACGACCCCATCCTTGACCGCTGCCGCCAGATCACTTTTCGTCGATGATTCCGCCGCGCGCGCGGTTCACGAGCCGCACGCTCCGCTTCATCTTCTTCATCTCACGCATGGAGATCATCCGCGCGTCTCCTTCGTGAGCGGCATATGCACGGTGATAAAATCTGCCGCAGCAAAGATATCGTCAAGTGTCCCAATGGTACATCGAGCGCCCTTGGCTCTCTCCTCATTGATATGGGGGTCATAGGCGATGACATTCATGTCAAAGGCAAGCGCACGCTTGGCAACACCGCTGCCGATGCGCCCCATGCCGATCACACCGAGCGTCTTGCCGCGCAGCTCCACGCCGACGTAGGCTTTGCGGTTCCACTCCCCCGCATGCATCGTCGCATCTGCCTCGGGAATCTTACGTGCGAGCGAGAGCATCATCGCCATCGTGTGCTCCGTCGCTGCGATTGTATTGCCGCCCGGCGAGTTGATGACGATGATGCCGCGCCTGTCGCCGCCTTCACATCGATGTTGTCCACGCCGACGCCTGCACGTCCGATAATCTTAAGTTTATCGGCGCGCGCAAGTACATCCGACGACACCTTCGACGCGGAGCGCACCATGAGTGCATCGTAATCACCGATGATCTCCACCAGCTCCTCGTGCGCGATCTTATCGCGTACATCGACCTCATAGTCCGCCAGCGGTCCGATTCCCTCGGGCGAAATCCCGTCCGCAGCTAAAATCTTCATCTAAGTTCCTCCCATGCGGCACAGTGCCGCAGTCTATTTGCACCGTGTAATACGATTCATTATAGACAAAAAGTGGCGATGTGTGTCAAATGCCCTAAGAATCCCTGACAAATTTTACGCATATTCATATCTTTTACGCTTCGGTTGACAATCTTCTACTCATGGACGATATACTAAAAACGATTATCTAACAAATAAATGAAATATAAGAGTTCACTTCAAATAAATATATAATGGAGCACCTATGACATACAAAGACACTTCGCAGGCGATGTCTGCAGTTCATCCCCGTCTTCTTCGGCATCACCCCTGCTTTCGCTTCGGACTCATCTACATCGCCCCCGGCGATCCTGTCGGCATACGCCTCTCAGCGGGCGGCGTTGCTGCCGATCCTCAGCTCGTGGAGCGGATGCGTGCGGAAATGGGTCTCGATCAGCCCTTTCTTGTACAGTACGGACGCTGGCTCGTGCATTTTCTCCAAGGCGATATGGGCAAATCCTACATCACGACCTGCCTGTCGCCGCGACGTTTTGGAAAAGCACTCCCCACACGCTTCGTGCATGGCGGGTACGGCAATGGGGCTCACACTCCTCATCTCCCTGCCGCTTGGCATCGCCATTGCCGCGTGCCGCAACAGCCGCATGGACTATGTCATTCGCTTTCTCACATTCGTCCTGAATGCGATGCCCGGGTTTTATCATCGGGATCGTCCTCATGTTTATCTTTTCCTATCGGCTCGGATGGATTCCCGTGCTCGCAACGACAAAGCCGATCGGCATGATCCTGCCCGCACCGACGCTTGACTCGTCATGTCCTCACGCTACATCCGTCAGATTCGCGCGGCGGCACTCGACGAACTGGCAAAGGACTATGTGATCGGGCTGCGCGCACGCGGCATCACGGAGCGCGTGATCCCGTGCCGCAATGTCCTGAAGAACATCACGGTCATTGTCATCACGCTCACGGGCATCTCCATCGGTTCGCTCCTCCGGCGGCACGGTGATTATTGAGACCATCTTTAACTGGCCGGGCATCGGCAGCCTCATCATGGGGCAATCGGGAATCGCGACTATCCCGTCATTCAGGCGGTTGTCGTCTGGATGGCACTCGCATTCTTCCTTGTAACGTCTCATCGCCGACCTCTCCTCGCTATTTCAATCCAAAAATCAAGGATCTCTAAATGATGAACTTCTTTCTGAAAACGCCGCTCCTCTTTCGCACGTTCGCACTCCTCGCGGCACTCTATCCTCATCGCAAGTCTCTTCTCCGCAGCTTGCGCCCCTACGACCCGTATGCGACCGACCCGCAGCTGATCCTGAAGGCACCGTCCGCTGAGCATCTCCTCGGAACGGACAACTACGGCAGGGACATCCTCTGCGCATTCTCGCGGGCGGGAAAACGAGCATTTTGCCGCGCTCTTCATCATCCTTGTCGCCGGCTCGCTCGGCAGCCTCATCGGACTGCTCGCGGGCTACCACCGCGGGCGGATGGATGCGATGCTGATGCGCGTAACCGACATTTTTCAGGCATTCCCCGACATCGTCCTTGCCATTGCGGTTGCGGGCGTGCTCGGCGGCGGACTTGTCAACGCCGTACTCGCACTCATTGCTAACGACGTGGACACAGTACGCGCGCATTGCGCGGAGCGCGACGGTCGCGGCAAAGGAGGAGACATACATACGGGCGGCACGCCTCTCAGGGTGCAGCGATGCTCGTATTCTCTTTGGACATCCTGCCGAACATCGCGGGGCCGCTCGTCGTCACTGCCGTGCTCCATGTCAGCTCTATGATGATGGGGCTCGCGGGGCTGTCCTACCTCGGCATTGGGGTTCAAATCCCGCAGCGGAGTGGGGCGCGATGATCAGCGAGGGGCAGAAATACCTGCAGCAGGCACCGTGGGCGGCGCTTGCGCCCGAGCGCCGTGATGGTTGCAGTCATGATGGTGTTCAATTTGTTCGGCGATCAGCTGCGCGACCTGCTTGATCCCAAGACAAGAAAAACGCGTATAGGAATACGCGTTTCTATAGAATCTTTATTCTTTTATTTGAGGAGGAACCATGAGACAAAACACTGAAACGTCTCTGCGCCGCGCTGCTGCTCGCTGTTCCGATTGCCGTGACCGGCTGCGGCGGCTCCGGATCAGGCGGCAGACAGCAAGAAAATCGTGCGCGTCGGCGGCACAGTCGCCGTGACGAGCTCCGATGGATCCCGCGAAGGAGTGGCTCGGCTGGTACACTGTACGCTACGGTGTCGGCGAAACACTCTTCCGTCTCGACGACAGTATGAAGCCGCAGCCGTGGCTCGCCGAAAAAGGCAGAGAATGTTGAGCCAACGGTCTGGCGCATCACGCTGAAGGACAATGTCACATTCTCCAACAGGGGAGAAGATGACAGCTGAGAAGGTCATTGACTCCCTCAAGCGCACAGCGGAGACAAATGACCGCGCAGCATGGCTGAAGGATGCAGACTATACGGCGGAGGGCAATGTACTCACAATTCGTACAAAAGAGCCGTATGCGACCCTCGTCAACGATCTGTGCGACCCGTACGCTGTCATCGTCGATGTTGCAGGGCACGAAGGACTTTGAGAACGCTCCCATCTGGCGGGGCCCTTTGTCGCGAGCAGCTTTGAAGCAGACAAGCACGCCGTCAGCAGATGAAGAACGCGAAGTATTGGGGCGGCGCAGTGAAGGTCGACGGGTCGAGTACACGAAGATCGCAGACTTCAACACGCTCGCAATGGCACTGCGAGGGCGATGAGCTCGATGTAGCACTGGATCTCAGCCCCGAGGCGGCAGAGACAGTTGCAGCGAATGACAAGTTTACGGTTGTTAAGACACCGCAGACGCGCACCTATCAGCTCTACATGAACCTCGATAAGCTCACCGATCCCGCCGTCCGTCAGGCGATCATGTATGGTGTTGACAAAAGACTATCGGCGACCAGTATCTCAAGGGCGCAATGACAGCGTCGAACAGTGCGTTCCTCGCCTCCACGCCCTATGGCGATCCCGCGCTCAAGGCACGCTCCTACGATCCTGAAAAAGGCCGAGCAGGTGCTTGCGGCGGCAGGATATACGGACACGAACGGCGACGGCATTGTCGAGAAGAACGGACAGCCGCTGACCGTCGAGATGGGTGTCTCAAGCGTCTCTTCAACGAGAACATCACAACGGAGATGCAGCACAGCTCAAGAAAATCGGCATTAACGTCAACATCGTTTCACATGAGAAATCGACCTACTACAAGGCGGGCGAATACGAAATCGGTCTTTACTCCGTCATCACCATGCCGACGGGCGACCCGTACGCATTCCTGCGTGATGTACTGAGCGCAAAGGGCGTTGCAAACTTTGGGCATTACAACAATCCCGTCGTGGAGCAGCTGCTGTCCGACCTGCCGAATACATTTGACCCGACAAAGCGCATCGCACTCGTCAACCACATTCAGCAGCGGGTCATCGATGATGCTGCGATGGACTTCATTGGGTTCAACAATATGCAGGTCGGTATCTCGAAGAAGGTCACTGGTTTCCTCTCCACGCCGAGCGACTCTATCATGTGACAAAGGATCTGGATGAAGTGAGCGCACAAAGCGCACAGCGGAGCAGAGTCGTACGGAACTCTTACGAATTGACCATCTGACTGCGAGGTACGGCGGTAATGCCGTGATCGAGGACATCAGCATCAGCCTTCATGCGGGCGAGTACTTGGCATCGTCGGCGAGAGCGGCAGCGGCAAATCCACCCTGCTCAAGGCAATCGCGCAGATCCGGGGCTCTCCACCGAGATTCACGCAGGTACGGTCTCCTTTGACACGAAAAACCTCGCCGTACTCTCCGAGGAGAGCGGCGCAGACTGCACGGCGAGGAGATCGCAATGGTGTTTCAGTATGCAGGTGCATCGCTGAACCCTACGCGGCAGATTGGCACGCAGCTCGTTGAGACGATACGTGCACACACCGATCTGTCGCGCGAGAAATCTACACACGCGCGGCAGAAGTATTCGGCGGCATGGGATTTTCCGATGGCGTCGTATCCTCGCAACCTATCCGTTCGAGCTGTCGGGCGGCATGGCACAGCGATGCGGCCATCGCACGTCCGTTATCCTGCGCCCGCAGCTCCTCCTCGCCGATGAGGCCGACCTCGGCACTCGACGCGACAATCCAACTGCAGGTACTGGATGAGCTGCGTGCGCTCAAGGAGCTGCACGGGGACGGCAATCCTCCTCATCACGCACAACATCGGCGTCGTGCGGCACATCGCTGACCGCGTCGCCGTCATGTGCAAGGGAAGATCGTCGAGCAGGGCAGCGTGAATGAGGTGCTCGAAACCCGCAGCATCCCTATACGCAGGGAACTCCTGCAGCCGTACCGAAGATGTCCGCCACGACACATACGGACTGCGACCACAGAGATCATACAGAGAAAACACCGCTCCCATAGCCTCCCCGGCACGACGGGGGAGGGGGACCGCGTAAGCGGTGGAAGAGGGCGCCCATTTCAAGACCTCCTGCGCTGACAACGTCTCCATGCACTTTGATGATGCAGGGAGGACGCGTACAAACAATCGACGGCATTTCCTTTTCCCTCGCGCAGCGCGAGCTTCTCGGCATTGTCGGCGAGAGCGGCAGCGGCAAATCCACCGTTGCAAAAACTACTCACGGGGCTGCATACGGCAACGGGCGGCAGCATCCTCCTCGACAGCAGGGACATCACGCGCGCAAACGGAAAGGAGCGGCGCGCTCTACACGCGCATCCAGATGGTCTTTCAAGACGCAGTGGGTTCGTTCAATCCGCGCCGCAGTATCGGCGCAATGATTGGCGAAACGATCTGCCGTCTCTGCACCCCGATGCGCGTACGACAGCGCAGCGCGTCGGCGAACTCCTTACCGAGGTGGGGCTTCCTCCTCCTATGCCAATCGCTACCCGCACGAGATGAGCGGCGGCGAGTGCCAGCGGGCGGCAATTGCACGCGCTATGGCCGTCCATCCCGAAATCCTCGTCTGCGACGAGGCGACCTCGGCACTCGATGTGTCCGTACAGGCAAAGATCATCGCTCTGCTCCTGCATTTGCAGCAAGAGCATGGCATGAGCCTTCTCTCATCTCACACGATCTGCCGCTCGTCAGCTCCATCGCCGACCGCGTCCTCATCATGCAAAATGGACGCATCGTCGAGCAGGGGCGAGACTAGCCGCGTCCTCAGAAGAACCAGGCGAGGGACTACACGCGAAATCTCCTGCGGGCGGCACTGTAAACTCACGCAAAAACGGGACTTCCGTACGAAACAACATTTTGTTTCGTACAGAAGTCCCGTTGACTATCTATGAATGGATATTCTTTACGCAGCAGCAGCTTCGGGCGCGTTTACCTCGATGCCGAACATCGCCATATCGTCCGCGACGTTCGTGATGCCGCCGATGCCGAAGGTCTCAACGAGTACCTTTGCGACGTTCGGAGAGAGGAACGCGGGAGCGTGGGGCCGAGTGAATGTTCTTCACGCCGAGGTGGAGCAGCGCGAGGAGGACGATGACCGCCTTCTGCTCGTACCACGCGATGTTGTAGGGCGATGGGGAGCTTGTTCACATCATCCAGGCCGAATACTTCCTTAAGCTTCAGCGCAATGAGCGCGAGCGGTAGAGTCGTTGCACTGACCGGCATCGAGGACACGCGGGATGCCGCCGATGTCGCCGAGATCGCTTCTTGATGTACTTGTACTTCGCACAGCCCGCCGTGAGGATGACGGTGTCGTGCGGAAGAGCTTCCGCGAACTCACCGTAGATACTCACGCGACTTCATGCGACCGTCGCAGCCTGCCATGACAACGAACTTCTTGATCGCACCGCTCTTTACCGCCTCTACGACCTTGTCCGCCACAGCAAAGACCTGCTCATGCGCAAACCCGCCGACAATCTCCCCCGTCTCGAGTTCCGTCGAGGCGCACACTTCTTCGCGCACTCGATAACGGGCGTAAAGTCCTTCTCGCCATTCACAAGCGGAATGTGCGTGCAGCCCTCGACACTCGACCGCTGCCGTCGTGAAGAGGCGATCCTTATAGCTGTCCTTCGGCGGCACGACGCAGTTCGTCGTCATAAGGATTGCACCGTTGAACTTCTCGAACTCCTCTTTCTGGAGCCACCATGCATTTGCCGTAGTTGCCTACGAGGTTGTCGTACTTCTTGAACGCGGGATAGTGGTGCGCGGGAATCATCTCGCCGTGTGTGTAAAACATCGACGCCCGTGCCCTTCGTCTGCTCAAGGGAGACGCTCGAGATCCCCATGAGATCATGACCGGAGATGAGGGATGCAGGACGATTGCGGACACCAAAGCTTCACCTTCGTGATCTCAGGGTGTCCGTAGGTGCCCGTATTCGCACCATCGAGGAGTGCCATGCCGTCGACGCCCCCACTTCCCCGTCTCAAGCACAAGCGCCGTCAGCGCATTGCCGTCCAGCGTATCGTCGAGGAGCTGCGCGAGTGCACGCTGCATGAACGCATCGATCTCCTCGTTCTCGTGCCCGAGCGCGTTCGCATGCTCAACGTGAGGCAGAGTCCCCTTCAGGCCGTGGGTCGTCAGCTCGCGCAGGCTGCGGACATCCTCGTTCTCGGTTGCGAGAATGCCGACCGTCTTCGCCTTTGCAGAGAACTCCGCACGCGCACCCGTCCAATGGGCCGCCTCTGGCAGCTTCGAGGCATCACTGAGCTGCATGAGGCAGCTCCGACTTCAGCGCAAGGCTCTCCTCGATCCCATCCATGATCGCCTCGCGGTCAAAGTTCGCATTCGTGATCGTAATGAAGGGTTCATCGTCACGCGATGGTTGACCTCGATCGCAACCTTCTTGCCCTCTGCGCGCAGTGCCGTCGTTACCGCGCCGAGTCCCTTCGTCACATAGACTGAGCAGATCCTGCATCTCTGCGACATCCGGCTGCTTGCCGCAGACGCCCTGCACTGTGCGGCCCTTGCCGCCGGCCGTCTCCTGACACTGATAGCAAAACATTTTTAGCATCCATTGGAATCTCTCTTATACGCAATACACATTTGATGCGTTAATTATAGCAAAGGGCAATCGCAATAGATGTAACATATGTTGCCGATGATAATCAATAAAAATTCTCATCAAAAATGCGGTACGAAGGAAACACCTTCGCACCGCGCCGCAATTCATCGATCCTGCGTGGTGAACACCTCTGTAACGGAAATCGTACCGTAGCAATTATCCGCGGGGTCGTCCCCATCGCCTCGATCTCCCTCCTCACCTGTGCATATGAAGCCTCCCCTATTCATCCTCCAGAACCCCTGCTGCCTGCTCGACGGGCAGTGCCATCCTGTAGCGTGCAATAAATTTATCAGCCTCCACGCCATGCGGCTCCGGCGCGAGTGTTGTGCTCTCGTCCGCACGGAACTCTGCGCGTCGAAGAAATCCGGAAGCGGCATATTCTTCTCCTGCGCTGCGTAGCAAGCCAGGACCGCTCATCCCCATGCACCGCCTTCGCTCGCCGTAGCGCATCACAGTGATCGGCATGTTGAGCGCATTCGCCAAAACCTGCTGTGCGATGCGCGGTGTTTTGAAGAGTCCTCCGTGTGCGATCATGACCTCCGTTCGAGATGCCCCTCCTCTCCGTACGAGAATATCCATCCCAATCTTGAGCGGAGCAAAAGGCAGAGTCAGAGCTGTGCAAGCATGAAGTTTTCCAGGTTCATGCGGCTGTGCGGCGATCCGCATAAAGAGCGGGCGCCCGCGCTCCACCGCCGTGATATTTTCCCCGAGAGGCGGTTGTAGTTCAGTAGACTTCCCGCATCCGGCTCCGCCTGCAGCGTACTCTCAAAGAGCAGACGGTAGAGACGGTCCGGCGGCACCTCCTGGCCGAGACACGCCGCAAAATTCCCGAATAGGCCAACCCATGCCATTGATATCTGACGAGCAGTTGTTCGTGATGCACCATGGCAACAGGCGCTCCTGCAGGTGTCGTCACTGATGTCGATATTTCGATGAACACGGCGCAGCGGATCCTCAAAGCACATTCATCGAGACGCGGACGTCCCGACCGAGATGTTCCCCGTCCGTTTACGCACGGCATTGGTACTCACTGCACTACCGGTTCCGGCATCGCCTTTCGGGCGGTGCCACGAGGGACTCAGGAGCAAGCGTTCCGCTCCGATCGAGAAGGCGTGCGCGCCCTCTGTCGTAAGGAACCCTGCATGCTCTCCGCACGCAGGACACGCGGCAGAATGTCTGCAATCGACCACGAATACGGCTTCACCTCATCCAATGCAGCAAATACGGCGAGCATATCTGCATCGTAGGCCCCGTTTTCTCATCAATGGGGAACATTCAGAGGCATCGCCGATGCCGAGCACCTTCTCCTGGAGCCGCCAGTGCACATAGCCTGCAAGTGTGGTGAGAAAATCAATGTCCTGAACATGTTTTTCTCCCCGTTTAGGATGCACCTGATGGGAGATGTGCAATGCTCCAGCGCTGCGGGATATTGAACCACCAGTTTCTCCGTGAGGATGTCTGCTGCCTGACCCGTTGTGTTATTCCGCCAGGTACGAAACTCTGCCAACTGGGTGCCATTCCGATCAAACGGAAGATACCCATGCATCATGGCGCTGATTCCTACTAGCGCCAATCTTTTTCGAGCGGCATATATAACATCTCTGAACATCGTCGGCAAGGGCTGGCACGCAAGCCTGCACCCTGTCAGACATCTGCAAGTGCGTATATGTCCACACCGTCTTTTCAGAACATTTTCCACACGTATAGCTCCCAGAGGCAATCGTCTCAAAATCCGCATTGATGAGCACTGCCTTGATACGTGTCGAGACCGAGCAATTTCGGCGAGGACAGCTTCGTACCCGCTCTCAATTGTGTCGCAGCATGCTGTTTGAAATCCATATCCGAAAACCTCCTCGTCGGTATGATCTCCGATTGACATAATGCACGCGAAGATCGCTACATCATCTGTGATCTGTGGAGGAAGGCATATTCTTTCCTTTCCACTGGTGCGTTTTTGGATGAGAGAGCTGCTCTTTCGTGATGAATGGCCGCATAATACTGACACTGGCATTTCTATCCGATTCCACCAGCTCTTCGCTTCTTCTCAAAAACTTCCTGCATGTCCCAATACTGACTCCAGCGGCCAGAGGTCCAATTTTCAAGCGGCATCGGAAGGGTCAGTGGATCCACCAAAGAGCAGGCATGGTGAATATGCTCGTTTCTCCTATCGGCAGAAGTCGTGATATTGTGCCCTGCAGGATGGATGCTGCCAAGATCCCCATCCAGCCCCCATTGCAGATTTTTACTGCGGATCTGAAGCGGTATAAGCGTAAGATAGTTGTCATGGGTACCATGACTGTTCATGTGGGCAGGCTAACGGAATATCAGTGCCGCGGTCTGTTTTCAGTCGATGGACAATGCGTGCAGCAGCCCCAACGTGCAGGCTGTAATTTGTGACCATGTCGACGCTGCTCGGCGAGGGATCTTCTCCACGGATTAAATGCAGCAAATGCGTCTCAGCACCTGTTCCATGTATCCATAATATAGCTGCTCTCGACCGTCTTGTATAGTCATCTGTTGGGGCGGCATCACCAAGGCAATAGATCATCGGTCGATCAAGGAAGAAAAAACATATTGATTGAAGAAAAATCTGTCAACAAATATCCGTCGACATAGGTGCCTCAAACAACATGCCTCTCCTCATCAAGTTCAATGTCATGCTTGGCAGAATCTTTTATAGCGCAAGACCTCTTCCTCTGTCATCATTCCTGCTGAATAAAATGAGGAAGTGACGGATGCGGTCGGATACCGAATCTCAGTGTCACTTCGATAGCATGCCGGCAAACTCTACAAAACCAGTCCCTTATGCATAGTGACTACCCACCGGTGAACATCATCGTCAACAAGGGTGTCATAGAATTCTGCACTGTTCTGGAGGCGCTCCCGCCCACTATGTCAGATAACGTTCATAGGCTGGATACCCAGCACCTCAAAATGCTGCAATCCACCATGGGATACGCACATGGATGCCCGGCATCCATCGCATTCTTCTCTCCTCTGCAGAGTCCGCAGAGATCAAAACTCAGATGGGAAAAAACAGGAGTTCAACTACTCCAAGCATGAGAAGGAGAACTGAGACACATTTTATAATCCAGATGGCATAGCTTTGCCTTATAAGGCCTTGATTCTCGTGTACGACGCTACGCAGCCAGACAGGAAGCTCCTCATGGAGCAGTGCAGAAAGATATAATCCGGTTTAAGAGAACTGGATCCATGATGTTGGTGAAGTCTGGAGCATCACTTGTAGCGATCATTGAAATTAAGCAATAACTTCTCCTCATAGCATAGCAGGTGTTTTTCCTGAACATCAGCCTGTATAACTCGGCAGCAGCACGAGGAACACATCGACGTCGCCATCTTTCACAAACGCATCATAAATAGGCGCCTGTTTATCCCAAACAACTTCATTTTGGACGGCAAAACGACGCGCATCCGATGGTTTGCAGACCGACTGATTATGATGCTCCTGCCTTATAATGCAGCAAGCTGCAAATTTGAAAGTGAGTTTCCCTGCATAGTATCGCTCAACAAAGTCCCAGCAAAAGCACCGAAGAACCCTACCCCAAGTTGAACTTAGGAGGCTGACTTTGGGGGTATTGTCCATAGCAAAATTTCTATAAAATTCGGATCAAATGCAAGAACATCCTGCACGTATCAAATTCATGGATACACACCATCTGGATAGCATTTCCGGATAAAAGCGCAAGCCTCATCCAAATGTCGTATATAGAGCTGCTCCCCAGAGCAGATGTCGAACAGCCAGGTCTTGCTCGACAACATGCCCACTCCCCAGCAGCATCCGACTTCTCGCTGAATGATCGTGAGAAATACACATGTCCCATCATATACCAGCCAGCTTTTGCCCGCCAATCTGCACTCCCATGAGTGCGCCTGCTATCCGCATCTGCTGAGGTACATTCTCCCGTCGCTCCTCGCCTTAAACCGTCAGTACGCCGTATGAACATGATAAACATGGGGTTCAAAGACATTCTCTGTGATAATTATCTCGTCGAACAGATGTAGGTGTTATCGAGTATATCCAGCATCACACGATAGAGCTGGAGATGTGTTGTTACAGCGATCGTAATCTCGGGTTCTCAACAGAGATGTATATGATCTGATGCGAGACAGCGAAACGCTCTTTTCGATGCCGACAACGAGAAATACCTCCTCAGCCTTCATGCCAAAGGAGCTGTACGTGACCTGCCGCTCAACAACCACCTCACCGCGTATCCACAGCAGCCCAGCACAGTTTTATCCGTAATCGGTGCAAGTCTGACTCGCCGTATCCTGCCGCCATCAGCACAGCATTTTCACGATAGGGTTCACGATAGCACCTCTTGCGTGAAAGGCCTGCTCATCTCTGCTCCCGTTTGTCGCCTGAAGCTGAAAGGCCCTATGAGAGTCTTCATGTCAGCAATGCTACCCTGCTGAGGATAAGAAACGAGAAGAAACAATCTACCAGTCCATACACGAGATCGCCCAGACAATTCCTGGAGCATCATTGCAGGACAACACAGACGATATAATACAAGACGCACACACACACAGTAAGATCCTCCTCCTCCTCGCTCGCGCACACACAATAATAATAATAATACACACGCCTCGCGCCTCCTCTCACACACAAGGCCTCTCGCACCTCTCTCCAACGACAAAGGTCAGCCTCCCATCTCGTCGCCATCCCACGTGCACAGCCGATCGCACGATTCATCGCGTACCAGAGGAAATAGAGATCCGGCAGTGGCGCACTGCGAGTGTGCCCAGCGCGGCGGTGCGGCCAGGGCAAGGAATGGCTCCACCGCCGGAGAGACAAAACTGAGCAAAGGGAAGAGCAAGACGACCCTGAGATGCTCTCACGCAATGTGATCGCCAGTATCGGGTTCGATGTTGGACATTCCATGCACGGCCAGCACAATCTCACTGCCCAGCAAAGTGCCGCAATGAATGCACATATCATCGGCGGCAAGATCAGAGGTGCTGCGGTCTCGAGTGTCGTAAAGTCCAGCAATGATTGCCCTCGCGAGCAGCGAGGGCAATACCATATATCGCCGCACATTGATCTCGCTGATGCGGAGAAAAGCGTGCTCAAAAGCCCTCAATAACGATAGAGCCGCTGGGCCTGCAAAGCGCATGAGGTAGGCCGCACCAGAGGATGCCGAGAGACAATAGGGATAGCTGACCCAAGCGGGCCGCCCAAACAGTGCGGCCGGCACATAAAACGCTGATCTGACGGGCAGTGTGCGAGCAGACCGCAGAACACCGCGCAAACCATTGACAAAAGCAAAACATGGCGGCGCTCATATCATTGACTGCTGGCATGAGCAAGCAGGAACATGATACCTGCAGAAAGGCTGTCGCGCATGGCACGTGCGCCTCACATCGATGCAGATAGTTATTGCAGCCCCAAAGAAAGCCACCCAGAACGCCCAGCATCAGCCACAGAGGTAGCGTCTCATCCATGCCTCCCAGCAGCGTCTGCTTTTGCCGGATATGTCTTTGCAAAGCGAACTGATTGTCCGCATACAAAACCAAATGTGACACTAAAGTGAACTCTCTATAGGCGCACCAGCAGCTCATAGAAGACCACCCACCGCCATATACAGACCCCGCCTTGATTGCCCGATCGAATCCTTCTGGAAAAATATTCTGCAATCAGGCGCTCCGTTTCCCTCCTCGGTATAGTTTGCATAGAGGGCAAACATAGTTACGTCAATCAGCGGATCACAGCGCGATATTCCCAGTCAATGAGATGAGCGACTCACGCCCTTCAACAAATAGAAAATTATCAGCGACGGAGTCAATATGACACGGCTGTTTGGACTGCTTTCCAGGATAAACAAATGTCTGCAGACCAAAGACGGACGTCGCACCTCTCGATATTCAGGAGGAGATTTGCCCTTCCCGAAGCATATTTTCATAATGACATGCAGCATCAAATGATTAAAGTATTTTCTCCGCTCAGTCTGCGTTCATGAAAAGGATCGCAAGGCCCCTCATGCAGCCCTCCCACCTCATCCATATTGTGGGGGTCACAGACATGCGCCCCTCATAGTAACATGAGATTTTATATCCGGGATCGGTGCTGAGCACAACGACACGCTCTGTAATATCATGGCACTGAGCATCTCATAGACAGCCTTCTCACGCGCACGATCAATAAGCAATTCTGTTCCCTGCCATTGCATCGAAAAAATATACCCTGCCCATGTACAGCAAACAGGAAAGAATCGTTCGTCATTCCTTCCTTGAGGGGAAAAAGAGGCGACTCGCTGCAGCTTCCCCAAAAGTGATGCTGAATGATACGACGAATAAAGGCTTCTCGTGAGTGGAGGAACCAAATCATACTTCTTTGTCCTGCACCATTGCAGCTGCTACTCCTTTTTATATAAGACCAACGGCTCTGCGCTGCTGGTCAAAGACCTCCTGTATGTCCTGATACAGCCTGGCCAAAGATCAACTGCAGAGCGGAAGGGGTAATGTCAACGGGTCAGCAAAGAGGAGCATCTAGGGTAAGGCATGCACGGCGCTCATCATTCTCAGCAGAGATAGTACATCTCCTGCAGTTTTTGCAAGGAGCGCTGCTCTCTCCAGATGAGATTTTCGCCTGAACATGCACCGAAAGAAGTGCCAAATACCCTCATACCATTCTTGTTCACAAAATCGCGCAAAGCGGGTCCGTCCTTCGTCCCGCCAAAAGGAACGAGGCCTTTTCTTTTGATCGAATATCCATCGATCCAATTCTGGCATGTGCAGCCCTCGATTCCGGCTGTCTGCATAATCCTTTTACAGTCGATTGGCAATACGTCTTGCAGCCCCACGATGTTTTCCTCACAAAACGCTGCAACAATTTCCCTGCCGACGGTGCGCCGCAGGATCCTCGCCGCGCAGCAGGCGCTCCAGATGGAATGACGCCTCTTCCCAGTTCTGGGCGACATAGCTGCCCTCCAGCATCTGCTTATAATCATCCGTCAGCTCGCTGTCATTCGGCACAGACAAGCGGTCGATTGAGCAGAAAAACGGCATATTGAGCGACGAAAGTCCGTAAGCAGAATATCTGCCAAACCGAGCGCTTCAAAAGCGTCATATCGCCCTCATCCAGCTCGACACCACACGCCGCCAACTGCTCTTTATAGTCTGCAACCTCCTGCTCCGTCATCTGTCCCTTTTGAACAAAATGATCGAACATGAGCGGATGCGGGCGGATCGCAAATTGTATTCCTGCGCCGCCATATTTACCCGCAAAGGCAAGAAAGTCATCCTTATAGTCAAAGAAATGGCTTCCTCCACCCTCTTCTCCGTATTCCAACGAGGGGTCCATAAAACTCTTCGTATTACGCGCCTCTCATTTTGTGCTTCCAAATACGATTCAAATCCGGGATAGCCGAGATCCTCGAAGTGCTGCACGCCTGCCGCTGCCGTCACAGGATAGACCAATCTCCACTCGCGCTTTTTCCTCGGCAGAGTCGCAAAAGTGAAATGTCATATGAGAAAAGAAGTCTGACAAACCCGCTTCAATTCTGAATAAAGGATTTGTTCCTTGTGTTCCATATGCGATGTAGCAAAGTTTTGCGATCTTGGCAAGCTTCTGCTGTATAGGGTTCATGGGAGCGGACGAAGCCCTTCGTACGGGAGCGCCATAAAGATATAATCGGGCTGAAAGATACGTAGGTCGAGTACATTGGTAAAATCATAGACATTCGCGTAGTGATCATGAAAGAAATGCCAGTATTCCTCTTCGTATAGTCCCACGGCTTCTCCGCTTCATTATCTGTGGAGCTTAACTTGGGAGCGCACAATGATTGTTTCACCGTCTCATCTTCCGCGAGCAGCATCATATCGGGAGCCTGTTTGTCCCATCAGCATATTCTGGCACAAGAGAAACCACCCGCATTCTTCCCTCAGGATGCGGGCGATTGTGATGTTCTGCAGGCTGTCTGCCGCTATAAAAGGGTTAAAATACGCGTGATCCTTCATAATGACTACACCTTTTCTGTTCCTGTCAATCGCTGTTCCAGCCTCTGCGTACGCGCACCCAGTCGTCTTTGGCGCGCATGTACTCCACCTGTTTTCATGCCGTTGACAACCAGCCTCATTTGGAAAGCGTACGGATTCCTCATTTCGATAGAAACCATATTTCTCATGATACCGGATGGAGGCAGTATTCGATCACGATATGCGCATAGCACATCTCCAGCTCCAATGCATTGTACATATAGTCCGCAAAAGCATGCTGGCCTCTGCAAAGAGCGCGCTTCCACGATAGCGGCGGTCACCGACAAGCAGTCGCCCTCGTAATGGAGATGCGCTGTACAGGATCGTGATCCGTCCACCCCATCGTAGCAAAGGGCGTGTTTTGTGTCCCGTTCTACAACAAGAAGAAGGCCTGCGTTGGATCGGCAAGATAGTGCTCATACCACGCACGCTGTTTTTCCATCGTGAGGTGAAAGGGTTGGTTCAGATAACGATTGTTCTCAGGATCGTTGCGCCAGTCGATGATATAGCGAAACAAGCTTCTCCTCCACTTCCTCTAGCCTTATCGCAGTCCCTTCGATATGAATTCCCTGCATCATGGTCTCCCTCAGTCATCCCTCATCGTATGGTGTCTCACTCAATCAATTTTGCAGCTCATTCGATCGACATCTTGCAAATAAGAGCCTGTATGCACGATCTTCTCTACCTCAGCATAGTACGCAAAGTTTTTCGCATAGGGAGAATTCTCATCCTCCCGCTGCTCCGTATATGCCAACGATAAAGATCTGCAAATTCTGCGTGTCTCTGCAATACTGTCAGTGTCGCATGATTGTCAGCCACCAACCGGGCTCTCCACCTATCGAACGCCCATTGGATATACTCGCTGTCAGATTCATACTCATACTGAAGTTTTGATTCCAAAACCCGAGGAGAATATCGTCAGAAAGCCATAACAACATAAGCTGAATCCTCTGCATATACAACCCGTCCAAGAATCAGCGCAGTATAGGAGGCCATGAGTGTGCGCTCGCCCATGAACGAGGCACCGACAGCATAGTCCTGACACAGGAGATATGCCTCTTTGGCTGCTGAAGCATCTTCTCCAGATAGGGGCGCAGCTGATATGGCTGCATTCCATTGTATATGTGGAACTGTTCTCCATCTCTGCTGCAGTAGCAGCTCCGTCCAGCAATGTGGTATCCTCACTCTTCATGAAGTGAACCATTCCCGCGAGCGCTGCATCGCTATACAGATAATCCCCTGGTGAGATGGCTTTACATAGCGTGCCGCGGCAACCGTGTATGCGTTCATCACATTGCGGACCGTTCCTCGATTCTTCGCACTACGCACGATGCAATAGTCCTGAACATGGTGCGCATCCATCCATTGCTCGATCTCCTCCTGACGGAAGTCCGGCGTCCATCGTCTCGCAATAATGATCTCATAGGAACATCCACGCTGGCGAATAATGGAGGTCAGCGGGTGAAGAGCTTTTCATAATTTGGACGATAAGGAGAACGCAAAGAGAGACATCATAGTGCTGCTCGTCACCTGGATAGGCATTGACCGTCTCAATGACGTATGCTCATCCTCCCCGCATCCCGATTGAACATCGGCAGGCTCAGCACCTCGTCCGCGTACTGCTCCGCCGAGGGACAGCTGCCGCGTTTATGTCCAAGGTCTGTGTAGCACTCTGCGAGATGCGGAGGAATTGACAGTGAATGACGGTCTCGATGCCATGTTCTGAAAGGTATGCCTTAAATGGTCACGGGCGGGCGTCCGAACGACGAACTGATGGTAAACGTGCTCTGCCCTTCTCTGGTTTCCGCAGGATGACATACGGGTTCCGTATCCCGCAAGATATTCGCTCCGCGATCCGCTTACGCCCTCGAATCAAGGTTGGCAAACGTCTAGCTTCACACGCAGCAATGCCGACTGTATCTCATCGAGGCGGGAATTCACACCGCGATAGCCCGTTGTGATATTTCTCCTTGCTCCGTAGTTGCGGAGCATACGAATGTTCTCAGCGAGCGCTGCGTCATCTGTCACGATTGCTCCCGCATCGCCGAATGCTCCGAGGTTCTTCGTCGGATAGAAGCCACAGCCTAGTCATGCCCGAATCTCCCTGTCATGGTGTCGCCGAAATGCGCACCATGTGACTGGGCACAGTCCTCGATCACAGCGAGTTGGTGACGCTCTGCACTCCATGACCGCCGCCATATGACCGCCCGTCCGTAGAGATGGACAGGCAGGATGGCACGTGTCGCGGCGTAATTGCGCGCCCTCAAGCAGCGCAGTGTCCAGGTTATAGTATGCATCCGGCTCAACAAAGATGGGCGTTGCGTGATTTTCCGTGACGGCAAGCACCGTCGCGATATAGGTGTTTGCAGGAACAATGACCTCATCTCCCACGCCAATCCCAAGTGCACGAACGGAGAGGATAAGCGCATCGAGACCAGAGTTTAGTCTGACCGCACTATCTTGCCCCCGTATATGCGGCAAATTCCTGCCTCAAACGCCTCGAGTTCCGGTCCCAAAATATACCAGCCGGAACGCAGTACACGCAGAGCCGTCTCCTCATACTCGCCGCATGAAGGTCATACTGGCGGCCAAGCACAGCAAGATCAATCTTCATGAGACTGCTCTCTCCATGCACCATCTTCAGGAATTCATCGTAATCACGGGATGTAATCCGCCTCATCATAGACCTCAGATGCAGCACCATCAGGACGGCATCCGGCGAAAAAGTCATCATCTCCGCCACATTGCATTTGATATATAAAGACCCTCATAGGGTTTTTCGAGCGGAACAACCTTCTTTTCCCGCCCATTGTCGAGACGTATTTTGCATCGTTCCATGGATGCAGATCAAGATCTGCTCGAGCCTTCCCTATGTGCATGATGTCCGCGTACAACGCCCGAAATATGGTATCACATATAGTAGACACGCTTGATGCGAAATGGAATATCATTAAACCCTCGAGTGCGACGAGCATCCCGCGGTCGTCTCCATGCGGCTGGAAACATATATTTTATGATCTGCATAAACACCTCGAACAATCAAAACCTCGGAAAACGATCCCGCAGCAGAGGTAAAGGAACAATGCAATCACAGAGTTCACGGCCCCTCCCACTCAAAAGGCCCGGGAGGAAGTGAGATGCAGCGGCAAAACTCGCGTAGAGAATCCCTCCTGCAATGGTGATACCCTGCCGCCATCCAAAGGCTCGAGAGAAGGAGCGCAGAGATGACCCTGGCCGGGGTGCAAGCTCGCGCCCCCGTCGTCCAACGTGATAGACGATCTCGGCCATCACAAATCGATAAGCGTCGGCACGATCCAAAGGGCAAAGCCCCCAGAAGGTCGGCGAGCGCTGAGCCGATACAGGAGGCAAAAGAGCACTCGTGCGGCGCGGCACAAGAAGAGCAAGCAAAAAGATCACTGCATCTCCCAGATGGGCAGCTAGCCGAGCGGGATTGGGATATGCGGCAGATACGTCGCCACAAAGACAAGCTGTCATGAGTGCGGTAAAGACGAGTTCCTGTGTTGTAAACGAATTTCTCCTCTCTGTGTTGATATTCCATGGTCGTCTCCAAATCCATTCCTAATGTCCTTCTATGCCATATCACACGCCGTACCAAAATTCAATGATTCTCATTAAAACGACCTCCTCACGCCGGTAAGACGCTTGGGAGGTCGCTGTCTGTTGAGTTACGACAGGATGCGCACGAGATAGGTCAGCGAGTCCGACTCAAAGCAGCACGCCGAGAAGCGACGAGCACGATTCCAGCGACCTGCTGAATGCGCGGCAGATACTGACAGAATGTGCGCGAGCTTCGCGATATGTCTCCGCCAGATGACGAGCGAGCAGAAAAACGGTACGGCGAATCCAAGACTATAGACAAGGAGGAGCAGTGCTGCCCGCGCTGACGGTCGCCGTATCACCCGCATGAGAAGAATCGTTGCGAGCATTGGCCCGGTACACGGTGTCCAGCCAAGCGTGAAGCCGCAGCCGAGGAGGAACGCGCCTCAACACCGCCAAAGCCCTGTCGTTGGAATGGACGATACTCACGCAGGAGCAGCGGGATCTCTGATCCACCCCGTCACTGAAGAGTCCCATGACGATGATGAGAACAGCTGCCGCCTGCCGCAGAAGTTCCTGATAGGAGAAAAGCCCAAGATCCGATGAACGATGCCGTCGCTCCGAGCAAAACGAAGATGAGCGTAAATCCTGCGAGAAATGCAGTCGTATTCGCATAGAGGCGCTGGGTCTCCCGCCCATCCTGCTGACTGTTCTTTGCAAGAATCAGCGAAAACGTTGGCAGGAGCGGCAAGACGTAGGCGAAATGAATAAAGAAAGCCCGCGAGGAATGCACCGCCAAGAAGGGTTAGTTCCATATGGAACGCGCCTCCAGATGCTCTTTAGAGTTTTGCTGACGACATCTTCTGAGTTCCTCTTCGTCACACCGCCCGTCTTGCGGTAGACGACCTTTCCTTCTTTATCCGCAACAACGCTGTCGGGATTGCGCGCACACCGTAGAGGTAGCTGCCGTCCCCTTCACATCAAGTACAACGGGCAGATCATGCCTTTGCGCTCTCGTCATGAATTTCTGTACGGCCGCGGCATCCTCCCGCAGGTTCACGGCATAGAAATCGACTGTGTCCTTGTGCGCCGCATGGAATGCCGCGAGGTCGGGGATCTCCGCTTGACAGGGCGGCACCAAGTCGCCCAGAAGTTGATGATGTAAGCGTTTCCTTTCGCCTCGATGGCGACATCCTGCCCGCGAGATCCTTGAGTGTAAACGTCGGCGCCGCCTCCCCGCGAAGCGCTCGCCCTTGCCCTGATCTTTGTGCAGACTGTCGCCGTACTCCCCGTATCAGTTTTCATTTCTGCCGCCGCAGCCAGCAATCATGGAGGACTGCGAAGGCCGCCGCAAAAAGTGCCGTATATGTCTTTTTCATATTTTTCCTTTCTGATCACTATGAGATCCAAATTACCAAGTTCGTACTGTGTCACCGCAAGTGCTGTACCCGCTGCAGTCTCTGCACGCAGAATACGCCGGCCAAGCGACACGGGCTGTCCGCCCATCGCACGGATGCGCTCTGCCTCGGCGGGAGAAAAGCCCTCTGCCCCAACGATGAGCACGACGTGCCTGAAGCGTGCGCAAAACGCACGCATCACTCTGTTTCTGCTCGGCTTCATAGCAAAGGATTGCCGTCCCGGAGGCATCGAAAGTTTCTGTGTCCTGCAAAGAGTATGGAAGCGAGCAATGTCCCACCCGCATCAGCGCATTACGGCCGCATCAGCTTATGCGGCCTCATCTGCGACCTTGCCAGCGACAGCCGTTTCTGGCTGCGGCCTTTCTTTGCACCGGCAGCGCACGACAACATATTTCCGTCTCGAAACGGCCGCCGCGCCGCTCCACGGCCTTTGAACGACAAGCTCCATCTTCCTGCCCTCGAGAAGCGCCTGCACAAGGAATACTTCGGCTGCTCCTCCTTTTGGGAGTTCCTCGGTGCGATCGTGAGACGCACGGCATCGCGAACGACCGCAGTATCGCACCTGCAGCGGTGCGCGATACAATCGCCAGCCGCCGCAATAACAACCCTTCGCTCGCCGATGCGTGCACGCATGACACGTGCGTGAGATGATGCGGCATCGCCGCCTGTGAGATCTCGATTTCCTCCGCGAGCTCCCCGGATAGAATAGGCGCCGCATCAGTCTGCGTGATCCGGCGCTGCGCCGTCAGTACACATCGCAGCCCATTCCTCGCGCGTGATGTCCAGCACCGACAAAACCATGCCCTGCAGCAGCACGCTCAACATCAACAATGCGATCGTCGATGATCCCCGAAGCGAGAAGGGTCCCGCCCGGCGCGAGATGACGATCGAGCTGTCCAAAGAGGCGAATGATGATGATCTGCAATGATGTTCGCAATGATGATTTGGGCAGAGGCATTCCTCGCGCACGCAGTAAAGGAGACTGCACTGAGCGCACGCACATCGAGACAGCGTTCTGCCGGATATTCTCTCTGCGACGCCCAGACGCGTACTGGATCAGTAGCATCGCGACAACGTCGCCGGCACCTAGCTTTGACGGCAGCGATGGAGAGGATGCCCGAGCCGCACCCCACATCGTAGACACGCAGCGATGGAGATACAATGCGGTTCCGAGCCAGCGCAGCGCCATCAAGCGCCGCTGCATGCGCGTGCCAGCAATGCCGCACCGACTCGAGGTCGATGACGATCTCATCCGCCGCCGCGATACTCCTCCCACGTAGGACGCACGACAATGTGCTCCCCTGATCTTCTGGGGTGGAATGCAGGCCTCCACGTCCTGCCCAGTCCCTCATCTGCGACGAACGTATAGGTGATTGCTGCTGCCCCAATGGCAGCAGCACGGCGCAGACTCTCGACGCTGCTCGGCAAGTGTCAGCAGGCTCCCTCCAAGCGTTCATCTCGGGCAGGTAGGCACGTACCGTCACGGTATCCGCATTCTCCGCCTCGCGGAAGATCCGTATAGTCCCCAGAGACCCGCGTCATCGCATTTCTGTTCACGAGGGACGGATCGTCAATCTCCGTCCCGGCAGCCCCAAGCTCCATCAGAATATTGCCAATGAGATCTGCTCCTTCGTGCGTCGTCACCGCGCTCACCCGTGCCCAGCGCATTCCATCGCCCATGATTTCATCCATTGCCCCCATACCTACCGAGATGCAGTATAAGGCAGATTGAAAAAGCGATACGATCACTGCGTCGCTTGATAATAGGATAGCGCCGCATGTGTGCAGCGCTTTCGTTCAGCTGAACCAGCGGTTCTTCCTCAGAGATCTGCCGCAAAGACCGTGCAGTTGCGGTACTCGAGGACACTTCACGGGCGTATCGCCGTCTGCAAGACGGAACGTGAACTCAGGCGTCCGCCGCCGTGAGATTGGCGCGCTGTACACCCTTCTTTGTCACGAGGACGATGCGACTCAATGAGATGCTCCGTCATCGGATGGGCAACAGAGCCGACCTTCACGTGCACCTCATTCTTTTCCTTATCATAGGTCGCAACGAGACATGCTTCTCCTGCGCTGCATCGACTGTGTTTTGGCTTGAGTGCCTTGAGCGCCTGCCCGTCAAGCTGCAAGATTCAATTCCTCATCACCGTCAAGACTCAATGATGTGCTCTTGTCTGCAACATAAAAACTGACACGTAACCTCCTGTCGTGGAAAGCTGCAGCTTCCATCCGTAAATACACAGCAGTAGTATGCGAAACACCGTCAAGCACATACACTTGATCTGTGTTTCAAAATGTGAGTGTGATCAGCACAATAGATATAGTCTATTCCGCCTTCACAAATAATAATTCTCCACAAAATAAGATTATCCTTCTTTTCTCTCAAAAATTTTCGAGAAAAATTATCTGCCGCATTTGTGTCAATGAACTCCTGCACAAGATAGCGCGGCCTATGTTTGACCTCGAGGTAGATTCTTCGCGACATACTCCCCGATCACACCGATGGAAAGGAGAATCAAACCTCCGAGAAACCAAAGGGAGACGACAAGACTTGTCCAGCCGACAATGGTCTCACCAATGAAGTGCCGCACGATCGACCAGCACGAGCATCAGTCCGCTGATAAAGGAAATGCACATTCCCATCTGTGAGATGAGGCGTATGGGGCGTGCGGAGAGCGAGGTGACTTCAGGCAAACGAAGCCATCCGTCGCCATGGGTACTGGAGTCACCGGCGAGACGCTGCTTCCGTGCATAGTAGACGACATCATGCGTGAGGCCGATCATGGGCACGATTCCGCGCAGGAACAGGTTGACCTCGGATATTTCTGCAAGCGCCATGAGGGCCCGCCGATCCATCAAACGGAAATCAGCATGGTTGAACACGATATCCGCGCCAAGTCGCGCGCATCGCCCGGTAGAACGTCTCCGCCGTAAAGCGCTTGAGGAAGGTGTATCTGTCGCGCGGTTCTGCGCACACCATAGACGATATTCGCCCCCGCCGCATACTTTCTTTCCAGCATTGCATCGACCGCATTGATGTCATCCTGCAGATCTGCATCGAGGCTGATCGTCACATCCGCATGGGGAGCACCGTCATAAGCCCTGCGAGCAGTGCATTCTGATGTCCCTCGTTGTGCGCGAGGTTGATCCCAGAAAAAGGGCGCTCCGCCCTGTACAGTGCACGATCAGCTCCTCATGTCCGGTCACGGCTGCCGTCGCTGACACAAAGGCAATCCGACTGCGTTCATCCACCACGCTGGAGGCGATCAGAGCCTCTAGTTTTTCCCCGCAGTTTATCCGCCGTATCATCCAGCACTTGCCCTGCTCGTTATAGCAAGGAACGACAAAACAGAGAACGGGTGGGGCTCATCTTTATCATCCTTATAGATGCAGAGGCCATCGCGCCCTCGACGAGCTGCCAGTTCTCTGCGCCAAGATCCTTCATCATCTTTGTGCATGAATGCACGCATGATGATATATTTCGGACGCGCATCTTCGCGCAGGGCTGCAAGGACTCCGCACGGTTCGTGTCTCGCCTCAATGCCGAATATCCGTATAGAGCATAACGCCGGGACGCAGCTGCTTGTCGATATAGAGCGCCCGCCCCTCCGCCTCTGCTGCAGCATGGTATGTGGATGCATACTGAAGCTGCAATCTGCTTGACGCTGAAACCCCTCGACGGCAGGCACTCAGCAAAACCGAAGGCAATCACCATCGTCATGACACCGGCACCGACATGCAGCCATGCAGCCATGATGAGGTTGTGCGATGCCGTAATGTTGCATACAATCGCCGCCCTGAAGACGAGGGTGATCGCACCGAGCCAGAGACCACCCTCAGCGAGGCCCGCGAGACTGTCCCTGCTCATCAGCCATCCAAGACCGAGCAGGAGGAACATGAGCGCACTGCCGCCCGCCCACATGCAAAACGCGTCTGACGCCAGTCATCCAGCATACGTGCAAGGTTCCACCCAATGATGGTCGAAAAGCGCAGGCGTCAGAAGGAGCATATAGGAAAACCTGTTTCGTCTGTGCAACTCGAGAAGAACACGAGAACGATCCACCATGTCTGAAAAAGCCAGCAGCTGTGCCTCCTCACCAAAACTCCTGCGAAAGGGCATTCTTGACCGACTGGATGAGAAGCCCCGTCCAAGGAAAGAATCCGAGGATGAGAACGGCAGATAGAACCACCAATGCGCACGTACGGATGCAGCGGTGCCGTAAAGCGGCTGACATTATGAAAGCCGAGTGAATTCATAGATAAACGCCATGCCGTGTACCTCATACATATAGAGATTACCAGGGCAGTCCAACGCAACAACGAGAAGCAATCCACGCACAATATGCATACGAAAGAGCTGCTCGAGCTGACGCGTCGCAAGCAGATAAAAAGAAAACGATGCCACCCGGGAAAACGACACCGATGGGGCCTTTCGTCATCACTGCCAAGCTGCAAGCTAGGTACATCAGCCAATACCGCTGATGGATGAAGGAGAAGAGCGCCGCCGTCATGAAGAACAGCAGTGTTGAATCTGTCACAGATGCCTTGCCCATATACATGAGGATGATGTTTGTCCCCATGACGATCCCCCGACCAAAAATCCGTGCGAGCACCGAAGAGACGTGCGGAGGCGAGTGCCGTCATGAGAATGGGAGCCAATCGCCATGAGAGAAGCTGGAAGACGCGCTGCAAGCTCGCGCTGAATCGAGCATTTTGAGGACAAAACGACAAGCCAGTAGAATATCGGCGGTTTATCGTACCAAAACTCATTATAAATGCGCGGCGACAAATAGTCACCAAATCGAGATCATTTCCTTTAGCCGCTCGGCATAAAACCGGCCTCATCCGGGTCAAGTGAGCGCTGTTCCGCCGATGCCAAAGAGAATCTGGAATGAAATGATAACGAGCAGCACAAGATAAAACCGGCCACGCAAGATCGTCATTCATGCAGATACGCACCTACATGTATGAAAATCCATACGATCAGATGTTCCGCAATCAATGTCCGTGATGAGCACATTGATGAATCCGCCGCGGATGGCGCCGAGAACCGCGTCCTTCTTCGCCCGTCCACCCGCAACACCGACGCGCCGCAGATCTTCTTCAGTGTATCAAGGGGAGATGCCGACACGCGCTCGTTGAATTCCTGGAACGGACTTGTATCTCCATTGGCATCGAAGTATCGAAGCGCAACATCGCCAACTGCGCCCGCGTGCCGCAAACTCCTCGAGGATCGTGCGGTCGACATAGCCCGTCTGCAGGATTGTCGAGTGCTCCGTCGAGGGATCCCAATCCCCCATCAGGACGAGGTCGAGACGTGTGTAGAGGCGAATCACATTGCGGATCGTCTTCTCCTCTAGGAAAGCCTCGAGCACCTCACGGCGTGAAAATACCGCAGAAAAAGAACTGGACACAGTCTCCGACAAAGCGATCGGCAAATTCCTGCGCAAGATAGTTGGAGTGAATGTCGAGACGACTCTCGGCTACACCGCCAACGAGCGGCACAAAGGTCGCCTTGATCGAGCTCGGATAAAATAATCCGAGCGCACGACATTTTGAATTGCGCAATCCCATCGTAGACTGACGAGGTAGCCGTCCATCAGTACCATGCGACAGATACTCAAGCGTCGCACTGCCGATCTCTGAATTGATCGGGTACTGCCCGCCCGATATGGGACTGGACGGAACGATGATAACCTCCTGCAGATGTGTTTCTTCTCCAGCTCACGCTCCATCTTCCCATATGCGATGTTGTCAGGATTCTGGATCCGATACGACAATGCCGCGCTCCTTACCTATCGTAAGCATGCGCGAAACCGTCGGACGCGAGATGCCGAGCACCTCACAGATCTCCTTCTGCCCCAGACCATCTTGATAATAGAGACTACAGCATTTGAAAAATGAGGCGCACATCATCAACAATTTTCATTGCTGAACTCCTCGCAGCGATCCGTCATCATGGAACTCTATGGAACACATTCTGCCTTTTGCAGCTGATATTGACATATTTTCTATCATATTGTTAAAGGGGCTGCTCGCTGCGGCAGCCCCATGCCATCAATGCACCCCGATGGTGGCACCCATTCTGACATCGTCCTTCGTAAGCGCGCACATCACCCTGGAGCATGATGCAGCCGGGACGCTCCGGTGTCTCGCCTCCTTAAAGCGAGAGGGTACAGTGTCCAAGCTCCCGCAGTGTGTGCAGAGCCTCCTCACCAATCGCCGTGATCGTAAACGCCTTGTCGCAGATGATCATCGTATCACCGACAGCCGGATCTACGTTGCAGTTTGCAGGCGTATGAGGACGGAGAACTCGGCCAGTTCGGCCGGCGCATTGTTGTTGAATATGATGATGAAGTTCGCATTCGGATCATCATGAAGAGCAGAGACTCCTCTCCCCAACTCGTAATCTCGACAATAGCATTTCATACTGCACCCTCCTGTCTCATCAAAAAGCCCTGGTCCTGATGGGTCTGTGCTGAGGCACTTCCATGCTCTGGTTTCGCCTCACGGCGCTCATATAGAGATAGATCTTCTCCGTGACAATGCCGCGAATGAGGATGACGACGATGCCGACGAGGAAATAGCGGACGGCGAGATCCCCGAGCGGCAGCCCAGCGTTGTAATACCGGCTGCGATGCCCATATAGACGAAGAGCTCACCGCCGTTCGCATGCGGGAAGAGCCCCGTCACGGGATGTACGAAGCTGACCGCCGCGTCATAGTACGCAGGCTTGTACTTTTGATCGACGAAGTTGCCGAACGTGTAGCACATGGGGTTGCCGAGAAAGAGCACGGCAAGAACGGGGAAGCACAGTATAGCGTGTGACAATGTTCTGCGTTGCGACGCTGCGCCACACCATTCACGCGATCCTCACCGATGAGCTTGATCATCGAGTTGGACCGCTGTCATCATGATGACGAGCAGAGGATAATCCCGTGACCCAAGATAAAAGATCGCTGCGCCCGCACGAAAAGATCCATAGCCGTTTGCTGCTGTTGCTATCAGTTCCATAATACCATATCCCTCCCATTAGTAAAGGCCAATGCTTGCCGCGTAGGGCGATCAGAACCGCCAAAGGGCCTGTAATCATGCGTGAATAGAGAACGGCGGGTACGCCGAGCTCAATCGTCTCAGGATCCGCCTCGCCGAGACTGAGGCCGACTCGAGACGAAGTCCGCACCAACCTGCGCATTGATCGCAAAGAGTGCGGGCAGTGCATACTGCGGAGGGATATTGCCTATGCCGATCTGTGCGCCGAGGAGCGTGCCGACCACCTGCGCAATGACCGCGCCCGGGACCAAGCACAGGGGAGATAAATGGAATCGCACACATAAGGAGATGACGAGCATGCCAGGCAAGGTGCTCGCGAGCGGCGAGATCGTGGTCGCAATGACATTGCCAAGTCCCGAGATGGAGATAATGCCGAGGATCATGGAGGACGAATGCCATGAACGGCAGGATGCTCTTGATCGTGATATCGATAGTCTCACGGCCTGCGGCATAAAACTTATTGACAACACGCCGATGGCAATGCCGAGACGCGTGACGAAATTCTTTTTTCTCCCGGCCTGCATGCTCTGCGATCTCCGCCTTTGCCTGCTCCTTGCTCTTGGGTATGCACAGGTGTCGCTGCCGCGCATGCTCTCACTCGCATCCGCCAGTGAAAGACAGGAGAAGTCGACCGCTGAGACATAGAGTCCTTTGTAATGAACTGAGCGAGGGGGCCCTGTCTCTTTCCGACCGGCAGCACGTTTGCAGTCAGAATGCCCTTTTTCGGATAAACTCCCGCAGCGCGCCGTTCCGCCGCAGTCCACAACAGCAAGCAGGATCTCCCTCATCCGGCACCCCTGTCGAGAACCCATCCACGGGTATACAGCCCGTCATCTCAGCGATTTTTGCCGCAAGCGGGTGAATGCCGCCGCCCGTCACACTGACGATCTTATTGCGTGTCTCGGTGGGAACGAGAACGAGCGGCCCGCCCCAGCCTCCGTTGCCGGCGACAATTTTCAATGACTGATACATTCTATTTTCCTCCTTAGTTATGATGATGCAGATCTTTCTGTTGCTCAGGTACAGTTCTCTGCACGTCTCTGTTGTCTGCGACAGCCGTAGTGATGAGTGCCTCGAGTGCCTGCATATGTCCTTGTAGTGCACACGCCGTTTCTCCGGCAGTGCTGCATACTCCTCATGCAGATCATAGATCGTACGTCCGACGATCTCCTTTATTGGCCCGAACCTGCTGAGAATGGTCATCCCCGCATGATGCGCCCCATCCAGGATCTCGCCGCCGAATTGCACGCAATGACGACAATGTTCGACGGCCCAGCTGCCTGCGTGAGCCAATGCCCACATTGCCGAGCCTGTGCATCTCACGTACGGCACGTTTGTACTCCTTGACCTGCAGATGCGTCCCAATGACCTGGATGACAAAGAGCAGAAACAATCCCGCAAAGTGCCTCTGTCTGCAACGAATGACCCTCCCCCTCATTTTCTCTCGTATACTGATAGGAATTATATCATTGGATTACATTTTTCTACAACAAACGGTTTATTGAATTTCTTTGTCAATGTATCTCGCCGCACATCACACGCTTTTGTCATTTGTTCCTATGCAGCATGCTCAAAGAAAACTGCCGAAATACGGCAGTCTGCTCTTAGATGATCATGATGTTTTTTGGAAATCAGCTGGATATAGTGCGTCAAGACCTTTTCGCATCCCTCGTCCGCCGCCTTCTGTGTCTCAATCAGGAGTCCGTCTGCGCCGCCTTGATCTCTGCCATCGCCCTCACAAGGAAGTCCGTATAGACGTTGAGCTTTTGCAATCCCCTCGCGCACAGCACGGCGCAGTTTTCATCCCCGTGCCGGAACCGCCGTGCAGGACAAGCGGTAACAGGAACGGCAGCAAGTTCATGCAGCCGTGTGAAGTTCAGCTCCGGTGTCTCGATTGCTCGCATAGACACCATGCGACGTACCGATAGAAAACAGCAAGCGAATCCACACCCCGTTGCCTGGACGAAGGCCGCAGCCTCCTCGACCGTCGTATAGACGCTGTCCGAGGTCGCCCCCTCAACGCCCTCAGAGGCGCCGCCGACATGACCGATCTCCGCCTCGACACTCACGCCCTTCGCATGTGCGTAGGTGACTACCTCCTGCGTCAGCCGGATGTTCTCATCCATATTCTTCATTGAGGCATCCAGCATAACGGAGGTAAAACCAAGCTCTATAGCATGTCGGAGAAAATCAAAAGTCCTGCCCGTGGTCGAGATGCAGCACAATCGGCGTATCCACTTTTTCTGCCCAGTATTTGCCGACGAGTGCAGCCTCCTCGAGAGAGATCAACCCCGCGTGCCCCTGCGCAAAGGAGAGCAGAATCGGCGTTTTTGAGTGCATCCGCTGTCTGCACAAAAACGCGTGCGGCGTTCAGCGTGAGAAAATCAGGAGCGACAATGCCGTAATGCCCTGCCTTGCGGCATCCAGCACAGATTTTCCATCGACCAGCATAGGGGTTCCTCCTTCTCTGAAAAGCATGTTGATGTTGTGGGTATCATATTTCAGAGAAATCCATTTGTCAATATTTATTTACCAGTGGTTATTTTTTTAGTTGAACGCACGCGGAATCGACTGCGAAATGCATCTGCCTTGGATGTCGCATACTGTAGCGACCCGTCCCTCGCGATCCGTCGTCAGAATCCGTGTGACAAAAGACAGGAGCCTCTTCTCCCACCTCGAGATAGAGCGCAATCTCAGGTGTCGCTCGGATGACCTCGATAGTCTTTGTCCTCTGCATGGATGAACGTCATGTGCCTCGAGCGTACGCAAAAGCCCGTTCTTTGTAAAGTCGATGTGTACAAGCTCTGGGCAAAGTGCAAGTGGGATATAGTCGTCTGTGACAGCATAGATACGATCATCCACATAGCGCAGTCGTTTGAGATGAAAGACAAGCGTCTCCTCAGCAAGTCCGAGCATTGCGGCGAGGTTGCCGCGCAGGCTCTACCACCTGCTGGAGAACTGTACTGCGCGTGACACGCCCTCTGCAGAGAACATCTGCGCAAGACCGAATCCGCGCTGTGCTGCCTCGGAGTAGTCCACAGGGGATCTTCTCCCTGTGTAGAACGAACCACGCCCCTGCATGCGTACAATCTTGTTCTCTGCCTCGAGAAGTTCGAGTGCCTTGCGCACCGTTGGGCGGCTCACGCCGAGCGTCTGGCAGAGTTCCCGCTCCCCGGGAATTGGCGAGAAATAGGCAAGGTCTGCGAATTGCCGCTCCATCGCATCGCGGATCTTCTCGTGCAGTGGTCGTTTTTACTCGTCATGCGTACGCCTTCCTCCTCTTTTACTTTTGTTATAGTATGTGATTACTTATGCCGTTGTCAACAGGAAACCGCCTTGCATATGTATTTTTACCCTATGGTAATATTAAACTAACCATTGGTAAATTTCATTTCTGCTACAGGAGGTCATATCACGAAGAGCAGTCTTGCCCCATTCCTTGTTGTCAATCCAAAAATCCTCATCTCTATGGCAAGAGTCACTTGCACTCGCGCAGGCTGCTGATCATGCGGCCAAGGGAGACAGGGGCTCAAGATCTATTTCACCTGCCCTTCTCTGATATTCGCTGCGTGAGAAAAACACCGAGGCGATTATTGTCACGGCACAGGCGATGGAGAGCCTGCGCCCCGGGCCGCGGCATGGGACATCTCCCTGCCCGAGGCGCTCTATGAGGCAGGAGCGCGCGCAACCTTCCTCAACCACGCAGAGAACCCCATGACAATGGCCGAACTCGCAAAGACGATTGTCCGCGCACGCGAACTGGGCATCGAGACGATTGCGTGCGCAGATTCACTTGCCGAGGGCACCGCCATCGCCGCATTCCGCCCCAATATTCTGCTCTGCGAGCCAACCGATCTCATCGGCACTGGCAAAGACCGCAGATGACAGCTAGACGACCTCAATCGCTGCGAAGATCCGCAGCATCGATCCATCCATCGGCATCATGATCGCCTCCGGCATCACGACGGCAGATGATGTCTACCGCGTCGTACGACTCGGTGCAGACGGCAGCGGTGCAACGAGCGGAATTTGAACGCTCCCGATCCGGCGAAGCGCATCATGGAGATGGCAGCGGCAATCGTGCGAGCCGCCGAAGTGCGTGAGGCACAGGGAAACGCGGCATAGTGCAAAGGAGATATACAGCATGGCCGTATTCAAGAAGAAGCTGACCTCACCTCACACGGGAGGCACGCCTACCTTTATCAACATCACAGAGGAGCTGAGCACCGCCATTGAGGAGAGCAGATCAACGAGGGCATTGCAACTGTCATCTCACCGCACACGACCTGCGGGATCTTCTTCGAGGAGTTCGTGCACGATGTGGACGAGACGGGCACAGAGTTCCTGCAGAACGATCTGAACGCCGTCCTCGAGAAGCTGATCCCGAACCAGACGGGCTGGAACCAATACCAGTACCCGGGCGAGGAGCACTACCGTGCCGTCGAGAGCTGGCCGGATGCCGAGGCATACCTTCCGGCGGCGACCGCACAGCACTCTGGAACTGTGACGCTCACCTTAGCAACCCTCATCGGCTCCTCGGAGACCTTTGAAGTCGCTGGCGGCAAGCTTCGTCGGGGACAACGGGCTACTGCTACTTCGTCGACTTCGACCGCACGCGCGCGCACGCACGCGCAAGTGCTCCATCGTCGTGATGGGGTGAGTAAGAACGGTCAGCGATTTGTTGTTATTCTCTCACTGCAGCAAAAGGGACCGTTGCATGAACGCTTTCTATCGGCTCGCTGCGCTCGCCACCACTGACCTGTCCGAGAAGCAAGCCTGAAGGGCGCAGCTGAGCGGGTAACAGGTCGTATGGGAAAACCTCCCAAGAACATAGTCGAAAGGCGAAGTGTGATTGGAAGAGATTGACCGCTCCCCCGCTCTGACGAGGAGGGGATCGCGTAGCGGTGGAAGGCGCTTGTAGCGATACCGCTGACATACTGAACAAGGGACTGTTGCACTGAAGTTTTTCAGCTTCGTGCAACAGTCCCTCTTGTTTTCGATGCTTACTTCAGCGCATAGCCGTTGTTATACATCTTGTCCTGCTCTTTTGCGCACCTGATAGAGCTGCGTCGATGTGTCGAGTTCAACCATGTCGAGGGTGAGGAGCGTGCCCTTTTTGACGTCGCACTTCATGCGCGTGTTCTTGTTGACGAGAGCGTAGACGACGTAGCCTTTTTCATAGGTCTCCTCGGCGGTTGCAATCGAGCCGTAGGTGGTGAGCCTCCGATTCCGTCGATGGTCTCTCCCGCCTTGAGATCACGCTTGGCAACGGCAATGCACTCACTGACAGGACCATCCATGGGGATGATGGTCGGCTCATGGTCAATGACGATCTTTGCAACGGTGAGCGGCGTCTCGAGGTTGCAGAGGTGATACGGACGATAGAGCGTCCAGAGGGGGCCAGCCCATACTGTGGTAGCCCATCTGATACGCAATCTCTTCATTCTGTGTCGTAACGGTGACAAAGACACCGGGCGCGATGCCATTAACATATTCGACGACATGGTGCTTGTTGAGGATGCCTCCATCCTTCTTGAGCCTGAAGATTTCGTTGAGGTCAGCGCAGCGATCCTTCGGCGATGCAGACGGCCCATGTCCGCCAATCACATCGGGGATGAATCCCTGTCGCGTTCGGACATCGCGGTCATTTCGACCATGGTCTTCGTACCGTCCTCTGAAGGAGGTGAGCATGCGCGACTCATCTTGCGGCGCGTCGCCTCCTCGCGTACGGTATCGGGGTTGCAGTCATAGTCGAGCTTGTTGTTCTTGCCCTTGCCCATGACGACAACTTCCATGCCCATCGCACGTGCGAAGGAGTAGAGTTCCATGACGGCGCCCGGCTCATCGCCCGCAGAGCCCGTATAGATGACACCATTCTCGTCGCCGAGTTTCTTGAGGTAGCTGCCGATGACGACATCGGTCTCCACATCCATCATGACAACATGCTTCTTGTTGTTCATCGCATCGATCGCGATCTTAACGCCGACTTCAGGTACGCCTGTCACGTCAATTGCGACTTCGACGAGGTTCGCCTGAGAGATGAGGGCTGAGTTCTCCGTTGCAACGTATTTTCCCTGCTCCATGAAGCGGTTCGCCTCTTCGAGCGTCTTTTGCAACAGCAATATCCTCGTCACTGATGCCCGCATAATGGAAGGCGTTTATGACATTCTCAAACTTGATATCCGAGACGATTGCCGGCATAATGCCTTTCATGAGCGCCATCTGGGTCACCATTCCGCGCTCCCCATCTGCCCCGCACCGACGATGCCTGCGCGAATGATTTTGTCCTCTTCCTCGCGCTTCTCAAGTTTCTTGTCCATATTCAGTATGCGAGAACTCCTTTCGCTCACCCATAGGTGAACCTATACATCACTGTTCTGAACTTAGTATAACACCGCATTTTCCATTCGTACAATATCATCTCGCCTGAATTTGCGTAAACATTATAGCAAAAAGAGGTATGTTTCCATCGGTAAAGAAACATACCTCTTTGTATTTATCGTTTATCTCGTGCGCGGAACGCTTACATCATGCCGCCCATACCGCCCATACCCGGTGCACCGCTCGGCATCGGAGCCTCCGGCTCCGGCTTGTCCGTAACGAGCGTCTCGGTTGGAGCACCATCGCCGCGATTGATGCCGCATTCTGGAGTGCAGAGCGTAACCTTCGCAGGGTCAACGATACCAGCGCCGATCATATCAACGTAGGTGTTCTCAAGCGCGTTAAAGCCGATGCCGTCGCCTGCCTTCTTGACGCTGTCAACGACAACCGAGCCCCTCGAGCCCTGCATTCTCCGCAATCTGGCGGACAGGAGCCCTGACCGCACGCTTTACGATCTCGATGCCGACCTTCACATCGCCCCTCAGCCTGAATCTTATCCAGTGCCGGGAGAATGTCGATGAATGCCGTGCCGCCGGCTACGATACCCTCTTCGACTGCTGCACGCGTTGCATTGAGTGCATCCTCGACGCGGTATTTTTGTCCTTCATCTCGACTTCCGTCGCTGCACCAATCTCAACAACCGCCACACCGCCGGAAAGCTTCAAGACGCTCCTGGAGCTTCACGGTCGAAGTCGGACGTCGCGTCCGCAATCTGCTTTTTGAGCTGATCGACGCGCGCCGAGATCTGTGCCTTGTCGCCCGCACCGTCAACGATCGTCGTCCTTCCTTCGTGGGAGCGCACCTGGCGCACGACCGAGATCGGCGAGCGTCACGCTGTCGAGCTTGCGGCCGATCTCTCGCCGATAACCGTGCCGCCCGTGAGAATTGCAAAAATATCCTCGAGTATTGCCTTGCGGCGGTCACCGAAGCCCGGAGCCTTGACGGCGAGCGCCTTGAACGTGCCGCGCAGTTTGTTGACAACGATGGTCGCAAGCGCCTCACCGTCGAGATCCTCTGCGATAATGACGATCTGCTTGTCTCTGCTTTACGACCCTGCTCGAGTACGGGCAGGATGTCCGCGACGGACGAGATCTTGCGGTCCGTGATGAGCACATACGGATCATCCATAACGGCTTCCATCTTCTCCGTGTCCCGTCACCATGGGTGGGAGATATAGCCGCGGTCGAACTGCATGCCTCGACAACTGAGAGATTCGCGTCCATGGACTTGGACTCTCGACCGTGATGACGCCGTCCTTGCTAACCTTCTCCATCGCCTCTGCGATGAGGTCACCGACCATCTCGTCACCGGAGGAGATTGCCGCAACCTGTGCGATCTTTGCCTTCGTCTCGACCTTCTGTGCCTGCTCTTGATCTCCTCAACGAGCGTCTTGACAGCCGTCTCACGCCCTTCTTGACGATCATCGGTTTGCGCCCGCAACGACGTTGCGCATTCCTTCCTGAATCATCGCCTGAGCGAGGAGTGTCGCCGTCGTCGTGCCGTCACCCGCAATATCGTTCGTCTCGCTGCTACTCCCTTCACGAGCTGTGCGCCCATGTTCTCGAACGGATCCTCGAGCTCGATGTCGCGTGCAATCGTCACACCATCATCTCTGTGATCGTCGGGGCACCATACTTTGTCGAGAACGACATTGCGCCCCTTGAGCTGAGCGTTACCTTGACTGCATTTGCAGTGCATCCACACCGCGGCCAAGTGCGCGGCGAGCCTCTTCGTCAAACAGAATCTGCTTTGCCATTTATATTGCCTCCAGTGCTATCTATCACAGATTGCCGAATATCGCCTCACGAACGATGAGGTAATCCTTGTCATCCACCTTTGATCTCGGAGCCCGAGTGCATTTGGAGAAGACAACGCCGTCACCGACCTTGACCTCCATCTCGGCGCGCTGTCCGTTATCGAGCAGCTTGCCTGTGCCAACGGCAACGACCTTGCCCTTCTGCGGCTTTTTCCTTCGCCGTATCGGGGAGCACAATGCCGCTCGCCGTCGTGACATCGCCTCTGCGACTCAATGACAACACGTTCGCCCAGTGGCTTAATCATGGTATCTTCCTCCTAGTGTCCAAACTCAATCTTACTCATAGTGTTAGCACTCTCATTTCCTGAGTGCTAACTTACGATGTCTATACTCAATCGTTTTAAGTCAAAAAAGTCAATAGGTATTTTGTAAAAAGTCAAAAACAACAAAGAGCATGAAGACGAAATGCTTCATGCTCCCAGCTCATGGCACTCTTCCTCGCTGCGGCGGGGAAGAGTGGGGATTTAGTTATTCTTTGAACGCCGCGACAAGGTTCGTGAGACGTGCTGTCCCTTCCTTAAACGACTGAATCTTCGCGAGGATGTCCTCATACTCCGCTGCCATGGAGACGAGCCTTCTCTGCAATACGCGTACTGCTCCTCCGCGCTCCCTCGTGAGTCGCGTTGCGGATGCCCTCCATCGCCGCATTCATCTCGCTGACGGCGTCCAGCAGATGCTGCGAACGCGCAGTAGTCGCGGCAGCGTTCTTGCGGAAATACTCCGCGTCTTCCTTGTACTGCACCGCCGTCTTGTCCATCAGATCGTAGCTCGCCGCGAATATCATCGATGAGCTGAGCAGCGTAAACGTGTGCCCTCGAGAGTGCCTGCACGGATCCCGTGACCTGTCCCGTGAGCCCTGATCTTCCGCCGTGCCGCGTCGACTGCTCGGCGAGCTTCCAACCTCGCTCTGCAACCACGGCGAATCCGCGTCCCGCCTCGCCCGCACGCGCCGCCTCGATGCTCGCGCGTTGAGCGCAGGAGGTTCGTCTGTTCGGCGATCTCCCCAATGTCAGCGTGAGCTGCTCGATCTGCCTCGACGACCTTCGCTGACCTCGATCGCTTTCTGCCACGGAGGACTTCGTTCCTCCGTAGATCTTTCGCGTATTGAGGCGTGACTGCTCCATGCTCGTCTGCAGATCGGCAGCGAGCTGCGCGACCTCACGCGTATAGTCCTCACTCGTGTGCCGCCGTTGCCGCCCCCTGATTCCGTCGCTCAGCTCACCGCGAGGTGTTGGACGCTCGAGGTAGACGCAGCTGTCTCCTCCATGCCCGCAGACATCTCTCGGTCACGGCGGACACATCCTGCGTATCGCTCCCCAGCCCCTGCAGCATCTGCTCGAGTTCGGCAACCATCATGTCGGTCTGTTCCGCCTCCGTGCACCTGCTTCATAAAGCCCTGCATCTTGCCGAGCGCCTCGACCACCGTACCGATCTCATCCGCACGCCCGAGAGCTCTGCCGGAATCGAGCGAGACAGATCACCGATGCAACCGCACTCAAATGGTCGATGGATGCCGCCAATGGATCCGAGATGTTATCCGCGATGCGTCATGAGACAAGCATGCCGAATCCCACGGCAATGATGATGATGACAGCAAAACTGTAAACTGTCCGGTCGTAGCGCGTTGTTCGCCCCAAAGACCTGCTTCCCCTGAAACACATTGTCGGGCGTGAGCACCCCATATTGCTCGAGATGACGGTGAGCGAAGCAAGGTTGTCGAAGATCACGGCACGATCCTCAGGTGCTGTCCCCATGTTGTTGATCGCGCTGACCTTGTCCGCAGCGATGTTCAAATTCTTTTCGAGTTCCGTGATCGTCGCCCTGTGCCCGCTCACTCGTGTCAATCTTCTTGAGCTCCTCCATGTCGTGACGGATGCCATCAAGGCTGCTAAGCGACATCATCGACGAGGATCTTGCGGTTGTCAGCAGTAAACTCCTCCCGCAGGATATAGGGACGTTGACGCTGATCTTGCGCAGGCGCGTGTCGCATCGTTGAGATACTCGCGTCGACATCAGGTTGTAGTTATATGTCATCCAGCGACCGCTTCGCCTGATAGTTCGAGTAGATGCCGACCACGGCGACAACGATCATGGCCGCGAGCAGGAAAACAGAGGACAAAAATCTTCGTCCGCACTGGATAATCCTTCATTGCGTCTGCCGAAATGAATGGAATGTTCATTGTGCCTCCTCCTCACTTCGCCTGCGCGAGATTTTCCGCCGTTATGGACGTAAAAGGAATCGCGAGATCGCCGGACGGGGATTTCCCTTTGAGGAATCCTTCCGCGAGCGTCAGCGCACCTCGCCCTGTGCCTTGGCATCCTGTTTGATGGTCTGCGCCATCTCGCCAGCCTCAACGGCAGCAGCCCTCGCAGGCGTCGCATCGACACCAGAGATAAGGCAGCCCTCGAGACGTCCAGCTCCTTTTGAGTGCAGCAACCGCACCGAGTGCCATCTCATCATTGCCCGCACAACGCCGTTGATCTCGGGGAACATATTCATCCAGAGCATCATTGTCTTCAAGGCCTCAGCCTTGCTCCAGCCGGCATCCACAAAGGAGAGAAGCTGAATATCGACGTTTGTCGAGGCAGGCCGCCTTGAATCCTCCCAGCGTCCCACAGCGCTGCTCCTGCGTACCATCGCCCTGGAGATAGACGATCTCGCGTTCGGCGCGATTCGCCGCCATATATTCGCCCCTGCATGCGTCCCGCCTCCACATCGTCAGGTAAGCACGCAGCACCTGCCCCTCCCACACTGCGGTTGACTGTAATGATCGGAATTCCCGCATCATTGGCCTTTTCGATTGTCTTTATAATGCTCGAGCCGGTCGGCGGCGAGGAGATGATCGCCCAGCCCCTTTGCCGATTGCCTCGTTCAGCTGGTCGATCTGCATATTGCCGTCACTCTTGGCATCAAGGAACTCAACTCGATGCCGTCTGCCTTTTGCCTTCGCGGCAAAGGCATCCTGATCTGTGCGCAAAAGCCGTCACGGTCATCGTAGTTCGCATAGATAACGCGATCCGAGCTGCCGCCGGGAGGCCACAGCCGCAAGGCCAACGCATGCAGCCGGCAGGGAGCAAAAGCCCCATTTTCTCAGATTCATGGCAAACACCTGATTTCAAAAGTTTTAGACTTTTGTTTGAGTCTGCCTCGCATATCATTCGGCAGACAACGTGCGCCCTCACACGCTCATACGATTTACATACGTTTTACTGGCACAGGCCCGCGCGAAAGCGCAATCGCGCCCGTAGCGAGCAACTCTCGATGATGCATAGTCAGACAGGAGCCCGAGAGTGCATCAATCTTCTTGGCGTCACCCGTCAGTTCGATGACGACATTCTCTGCGCCGACATCCACGATACGTGCACGGAAGATGTTCACCATATCGATAATCTCGGCACGGTTCCCTTTGTCGCCCGTACCTTGATGAGAACGAGTTCACGCGTGATGGACTCAAACTGCGGAGGTTGACGATCTTCACGACATCGATCAGCTTCGAGAGCTGCGTCACTACTTGCCGCAGCTCGTTCTCCGATGCGACGGAAACGACGATATTGATGCGTGTAACATCAGGTCCTCCGTGTAACCGGCGGAGATACTTTCACGTTAAACGCGCGGCGGCTGATAAGACCTGCGATATGGGTGAGTACGCCCGGTTTGTTGTCAACGAGTACGGCAAGCAAGTACTTCATCCATCTTATCTCCCTCCCAGCACCATTTGATTTGAGCCGCTTTCCGCCCGGCACCATCGGCACAACGTTCGCCTCCTCGGGCACGATGACATCAATCAGACGTGCCCCCTTCACGGCAGGACACGCGGCAGAATCTCCGCAAACCTCCTCCGCGTCCCGATGCGGCAGGCTGCAACGCCCATTGCCCTCAGCAAGCTTTTACAAAAATCGGTCTTTCCTCTCAGCCCGGAGGCGGAGTAATGATGGCTGTAGAAGAGTCGCTGCCACGGTCCGACCAGCTGAGGATGGAGCAGTGCACAATGACGATCTTGACATCGATATCGTTGTCCGCCATCGTCGCGAATTCCTGACAGTTCATCATGATACTGCCGTCGCCCGTAATGAGAACGACCTCCTTATCCGGGCAGGCGAGCTTCGCACCGATTGCCGCCGGCAAGCCACAGCCCATTGTCCCGAGGCCGCCCTGAGGTGAGAAAATGGCGCGGCTCATGGCAGCTAAAGAACTGTGCTGCCCACATCTGATGCCGTCCCATCCGTAACACAGATCGCGTCGGCGGGTAAGACCTCGCGCACACAGCTGATCAGCTCCTCTGACGAATATCTGCTGACGCTTTCCATCCGAGCGGTGGGCATTGCTCCATGAGGAGGACCTCCCCATCCACGAGCGAAACCGCGAGGGCAGCCCTTGGGCACTGTTCTTTATGATGTCAACGAACGCGGGAAGCGTCTCGCCTGAGATCGCCGATGACGGGAATATCTGCACGCATATTTTTGATTCAGCTCCGCAGGGTCAATATCAAAATGCACGATCCGAGCCTTCGGCGCAAACGCCGCGGTATCAGTCACGCGGTCGCTGAAAGCGCGTACCGACAGCCAACAGCAGGTCACATTCCTGAATCGCCATGTTGGACGCATAGGCACCATGCATCCCAGCCATGCCGGTAAAGCCCTCGGTCTCAGCAGCCACACCGCCAAGCCCCATCAACGTGAGCAACGGATGGCACGCCTGTCAGCGCAAGAATTTCACGCACATAGTTCGCCGTATCCGAGAGCACAACGCCGCTCTCCGACAAAGAGCAGCGGCGCTGCGCAGCAAAAGAGCTTCTGCCGCCTCCCATACGGCGGGGACCCTCATAGATGTATCCTCCGTATAGCCCCGCAGCTCAACGCTCGTAGGATATTCGTAGTCGATCTGCGTATCGAATACGTCCTTTGCCACGTCGATGACGACCACCCCAGGACGTCCTGTGCATGCTATGTAGAATGCCTCTTTCACAACGCGCGGCAGGTCGGCGGCATCCTTGACGAGATAGTTGTGCTTTGTGATCGGTGTCGTAATACCGACGATATCCGCCTCCTGGAACGAGTCCTCTCGCATGTAGGGATTCGCTACCCTGCCCCGTGATGCAGACCATCGGCACGGAATCCATATGTGCCGTTGCGATACCTGTCACGAGGTTTGTCGCGCCCGGCCCCTCGAGGTGCGCAAAGACAACGCCGACCTTGCCCGGATGCTCTCGCATATCCATCAGCGCATGAGACGCCCCCGTCTCATGGCGCGTCAGGATATGCGGAAATTTCATCTTATATAGTTCATCATGAGCGTGAGAACCGCCCGCCTGGATAGCCAAAGACAACCTCGACGCCTTCTGCCTTCAGGCTCTCCAAGAGAGAGCGTGCACCATTCATCTGCAATAGAACCCTCCCTAAGTGTGGGAAACCCTCACTGTATAATACATCTCTATTATAGGGCTTTCGTTTTACAAGAAGATCGGGCACCATGCCCCATAAGATATGCAGCGTATGAGCTCAAGGCTCATTGGCGTACGGACTCAAAAATGTGCCTCGCTGGCTAGGACAAATGCATAGATCCGCGCGGCACCTCGCCGTCTTCAATACGCGTGCACACCCGTAAGTGTCGCTCCTCGTCGCATGATGTCATCCAAGCAGGAAGTCCTTCCTCTGACGTCACTCGTCCTCCGCCACCGCGAAGGCGCCTCTCAGCTCATGCCCGCCTGCGCGCGTACGTTCATAAAGCGGTGCCGTGTGGCGTGTGCGCGTGAGCAGCGGAGACAGCTGCGTATGCCATGTTCGGAAAGCCACGGTGCAAAAGAGCTCCTCTGTTTGATTGAACCCACGCGCACGTAGGCGTTCTGGTGCAAGAAGGTACGAACAGCAGACAAGGGATGGGGCAGCATAGGTATCACACGCGCGCCCTCTGCCAGAATTCCATGCGGTGCCGGACAGCACCGACCGATCGCACTGGTACTCAATCTGCGCAAAGATCACGCACGCCCTCCTGATAGTGCGCAAACGCCCAAATCCCATCGAGATACACGCGTGCATCCCCCGTTCGCACGAGCGCAGCTGCAGACCGATTAGGCGTCCATACACAGAGGACAAAATTGCCCACGCTGCTCCACGTAGGCGCGGCAGTTTGACAGCGCGGAGGAAAGAGAAAGTCGAGGAATATGGAAAGCAAACCATTCCTCCTATTCATATCATCAAAAACTATTGCACCAAAGGCTCATTTATGGTATGATAAACACAAGAAAAGAGATATATCTCCTGTAAACATCTGATTAGGAAAGAAAGGAGAACGTCTATTGACACCAAAAATCTTCAGCGCGGTGACCATGCCCCTGATGGGAAATGCATCTTTGAAGAAATCACGAGGCTGCTGGAGAGCAGGTCTCATATGGCATTGTGTCAGCAAGGAATGGCTGCAGCGCCGTCATCCCCGGAACGCCGGGCGAGTGACAATCTTCTCTGCACGATTCGTTTTTCGAAAACCCAGCGCAAATTGGATGATATTAGAGATCTCCAAAACGGTTTCAGCTGAACGCCGTTAATACATGATCGAGCAGCCGCACACGGTGCTCTGCCCGATACCAACAACTGAATAAGGACGTGTTTAACTTTTTATGGTAATTGCGGATCTAACCGCAGCTGCTTCGAAAACCAGAGCTGGCTGTCGGTTTTTATTTGCGCGAAGCATGCAGACTACACAAACGTGAACATCTCCGCCGCTTGCCTTTGCCAGGCGGTTCATGATGCAAGTCCAAGACCACCAGGCCCCGCTCCCCTCGGCGAGAAGAGAGGTGATGTCACTTTCGTCAAAATGGCGAAGCGCGTCGTGAGGGAGGCAGCAAAAGCGCACTGTGATTGCCACAGCGCCCGCAGTTGTACATATGCTCTGAGATACACCCACTGCGAATCCATAGGGTGTCTCGCTGCATCGCACATCACGGCAGGACGCTCTGCTGCTATGCGCCGCATGAACTCTGCGCGCAGTGCCGCTGCGTGAGCGGCATCTATCCCTGCGTGAGACGGTGAGCTGGGCACGCGCAGCGTGCAGTGCGTGTACTTCATGACCGGGTGCACGCGGTGTGACGTCTGCCTGCAGTGCCGCGTGCATCCATGCGTACCTCGATCGTGGGAAGTCTCTGCCGCAATCATCCTCGCATGCGCGCACCAGCGCGGGATTGCGACGATTCCCTCCTCCGTGCAGATCGATCGCGTTCCACACCTCGGCGGCAGCTGCCGCCATCGAGGATGAGGGAATGCGTCCGCCATATCCACATGAACCGGCTACTGCCGTCGACTTCCGACGCCCTTGAGGGTGTTTGCGTGACGGCGCAGCAATCGGAACCGCTGTCGAATGAAACGACGTGCAGTGGCAGTGTGATCGGGCAGCGCACGCCGACGGCTGGCAGTCCCCGTCATGCGACAAAGTTCGGGGATATGCGCAGCCTTCGGCAGGACGGTAAGCGGTCGGGCACCAGGTACCGTCGCGATTCGCGCAGCAAAGATGCGCATATACGACTGTAGCGATTCGCCATCACAAGATCCGAGACATGGAGGATGGGCGATTGTCGGAGGACAGCCCTTCGCCCTCATGAATACGCGCGCATGCCGCGCATCCAGTCCGTTCGCGCACGAGTCCGCAGACCGCGTCGAGAAACGCAACGAGCGCACGCCGCTCGAGATGAGGACGGCGGCACGCTCGAAATCTGCCCTGGGATGTTGGGCAGTATCTCCCGATCATGCTTTCCCTCCTCACGCGTATAGCCCATCGCTACGCGCTCAATCCCGCCGAGATCCTCGCGTCGTCTCCGTCCGCACAATGCGCGGATGTACTCCATCAATGCCGCAACATCATGCGCCTCGCCGATTCCTGACCTCAACGGCGAGTGCACCACCATCCTCGGTGTACATCGCAGGAATGACTCACCATCAGGCGACGGTAAAAGTCCAGACCGTCCGGCACCACCGTCGAGCGCAAGATGAGGTTCGTAGCCTGTACCTCCGGCATAAGAGTTCCAACGTCCGCCGTTGGAACATAGGGCGGATCGACAAAATCATATCACACATATACGACCCGCAGAGCGGTGCAGCTGGGATCCCCCACGAACATCAATACGCTCCGCAAGGCCCAGGCGCTCTGCATTCTCGCGTGCAACCGCGGCGACAGCAGATGAGATATCCAGGCATCTGCATGCGTCCCTCCGTATAGTAGAAAGGACAGAGTGCATTGCACCTGTCCCCGTACCGATATCGCGCGATGCAGAGTCACCTGCCCTGCTGATGCGCGCGTGCGCGAAAGTCGCGCACGCTCACGAGCACCTCCGGTATCGGGACGTGGATGAGAGTATCGCGCGTCACACGAAAATCCAACTAAACTCACGCGTGCCAAGCACATAGGCAAGCGGCATATGCGCCGCCCGGTCCTTGACATATGCACGAAAGCGCGCAAGCTCCCTCAGCCTCGAGCGGCTCATCAAAATGCACGTAGAGATACTCGATCTCGCCATGACAGCGAAAGCAAAACCTCCGCATCAGGCGCGGGTTTTCGATGCCACGCCTCCGAAGAAGTCCGTCGTCCACGTAAGCGAGCCGCGAATCGTCCAAACAACATCCGCCATCAGTTCACCTGTTTGAACGCTCTGCCTGATCCGCTGTGATGAGTCCCGCAAGTTTCGATCAGTTCACCATCGAGAAACCGCATCGATCTTGTAAAATTGTCAGCCCAATGCGGTGATCGGTCACGCGCCCTGCGGAAAATTATACGCGATGCGCTCACTGCAGTCACCCGAACCGACCTGGCTGCGCCGATCGGCGGCAACAGCATCCGCCTGCTCCTGCTGTGCACGGTCATGAGGCGTGCACGGAGTACCTCATCGCCTTCTCACCGATTCTGAGCTGGACTTTTCATCCTGGGCACTGCACAACAATGCCCGTCGGGATATGCGTGATGGGATCGCCGTCTCCGTACGGTTGACATACTGTCCGCCGCGCCTGAGGCACAGTAGGTGTCGATGCGCAGACTCATTCGGATCGACCGTGACCTCGACCTCCTCCGCCTCGGGGAGCACCGCGACTGTGACAGCGGATGGGCGATCACGCCCCCGACCGTGACGGGATGCGCACGCGGTGCGTCCCAGCTCGTACTTGCTCAGACGGCTGTATGCGCCTGCACCATTGACAAGAAAGGAAACCTCCTTAAAGCCGCCGATCTCGGTTGGATTGCTGCTGAGAATCTCCGTCCGCCAGCCCTGCCGCTCGGCATAACGCGCATACATCCGAAAAAGGCTCGCAGAGAGCGCCGCCTCCTCTCGCCCACGCCGCCGCGTATCCGACGATGACATTCTTATCATCGTTCGTCGCGCGGAAGAGAAGGATCGGCAGCTGTTCCGCGAGACGATCACGCCTGCCTCTGCCTCTGCAATCTCCTCGGTGAGCATTTCCTTCATCTCGCATCCCGCCTCGGCGAGCACTTTTTGTCTCGTCGATGGTCGCAAGTGCTCGCTGATAGGACGTATGCGCTTCAATGATCGGCGTGAGTGCCGCGTTCACGCGTATAAGCGCTGCCGCTTCCATATCCGCCATCACAGAGGGATCGCTAGAAGCGCCTCTAGCTCATGATATTTATCCGCAACGGCATTCAGTTTGCTTTAACACGTTACCTTTCCTTCGATAGTTTTTCACTGCCTTCTGGGATATCCCCAGGCGGGAGCACTGCCTTGAGGCTTTTCAATTGCGACCTCAACCATCTCATCGGCGGCGGGCGCGTCGTCAGATACGCAGTCACAGCCCCGGCGCAATCAAGATGGATGAGGCGGTTCTCACCGCGTCCTGCAAACCGAATGATCTCGTCGTGAAACGCCCGCAACAATCGGCAGCACTGGCGAGGCGGGAGAGGATGCAGCCGAGGTCGGGCCAGCCGAAGAATACATGAAAAACAATGCGACGACCATAACGATCAGCAAAAATTTGTACCGCAGCAGCGGATGCAGGCGGAAAACGCCTGCACGATTCTCCACCGTCAGCGCCTGCCCCGCCTCATCAACAATGAATCGTCTTGTGCTCCGCACCATGATACTCGGAAAAACGCGGCGAGATACCGTCCATGAACGAGATCCCCAGATGTAGAGGAGAAACACCGCGAGACGAATGCCGCCTCGATCAGGTTGAAAACAATGGGATCATCCGTATACGCCGCCGCGAGATGCGCCGCTCCCGTCGGGATGATAATGAAGAGTACACTTGCGAGAACGAGTGCGAAGAGGATTGTCATCGCAACTCTCTCTTTGTCATCTGCTCATCCTCCTCGCCCGCCGCCTGTGCAGAGAACGAGGGCACGCATGCCGATAACGAGGGACTCCACCATGATGACGGAACCGCGGATGAGCGGCAAGTTCAGCACGGATAGCGGTCGCGAATGGAGGTGACGGGATGCGTCTCCACCTCGATCTCTCCATTCGGAAGGCGCACGGCGGTTGCGGGTCTTTGCGGCGTCACGCATCATGACCCCCTCGATGACCGCCTCGTCCGCCGACCGCAAGATCAGCTATTTTTCTTTGGCATAGATTTCCTACTATATCAAAGAGGCTATTGCACGATCTCTCTCGCACACAGCCTCTTCCTGTTGTCGTGCGGCGAAGAGGCAAGGTGAGTGCACCCTCGCTGCTATTTCCGCGCGTAACGCTTCTGAATCTTCTCGATGCGTCCGCCCGCCTGAACGTCGCTGACGCCCCGTGAAGAACGGATGGCACTTCGAGCAGACGTCGATACGCAGATCCTGCTTCGTCGAGCCGGTCGTGAACGCTATTGCCGCAGCCGCACGTCACCGTCGCCTCGAAGAACTCGGGATGAATGCCTTCTTTCATGTAAATACACCTCGTTTCTTTTGCCGGATACAAGCACGCTTGTGCACGCTTTGGTTGAACTCGGCTGTCTTGCCGAGAACGAGTCATGGAACAAAACGCCCGCGTCTCATTACCGCGCAAGCATAGCATAAAACAGCACAGGGGTGCAAGTATTACTCCAATTTACTGTGAATGATGCGTGCGAGACGGTGCCGAAGAAGAAATTCCAGATCCACTTGATGGAGCTGTGAAATCCGCATACTTTCCTGCGAGGCGGACTGAGGGTGAACGACCATCCAGGCAAACCATGCGATGAAGCCCTTTGCCTTCATCACAATCCCGCCCAGGATAGCTCCATGACGGCCCTCGCCTTTTCCGATCGTCGCCATCGCCCCCACATCATGATGCGTAAACCTTTGAAAGCTGATCGGGCGTTTTGCCCGCAATCAGTGCCATGATATCTTTTTAGCCAGCACAGCCTGTTGGGTTGCCACAGGTGCAACGGTTGGAAGCGGGCGCTCCAAGCCGCCATGCTGGAAGTTTGCACAGTCGCCGATGGCAACACGCGGTCACTGCCCTGACAAGCAGAGATTCTCCTCGACAATCACGCGCCCCGCACGATCCACCTCGCTGCCGCAATTCTTGATAAAGTCCTAGCACGCACACCCGCCGCCCAGATCACCGTCTTGGTGGAATCATCTCGCCATTTCCGGGCAGTTAGATCGTTGCCGCCGTACTCCGTGACGGCTGTGTCAGACGGACATCCACGCCTCGTTTGCGCAGAACATCGATCGTATGCTGCTGCAGATCTGGCGGCACCATGGGAGAACCGTCCCCATCGCCTCAAGAAGCATAACGTGAACCTCATTGAAGTCAATCGTATGGAACTCCTTTTTGAAGACTCTCAATGAGCTCCATCAATGCCCCCGCCATTCGATGCCCGTCGCCCGCCGCCGACAATGACAAAGTTCAGATGACGCCGACGCGCCTCGCGCTGATCTGGCTCCGACTTGACGCGCGGCACGCTCGAACTCATGGATGAAATGACCGCAGTGCAATCGCCTCCTGCAGCGTCTTCATCGCATAGGAAATTGCGCTCAACGCCTTGTTGCCGAAGAAGTTTGTTGTCGCACCGGCCGCGAGCACTAGATAGTCATAGGAGATCTCGCCGTGCTTCGTGATGAGTAACACGGCGATCCTGATCGACGTCCAGTGCTTTGGACATATGAAATTTACATCTGGGTTGTTCTCGAAGAATTGGCGTGTTGGTACGCAATCTCCGAGGCTGAAAGTACTGCCGTACTCACCTGATAGAGCAGCGGCTGAAACAGATGATAGTTATGCCGATCACAAGAGTAACACGCACATTTTCCTTGGCAAGCTCTTTGGCGAGGGTCACGCCTCCAAAAACCAGCTCCGATGATGACAATATGTTTTCTGATCTCGCCATTTAACCCCATCCTTGTCTCGATAGTGAAAATCACATATCCATGTATTTTCCCCATGAAAAATTATCGTGAGTACATTCTCCCATGTCATACATAATAGCATGTTTTACAAGAAATTCAATAGGTTATTTTGGATGCTGTAACGATAAAGAATCTCCATTATTCTATCTGTTCATAGAAGAAAACTATCACGAACTCCGCGCAAACTTTTGCATGACGCATACGGTTCTCGATGACGCGCAGACGGACCATGAGCAAAACCGCGCCGATGATGATACCGCCATTCAGCCCCACCCAGTAACCATAGGGTCCGAGGTCCGTCCATCCCGCGAGCACGTAGCCGCTCGGCAGGCCAATCCCCCAGAACGAGATCACGGCGAGCCAAAATGTCACGGTGACATCCTTAGATCGGCAGCAGAGCGCCCCTGCAGCGGTGCATGACGCAGTCGCAAAACTACATGACAAGCGCATAGAGCAGGAAGACACGCAAAGCTCCTGTACCTGGGTTTGTCGTCGTATAGAGTTCAGCCACCGTATCACGCATGCGCAAGCAGGAGTGCAATGATACCAACAAAGAGCAGTGTCAGCACACGACTGAGGCGGATGTAGCGCGCGCTCCATTCTCACGACCGCCGCCGACCTCGTACCCCACGAGGATTGTGATTGCCATCGAAACGGAGAGCGGCAGCATATAGACAATGGTGGTGAAGTTCATCGCTGCCTGCCGCGACCACAGTAGTCCCATACGATGCCATGAGGAGTCCCACGGCGCCGAAGATGCTCTGCTCGCAGAATACCGTAAGTCCGATGGGAACACAGATGGCAAGCATTTTCCACCAGTCGCGCAGGATCGGCCGCGGCGGATGCGCAAAGACATGATAACGCGCAAACTCTTTCATACGCAGAACAACGATGCTGTTCAGCACGAGAAACACGCCGTAGCTCAACGCCGCACCCAGCCCCGCACCAGGTCCGCCAAGGGCTGTATCCCGCATGCACCGTACATAAAGATATAGTTGAGGACGATGTTGATCGGGATTGTCGCCATTGTGATATATATCGTAAGACGCGTCCGCCCATGCGCATCGATGAAATTACGCAGAACGATAGCGGGCGCGACAGGGATCAAGGCCGAGCACAACTATAGGAGAGGTACTCCATCGTAATCTGCTCTACCACGGGTCTCGAGCGCGAGCGCACGTACAAGATGCGGAACGGTAAGTACACCGGTGAGAAGCATGAGTATGGCAAGAAGCGTCGCCCAGTAGAAACTCTGCTGAACAACGCCCGAATCTCCTGTATGCGGCGTGCGCCATAATGTTGTGCAATGATGGGAGTCAGTCCTGAGACCAACCCCATAAAAGCTCCGGAACACAGGAAAAAGATGTTCGCCCCGACGGCAATACCCGCAAGATCTTCCTTGCTGATATGCCCCGCCATAACAGTGTTGAAGAATCCGGAGCCATAAGAGAGACTTGCATGTAACAAGGATCGGGAGGAGCACAATGAAGAACTGGCGTGCACGCGCCGGACAGCCATGAACCTCCTGCACTTTCTCCTCTCTCTCTAAATATCACCCAAAGAAATCAGTAATGCCATCCGCAATCCCCTGTGCGATCTTCTTGATGCCAGCCTCGCTGTTCATCATCTTTCCTCATCTGGATTCGAGATAAAGGAGATCTCCACGAGGATTGCAGGCATATCTGTATGCGTTTCACGACGTAGAAAATTGCTCGTCTGCGTGCCGCGGTCGAGTGTCCCAATGGCGTCGATGAGTGCCATGCGCACACTGTCAGCAAGGCGTCGAGACCGCTTTTGTCCCCTTGGTGTAGTAATACGCCGTCGTCCCCTTCACCTCACGATTCGTAAAGGCATCTGCATGAATCGAGAGAAAGATGTCTGCATTGGCACGATTGGCGACCTCACAGCGTGCTCTCCAGTTCCTCGACCGCAGTCGCACCTGAGCCCTTTGAGGAGACCCCCGTATCTCCTGTACGCGTGAGAACGACCTGGCGCCTCTGCCTCGAGCAGCCGCTTGAGTTCACGGCTAACGCGCAGCGTCACCGACTTCTCCATAATGCCCGTCGGCCCAATCGCGCCTGAATCACTTCCTCCGTGCCCCGGATCAATGGCGATCAGGCGGCCCTTCATCCCCGTGATCGCCGACAAGTCACGCTCGAGTCGCTCGGAGTCATGTTCTTCTCTTCGACCTCGTTATCCTTTTCTGATGCGGGCGGCTGCACTGGTACTGGCTTCTTTTGCCTCCTGCACAGGCTTTGCCGGTTTTCCACCGGCGGGCGACTTGCCAAAGTCCATGACGATGCGCGGCTTTTTCCCCAGTGAGGGAAAAAGAGGCGCCAGCCCCCTCTGCCCACAGAGGTCTCCACCACGATGCGAACCGTCGTTTGCATCAAACTGCGCAACGCGCACAGCTGAGACGAGCGGCGAGTCCACAGCAGTATTCTTCTTTGCCTGGAGCAATCCACGCATTCTGCAAATCCAGTACAATCCGTGTCGGATTTGACAGGACACTCTGCTTATACGATATGGGGCGATCCGAGTCCACGACAATGCGAACACTCCCATCCGCCTTGCCGATGCGCACCCCTGTGACCTTCGTCAGCTCTTTTGCGTGATCACTGAATGCCGCTTCCACGGGGTGCACGGCAAAAGACGCCCCGAGCAGCGCGACCAGAAACATGGTCAGCAGAAAATATGTACGGCCCAAGAGCCTGCCCTCCCAAAGAACAGACGGAGAAAGGAACCACCGATAAAATTTTTTATCAGTGATTCCTAAAAACCTGCGAAGTATGCTTTTTAGCTGCTTCGCAGGCTCTCTCCGTCGCTATGTTACGATTCCCTTTATTTATTGTGCCGCTGCTGCATTTCGTGCCTTTGCGGCCCGCTGCGGTACGCCCTCACAGATGATCTGTGTGATCTCTGCCGCACGATCGGGTTCGAATGCCGCCATGATCTTCGCAGCATTCCCCTCATCCATGCGCTGCAAAATGGCGATGCAGAGGTCGACGTCCAGCGCCTCCATGACCTCTGCCGCATCCGCCGCTTTCATGTCATTGTAAAGGCGTGCGAGCTTCGTCACACGTTTTTCTCTGCTGCTTCGCGTTCTGCCTGCTGCTTTGCAATCTCCTCCGGTGTAATTTTCACCGTCTCTGGAGCCTTTTCTCGAAGCTGCAGCCGCAGGGTGGCGCTGCAGATGTTGAGAGGAAGGTAGAGGCAGCCGTCGTCGTCTCCTCCGTCGGCGGTACAAAGTATTCTCCAACAATCGGAAGCTCTGGAAGCGCGTATTCTTCATTGAGCTCTTGCGTGTCAAAGAGTCGGAGATAGACCCCGAGTGCAAAACCTCCCGCGACCAATACGAGGAGTAAGACAAGTCCGAATAGGGTCTTCAATATCTTCCGCATGGAATTCCTTCCTCTTCCCCAAAAAAGAATTATATAACCTCACACTGGCTCAGCGATAGATGTCCAGAACACGATTGACATAGTCTTGCGTCTCCGCATACGGTGGGACTCCACCATATGCCTTCACGGCATTCGGCCCCGCGTTGTACGCAGCAACAGCCTTTCTTTACGTCGCCGTCAAAGGTGTCAAGCATCTTCGCAGATATTTTTGTACCGCCGTCGATGTTGCTCTCCATGTTGTATGGATTCGCGCCAAGACCCGCCGCCGTATCCGGCATCAGCTGCATCACACCAACTGCACCGGCGGGAGAGACAGCACTTTGATCGCCGCCGACTCAACCTCCGCAACCGCGGAGACGAGCTTCGGATCGACTGCATACTTGGCAGCCGCTGCAGTGGATCGTTCGCACGAGCTCGGGATTGGCATAGTTCGCCGTCGTCGATGCAGCCGCATGCTGCGCCGCAGATGTCGCCTCTGCACGCTGCACAGCATGTGCCTTATGCGCAGCAGAGACAGAGTGCTTACCGATTTCCTGCTGCAGACGTTCGGCAAAGTCCATGCCGGGCATCGTCTGCGTGGGCAGCGAAAACTGTCCCTCAATCTCGGCAATACGTGCCTGTATTTGATTGATGCGGAAAGATCCATCATACCGCATCCTCCAATTCCCTATTTCTCATGGTCAGCTGCAGGCCGATCTCATCGAGCATCTTCTGCTCCTCCTGCAGAACCTCTGCCTTGTACTCCGCAAGGCGCTTCTCTTTCAGCTTCTCAATGCTCTTCAAAGCACTCATCTGCTCCATGAGTACCTTGAGGCGCTTTTTGCCGCTCGGCATTTGCCTGCAAAAATCACCTGCTGCTGATCCTCAATCTGCTGGCGCTTCCACCCAAAGAACTGATTGAAACTCATCAGCGTCCTGATCTTGATCCGGGTCCCCTCCTTTGAGAGGTTCTCATAATCAAGCTGCCCCTGCTGCATTTCCTCGAGCAGTCTGCGCTGGATGCGCGTGCTCCTCAAGACGCCGCACAGCCTCGGCAAAGGCAACCTCTGCCTCCTCCTTCTTCATGCGCGTAACCTTGAGCAGTGTTTCGAGCTGAAATCGGAATTTTTCATGTCACTGCCTCAGCAGGTGCAGATACATCTTTGCCGACGGCTGTGAGCAGTCTTTTTCTCCGTCTCCTCATATGAGGTCACCTCATAGATGTCCTGACGGAGGAATTCACTGATGCCGTCTATCTTTTGAATGGCCGCATCAATCTTGGGACCTCGAGCCCTGACGACGCCCCAATGTGGATGAGATCCTCAGCTCAGCATAGACCGCCATGAGCTGGCGCATCTCCTGCGCCGCCTCAAGATGACTCTTATCAACTACCTCCTTACATGACACGGCTGACACCTCCGAGAACATCGACTGCAGGGAAGTGATTCTGTGCTGCAATCCGACGTGAGAGCACGATATGTCCATCGAGGATGGAGCATACAGCGTCTGCAATCGGTTCATTCATATCGTCACCATCGACGAGAACCGTATGATGCCCGTAATCGATCCTTTTCACTCGTACCTCGCGCGCTCCAGGAGGCGCGGCATCGCAAAGACAGACGGTGTATAGCCGCGTGTTGCAGGCGGCTCACCAATGGTCAGGCCAACCTCACGCTGTGCCATCGCAAAGCGCGTGACGGAGTCCATCATAAGCACGACCTTATGCCCCTGATCGCGGAAATATTCGGCAATCGCCGTGCCAGTCATCGCACCCTTGATACGGACAAGTGCAGGCTGATCTGAGGTCGCAACAACAACGACAGATCGCTTCAGCCCTCCTCGCCAAGATCACGCTCGATAAAGTCACGCACCTCACGGCCGCGCTCCCCACGAGGGTGATAACGCTGATGTCCGCCTCTGTGTTGCGCGCGACCATCGAAAGAAGTGTGGACTGCCGACGCCCGACCCGCCATAATGCCGATGCGCTGACCGTCACCGAGCGTGATCGGCCGTCAATCGCACGCACGCCGACATACAGATGATCGTGAATGCGCGGACGCGTGAGCGGCGGCGGAGGCGGTGCCTGGAGCGGTGTTCCTCCTTGGCGAGGATTGGTCCCTTTCCATCAATCGGATTGCCGGAGACCATCGAGCGCACGCCCGAGGAGCTCAGGTCCCACCTTGACGCGCAGACGGCGTCCCGTCGCAGATGACCTCACAGCCTGCCACTCCCTCTGCATCTCACCAACACGGCATGAGCAGGACACTGCCCTCGCGAAAGCCAACGACCGCTGCCGTGCACAGGAGGCAATCCCACAAAATGCGAGCTCACGTAGCATAGTTCACCTACAGTGACGGTCGGCCCCGTGACTCAATCACGAGTCCAATGATCTGCGTCACCTTTCCCGTAAGTTTTCATCGGGGAGGATGCCCGCAGAGCATCCTGAAAATTTTTGGATATCTATGGAAAAATGGGGATTCCCCGTTTCACTTATTCATAACATAACTTCCCGGACCGCTCAGCTGCTCGATCTGCGTGTCTGAGGCGGGCATCGACATCTGTTCGGAGTTTCCACGACAGTCGCCCGGCTTCAGCCCTCATCGGAGGTGATCGTCAGGTTTTGTATCCCCAGCCGTTAAAATGCCGCGGAGTTCATCACGCGCATGAGCACAAAGTCACAACTATTGGGCGGAACGTGAACGAGAATCTCCTTTTGATCCTTGACACGCAAAATCGCATCACGCTACAACGGCAGAACCATCTGCGGCACATCAATAAAATGCTGCGGCAAAACGCGCTCCACGGCCGTCATGGCAATCGAGACAATATCCTGCTCTGCATGGATGAGGTAGTCGCGCATGGCATCATGTGCATCGCGCAGTGTTTTTCTGCCTGTGCATTCGTCTGACGGATCAGATCCGCAAGCTCCTCACGCACAGCAGCCTCCCCGCCTCTTTTTCCCCGCAGCAAAGCCTCCTCATGCCCTTGCGCACGAGCTTCCTCGCGGTCGTGTTCGATCTGTGTTTGAGCCTCACCAGAAGACGATCACGTTCCTCCTCGAGCTTCCCCGCGAGAAACCGAGACCCGTATCTCCGCTTCTCTGACACGTTCGTCCATGGCCTGCTCACGCTGCAATTGCACAAGCAGATTTTGAGTCTCTTCGATGAGGCCCTCCTCTCACCATCCCCACGGGCGGAGAAGGCGGTGGTGGAACATCGATGAGGTGCGGATTCTCTTCCAGACGGCTGCCTGATAACCCTAGACAATCATCTCGTCTCCCTTGCCACGCGAAATCACAATCTCGCCCTTGTCCTCGAGCATGCGGATGACGCTGACAACCTTCTGCTGCGCCTCCTCCACGTCGCGAATCTTGACCGGTCCCATGAACTCGATCTCCTCGCGCAGCATATCGGCCGCACGCGTCGACATATTTTTGAATACTTTTTCGGCAACCTCCTGCGGTGTGGCCTTGAGTGCAAGCGAGAGATCTTTTGTCTCCACTTGACGCAGCACAAGCTGCAGGGAACGGTCGTCGATCTGAACAATGTCCTCGAAGACGAACAAACTATCTTTTGATTTCCTCGGCAAGCTCGGGGTTGTCGACCCGAGAGTTTCGACAATCGCCTTCTCCCGTCGTGCGATCGACGCGATTGAGCACCTCGACAATTGCCTTGATGCCTGCCTGCCGTTGTGAAGTCCTGTGTTACCATCGATGACAGTTTTCTCTCAAGCACACGCCCAACCTCACGAATGAAGTCAGGAGACGTGCGGTCCATCATCGCCACGCGCTTTTGTGACCTCGACCTGGACTCCGGCGAGAGTGATCCAAGAACAATCGCCGCTGATCGGGGTCGAGATAGGCAAGAATGAGCGCAATGGTCTGTGGATGCTCGTTCTGAATGAAGTTAAGCAGCTGCGGATCCGTCTTGCGCAGGAAGTCGAAGGACGTACCTGCAGACTCGTCGTGAGACGATTGATGATCTCGAGAGCCTTGTCTGGGCCAAGAGCCTTCTCCAAGACATTCTCGCGCATACCGCAGACCGCCAGAGGAGATGTAGTCCTGTGCCATGCACATGGAGTAAAACTCAGCAATGATCTCTGCCTTGAGGGCGGAAGATACCTGTTTCTGCGTTTGCGATCTCGCGTCAGCTGTTCAATCTCATCATCGTCCATATGTTGAAAGAGCTTTGCCGAGTATTCCGGCCCGATTGCAATGAAGAGGATTGCCGCTTTCGCTGATTGGACAGATTGGCGCCACCATACATATCCGGCATACTTACCCTCCTCCGTCAGCCAGGTCTTAACGAGGAGTGCTACTCCTCTGGCTTCGTATCGATGAGCGGAGGAGCGCGAGCTTCTGGTTCATCTGATGCTGCTCCTCCTCAGAGAGATCTTCTTCCTCGACCTCTCCTGCCGCGATCGCCGCGGCACGCCCTCTGCAAGCCGCTCTTCCTCAGGCGACGCGCCTCTTCAGCAGCCTCACGCTCGAGACGCTTCTTTGCGGCGATACATAACACCACCAACGATAAGAGCAATGACAAGCAGTACAAAGCCCGACCTGCGTGTAGAAGATGCGGTCCTGACGATCCTTCTCCGCTCGCTCCTCGGCCGCGCGGCGTTCCGCCGCCTCCGTACTGAACGGCAGGGTTCCACGGAGATCGTATCTCCGCGCTGCGGGTTGATCCCAGCAGCACTGCTCACCGTACGGAGAATACCTCCTGTTGCGGCTGGGTCACGTCCTCGGACAAGGACAGCAACCGTCAGACGACGAATGGAGCCTGGCGACGCAATGACATGCCGCCGTCCTCGTTGATCTCATAGTTCTTCGTGGATTCCTTTTTCGTATTCGGCATTGGCGTCTCGCCTCCCTGTTCACATAGCCGGGAACATTGCCTGTACGCTCGCCGGGCCGCCGGATTCGTCGAACTCCCGACATAGCCTCGGAGATGTCCTGCTGGCTGCGAATGATGCCTGCATCATCGACGACCGGTGTAAAGGTCTGGCGATCCGTAAGGCGGTCATCGAGTCAAGTCTCCACGACTGACACGCGCGAACGCACGCCTCACCAAGGGTCTGGTCGAGCAGAGACTGGACTTTCTTCTCGATGTTGTCCCGCACCTTACGCTGTCATGTCCGAGCTGCGTGCGTCTTTGACGCCGATGGAGTTCTCATCCGGTCATCTGGATCGTTTAGAATTTTTCCTGTGTCGTCAACGATCGTAATATTCTCAGGCGTCAGTCCCTTGACACCAGGCGCCGCAAGGTTGACAATGCCCTTAATCCTTTCTTCGTCAGCTCTGCGTGCGGCTTGAGGCGCAGCATATAGAGAGGCTGTCGCAGGCTTCTCTTTCTTGTAGAGGCTATCCCTCTGGCAGCACAATATGGACACGTGCCTCTCAACAGCCTCAAGTTGCTCAATCGTACGCGTCAGTTCTCCTGGAGTGCCTGAAGATAGTTCACACGGTTCTGGAACCCAGCGACGCCAAGCTTACTGTCATCGAAGATCTCAAACCTTTGTTCCTCACGAGGAAGCCCCTGCGTTGCAAGATTCAGGCGTGCCTCGTGGACATTCGTCGTCGGTACAAGGATCGTTGTGCCCGTCTTGCCTCTCCCGTACCTCATATGTGATATTCGATTCACGCAGTTGGTTGGCGACCCTCACCTGCATCCTGGTCTCCATGTTGGTGAACAGCGGCACCATATCCGGCTTGCTGCCATGCAAAAAGCTCCAGTCCAAAAGATGAGGACGAGGATCGCGAGTGCCGACCCGAGCATGATGTAGCGCTGGCGCTTTCGTCAAAGCGTTCCCACATGGCAAGGCCGCGCTCTTTCCACTCTCCCATAATCTCTTTCCTTCAAGTCATCACGGTTATGCGGTGCCTCAATAGGCACACGAGAAACGGCAGGCTGCAATTACACCCTGCATTCGCATGATTTCCCGATAGGCAGATATAGCACGATCGCGCAGCTGCAGTGTCAGCTGGAGGCGATTCTCGCCTTCTGCCCCGCCACGACGACCTGAGAGATATCCGAGACTTCGCCAGCAGCAAGCAGTTTGTTCTGCTCATCCGATGCCAGCTGAAGCTTGTTCACCCTCGGAGAGGGCGTCTTTCAGATAGGTACCGAAGCTCTTTTGGCGGTTCTTCTCAATGGTCTCACCCAGATGGCTCGTTGCGCGCATCGTTACGGGGGTCATTTGCAGTGCTTGTACTTCCATATACTGATCTCCTTAAAATGTGCGTACGGCTTAGTTGCCCGCACCAATACGAAGGGCTGCCGTCACCATAGATTTTGCAGCATTGATGGTCGTTGTATTTGCTTCGTAGCCGCGGGATGCCGAGATCATATCTACCATCTCAGCGACAATATTAACATTTGGACGCTCTACATAGCTATCCGTATCTCGCATCCGGGTGCCCCGGATCATAGACAAGCGGCCCCTGCGTGCGATCCGACTGGATGGATACCGCACGCACCATCCCCAGGGCGCATACGATCCGATGCACGCGCAAGGAATGCCTCGAATCCGATTCCATTCCCCTTCTCGCGCGGCTGAAACATCAACGTAGCTGACGATGGTAGGCACCGCCTCCCTGTGCACGCGTTGTGTTTGCGTTTGCAATATTGTTGGAGATCACGTCCATGCGCAGGCGTTCCGCCGTAAGGCCGGGAAGCGGCCGCATCAATTCCCAGAAACATTCCCATATCGTGTCCTCCCGCTTATCAGCCGCCTGTCCACTGGTGATGACAGACTTCAGTTTACTGATATGTCCGCCCACCGCTGTCGCCAGAGCACTGTAATAGAGCTGATTCTTTGCGACCTCAGCCATCTCGATGTCAATATCGACGTTGTTGCCGTCCAGGCGCATGTTCGTCCCAAGCATCCTGCTCGATCACAGGACGCACCTTTCCGTGAAAGGCAATGGGAAGATGCCGGTCATGCGTACGCACAACCTTCATCAGGGGGTCCCTGTCAAGTCCGAGTTCCTGCTTCAGAAGATCCTCAGAAACGGACATGACTCCGTTTGAAGTTCGGTGTATTCACGTTGGCAATGTTGTTGCTGAGCACTTCGTGCGCAGAGATGCTGCTGAGACGCTCGGCTGCCGATATCAAGCGTCGAGGTGTTTACAGCTGCTCAAGCATGAAACGTCATATCCTTTTCTCGTAATTTTTGAGTACAGAAAAACTGCACACAAAACAGATATATATTTAGTTCTACGTTTCTAAAAACCCTTTTTCATTCTAACATTTTTCCAGAAAAAGTGAAGAACGGTTTCGATGATGGCGGGCAAATCTAATCTATGGTCGTTCTACGCACGCGCGGCAATTGCCTTGTCCACATGCAGGCTCTTGACGAGAATATCAATTTCGTGCACGACCATGCCCGTCATACGCTCGATCTCGACTTGCAGGTCTTTGCTGCAAAGCTGCCATCGTTTCCGCAATAGCATGCCCATAGGAAAACACGACTTCGATCGTCACCATGATCCCGAGATCATCATCGCCGTTCACAAGATGTTTTACATGGGTCGTGCCGACACGGTATACTTCTTCAAGTTTTTCTGCAACGATGTGCACAATGCTCTTGATCACTGAGTCATCAATGACGAGTTTTTCCATAGTAGCTAAATACTGGCCGTACACTGGAACGTTCGCCGAGACGGCGGCGCTTCGAGGACGAAGTCTTGAAGAGGCTCTTGATCGGGTCGATCAGATAGCCGGAAAAATGGGGCTTCAACTCGATGGTCGGCACGGGAATGATAGTGTTCTCCGCGCCGCAGGCGGTGGTACTGTGCGAGTTCCATATCCTTCTTCGAGGCGATATCCTCAATGCGGATTATTTTTGCTCACAGAGCCGATCTTGAGCGCCTTTTGCAATCTTTTGCACCATATTTTCCGAGGTGCCGAGGATCAGGATGCGGCGCGGCTGCGACTCTGCAATCGCCCGACGTACATCAGAGGCATGTCCAGGCAGCACGAAGATCGCACGACGAACAGCCATGATGCGATTCTTCTCCTTTTTGCAGAGGTACCGCCAATCACCTTTCCATCCTTGATGAGAATGCCATCATCGATGATGGCATCTGCGCCATTTTTCTGAGCTACCCATAGGGCGCGGTGGCTTTTGCCGGTACCGCTTGGTCCGACAAGTGCAATGACGTCCATTGTGTCTCTCCTCTTTCATTTTCACGCGACGATCTCTCACACCGGAAGCGGCGGACGATAAAAATTTTCTGCGCAAATATCTTCGATTGAAAAACTCTCCAAGTACATCGGGTTCGCGTCCACTGAACCCGCGATAGCCTGACCCCCAGAAACGAGAAGGCCATTTTTCTGTGCGATCTCGAGATAGTGCTGCGTATCCTGACGGTCATACGTCGGATAAAATGCCTCAATTCCCCCAAGTCCCTGCTCGATAAGCGCTCAATGATGCCTCGTCCTCAATTTCTTTGAGTTTGGCGAGACGGGAACCCCTCCCGCCTCTTTGATGAGTGCGATCAGCTCCTCCGAGCTGAGTTTGAAATGCGGCACATAGGCCGGCTGTCCACGGCGCAAAAGTTCATCAAAGCAGTCGCGTATCGATTCAAAGTATCCCTTTTTCACAAGTACGCGCGCCGTGAGAGCGGCTAACTGCCTTGCAGAGCCCCTCATCCGTCAGCACCTCGGTCTCACCGATTTCACAGCCAAGGCCACGCAGTCGTTCCACAATCTCTAAAAACGGATCCAGCGCGCTTCACTGATCTCTCTCGAGCTTCTCTTGAAGCCCGGCATCGATATATCGATGTGGTAGCCAAGGATGTGGATATCGTACTCTGCACCACCCGCAGTGAACCCCACTCCAGGAATGATGCGGAGGCTGCTGCCTGATGTATAGTGACCACTTTCATACAGTGCAGTAACGCCCTCAACACTGTCATGATCTGTACTGGCGATGTAGTGCAGTCCCGCACTTTGCAGCCTCTGCGACCTCCTCTGGTGTATCCCGACCATCGGAAAAAGCTCGTATGAATATGCAGATCACTTGGCATACGTCTTCTCCTCACTCAAGATTCTTCGCGGAGCAAAATGCGCTCGATCGTCGCCGCACGGCTCCCACTGGGGTCGATGTCCACGATCACGGCGGCATACCCGATGGCCCCTCCGCCATTAAACCGCACGGGCATGCCCGTGCGAAACTTCTGAATCACGATGTCCGTACGTACACCGAGGATGGAATCGTAAGGGCCCACCATGCCAAGGTCCGTGATAGGCAGTGCCCCTTGAAGGATCTGCGCATCTGCAGTCTCGCACATGCGCGTATGTCCCGACCACGATATCAACACGTCCATCAAGATAGTGACCCATCGCTAGTTTTTCCGAGGTGGTCCTCGGCGTGAAAGTCGAGCACATGACATCCACCTGCCCTTCGATCTCACCGAGAAGCTCATCTGCCTTCTGAAATGGACAGTCAAGCGCAGGCATGAAGGAGCGGCCTGATAGGTTGAGCACAGCGATGTTTGCTGCCTTGAACGGGAAAATGCGGTATCCTTTTCCGGGGTCCCCTCCGGATAGTTCGCAGGACGAACCAGAAACGGTTCCTCATCGATGAAGGCAAAGACATCTTTCTTATCCCAGACGTGATTGCCCGCAGTCACAATATCCGCGCCGCCTGAATAGAGTTCGTCAAGGGCCTTGCGTGTAAAGCCCTTCCGCCGGCCGAGTTCTCCGTTGACAATGACGACATCGATCCTGTGCTCCAGGCGAAGACGCGGCGTAATCGTACGAAATGCCCGTCGTCCCGCACGGCCGACGACATCACCGACCAGCATGATACGCACGACTATTCCTCCTCCGAAGCTCCATTCTGCTCATCGATTGTAGACGACGACCTGGTCGCGCCTCGGATACCGACGAGACGGTCCCGCAGAGGAAGCTCCCGCACCGCCATCAGCATGCGTTCAAGCGTCTCATGCTGAAGTGTACGAAACTCCCGAGTCGAGCGTATCCGCTCCATGCGGATCGGATGCGCAGCTTTTCCCCAAAACGATCTTTCAGAATCTGCACGACGAGATTCAGCTCCCGCTCGGAAACCCTCATCCATTCTGCGTGAGATGAAACATCGTGAGGGCCTCATGCCGCTCATAGGAAACCATCTCGCTAACCGTGCCGCCCTCGATCATCTGATACGTTTCAATGCTCTCGGCGAGGAGGGCCGCAAATTTCTCGACTTCGCCGGGGCACAAGATCATGAACGATGAAGTCCATCGTCAGCAGTTCTCAGCGGGATCATAGGAAACAGCCTCGATCTCGGGGGAAACAGACGAGAACGAGGCGAGCACGCTGAACCCCTGGGCGAACTTGGTCGCTCTTTGTGGAAATGGAGCGGCGCCCCGAAAAATGTTTGCGCAAAAATCAAACACGACACCCGTCTCCTTTCCTCATCTTATTATTCCGCACTGCTGATACGTCCGCGCCGAGCGCATAGACTGCATTGCGGCCTGCGTTCCTTTGCCTGATAAAGGCCTCATCGGCATTCTTAAAGAGCTGGCTCGTTGTCGTTCTCCGAGTCAAACGCTGCGACGCCGACACTGACCGTAATGTGACGATCAAAGGGCATATCGGCGGCCTCACCTACGGCGAATGCGCTCACCGACCTCGCCTGCAACAGCGATCGGAGCTCCTCCAGGATGATAAAGAACTCATCGCCGCCCCAGCGACAACCAGCGTCTGATCCGCGGATCGTATGTGAGATAGCATCTGCAACGACCAACAGCACTTATCTCCCATATCGTGGCCATAGGTATCATTGACTTTCTTTAAAGTGATCAATATCCATCAGAATGACAGAGAGCGGTGTCTTAAGTTCCTGCGAGCGTGCAACAGCATCCCTCAGGAGACGATCCATCTCGCGTGCGATTCAGGAGATTCTGTCAGAGCATCACGGTTTGCGAGGTCGCTGAGGCGCTGATTTGCCGTAGAGAGTTCCGCCTCCGAGACACGAATAAAGTGGGACATAAATGCGAGCATCTTGATTGTAGGAAAGATGTGCAACACGTTTGGTCTGGAGTCGAATATTCTGACATACCCTGGATTCTCTTTTCAGTCCAACGAGAAGGACATTCAGATTCGCTGGGGAGATACGTTTTCCCAGCGGCGCACCTCACCGAACACAAACACGGTCGATGATGGAAAGCTTCCGCACATGGCGTCATCTCTGCTAGAATATCATCTCCAGCAAGATAGTGTCCGATGCAGGAGGTGCCAAGGATGACCTGAGAGAAAACCCTGACATGCCGCGCGCATTCTCTGCCGCCTTGGAGAGGATCCAGTAGGGATACATAGGAAAGGCGGACCTCGTCCCCACCTGCATGGGAATGCCGAGGGTGAGCTCGCTGCTCCTCCTCGATCTTTGATGGGCACACGCGCAGAGATAGATCCATCTTCCTCCTCAAAGCAGAGGGAAAGAGCGCGGCATCCGCACTGAAGTCGCCATCCCCTTGATCCCGAAATATCGTTCATAGATCTTGAGAGGGGTGTCCCTCATCAAGCTCCTTGATCGTGCAGCCATCCACACGTGTTGCAACGATCTCACGCCCGAGTGGTTCCATCCGAAATTTTGTGTGACATATGCCTCCAATGTTTTTCGCCGTGGAAGACAACGGCGAGTATACCGAGGTTTATCACAGCATCATCGGCGATATACTGTAACCATGTGGTCCATAGGCGCTGCATCAACAAATGCGCCGAAGATCTCAATGCGCTCATCAATCGCGAGAAAAGCCCTCAAAAAGATCATCAATTTGATCCATTAGACCAACCACAAAGAACTCGATGAGCCTCGTGTGCGGGCGTGCAGCGACAAAGTTGATGAAATGCCCTGTCGTTGCCGTATCCGATGTGTTGCCGTCCACGGTAACGAATTCCACCTGCGAGGCCTCAAATGCCGTAAAGGTCAGCATAACCCCATCCGTATCAAGGCGCAGATCAGTCATCTTAAGGGCACATGTATGCGCAAAAATACGTCATCCGGAAACAGCTCACGCACGGCCTTCTGTATACTCAGGGCCCTTATCAATCGGCATCTCACGAAAGTGCCGCGATCGTGACCGCAGGACTCGACATGTGGGATGCGATCCAGTTTTTCCTTTGCTGTTCCGCTTTTGCGCTGGGCATCAGCGGTACCGGAAACGATATATGGCGTCGCTGCACTATGCCCTCTCCTAGCAAAATCTCTGCAGCGCAGAGATTCCTGGAAAAAGGGGTTATACCCCCATTCGATCCGTCACAATGGCATCGACATGACTTCGCATAGTCTACAACACGTGTTTCGCGAATGACCGTCGCCTTGATCTGACCAGGATATTCGAGGTCGCCCTCGATCTTCTTCACGATGTCATGAACAAGCACGGCCGCTCCCGCATCATCCACCTTATCCGGCTTCACCATGACGCGGATCTCACGCCCCGCCTGGATAGCAAAGCAGCGTTCCACGCCGTCAAACGACCCAGCAATCTCCTCGAGGGCTTTGGGGGCGCTTGATATACGACCAGACTTTTCACGCCGTGCGCCCGGGGCGTGCTGCCGAGACAGCATCTGCCGCCGCAACGAGAACGGCCTCGATCGTCGTCGCCTCACGTCGCCGTGATGGGATCTGATAATATTGATAACCTCTTTGGACTCACGGTACTTGCGCGCGAGATCCGCTCCGACCGTGACATGCGGTCCCTCGACTTCGTGGCTGACAGCCTTGCCGATGTCTCGTAGGAGTCCGCCGCGCTTTTGCCAGCATCACGTCACACTCCGAGTTCTGCCGCCATGAGCCCTGCAAGAGTGCAACCTCAATAGAATGCGAGAACATTTGCCCGTAGCTTGTCCGATAGCGCATCCGTCCGGAGGCGAACCAGTTCGGCGAATGCCATGCACCTCGTCTCAAATGTCGCCTGTTCTCCTGCCTCCTTGATGCGCTGATCGACCTACGACGAGCCTTCTCGATCATCTCCTCGATGCGTGCCGGGTGGATACGGCCATCCTGGATCAGCTTCTCGAGAGCAATGCGCGCTACCCGCGCCGTACGGGATCAAACTTGAGAGGATAACCGCCTGCGTATCGTCGATGATGAGATCGATGCCCGTCAGTGTCTCAAGGGTGGATGTTGCGTCCCTCTCGTCCGATGATACGCCCCTTCATCTCGTCGTTTGGAAAGAGCGACGACCGAGACCGTCGTCTGCACATGGTCCGCCGCACAGCGCTGATCGCAACGCTCAGAATTCGCGCGCAGCCGTGTCAGCCTCATCCTTCGTCTGCTGGATGTGCCCTTGATTTTGCGTGTCTCGTGCTTCAGCTCCTCCTCTGCCTCAGCCATGAGGATCGTACGACTCCTCTGCAGAGAGTCCCGACACACGTTCCAGTTCCTGTTTCTGACTTTCATAGAGGGCCGTGATCTCCGCCTGTGCTCTTGTCGATCCGTGCCTCTTTACGCGAAAGCCCCCTTCTTTCTTCCTCGATGATTCGAGTTTTGCGGTCGAGGTTTTCTTCCTTGAATTGTACTGGCGTTCAAGACGCTGCAGCTCACGCGCGCTCCTTCGTATCCCGCTCGAAATCCTGCCGTGACGCTGAATCTCTTCGCCTGCTGAGCAGAACTTCCTTCTGCTTAGTCTGCCGCCCTCAGCCTCTTCGAATGCGTCTGCCTCGTTTTTCCGCTGATCCCATTGAGCTCTGCCGAGCGCCTGCGTGCATAGTATCCTGCAGCAGCACCGATGGCAACGTAAATAATTACCCCAGTATTTCAGTAAGAATAACGGCCACCTCCTTTTTCATTGTCCATAAAGTCATATAGAATACTATCCATTTTAATGTTTTCTCATAGTGTCAAGAATCTATGCAAGACGGGTCCTCGTTATTCATGAAATCAGCCTCATATTCATGGGTGTTTTATAACCTCTTCCATAGACGAGGATCACTCTATCATATATATATTGTCCTAGGATGGTGGAATGAGGAGGACATATGAGAAATAAAAATGGATGAAGAGAGCCATTGCTCTCGCACTCTCCGCGGTGATGACGGGGTATTAGCTTTTGCCGCCTGCCACCGCGGAGGCAGGTACGAGCAGCATCATCGAGCCGTTATCGGCGGTGCGGTCGCAGCAACCGAAATGAACAAGCAGATCAAATACTACAACACGACCGAAGAAGGTCGCCAGCAGCTCTTGATGAACTCAGGGGGAATCATGGCACCACTCATCGCCATGATCTCAATAATCAGCTCGACCGCATCTTCGCAAAATCTGAGCAGCAATTGGTTCGATGGACCCTACGTTCATGATCGTCCCTACAATTACTCATCAATCGTGAGGAAAGCTTCAATGCCTTCTGCCCACTCGGGCACAATATGAGCGTCAATGTTGGACTCTACGGTTATCTGACATGAGGACGAAAAGTGCTGTTGTTCTGCCCATGACGGGCATGGGCCAGAAGGGACCATCCTGCAAAAGGGATGAAGCGCCTCGTTAGCCTGCTATCCTGGCAAATGCTACGGACCGTCCTCGGTGCCATCACTGCAAAGCATTTGGAAGGGACAGGGACTCACGGAAGCCATGGAGTGGGGAGGCAGAATCCGGCATGAGACATCTCCCGCTCACCCTACAACCCCCGGTGCAACGATAAGGTCTGGCAGCGCGTCATTGATCCTCAGGAAACAACTCTGCGAGTGCCTTTGACATCATGTCCGGTGCTGCTGATCATCCATCCAATGCGTGCGCCGCGACAACTATTCAAAGAAATTGACAGAGATGAGCGGCGGCAGGGTTACGGTAAAGGACGGCGTCGTATCTGTAAATAAGAAAGTTTTGTTAACTCCTGCCCCATCTGGCGGCATGAGCTCTGCCGAACGTGCTTATTTCGTCATGGGGAATCTGCAGCAGCATATAAAAACGGGCATGCTAAGCCCGGGGCACACGTCGAGGGCCGCACCGTTATGCCGGTGCACAGCCCATCATTAACTGCACTGACCGCGATGCAACCATATGCAATCGCAGAGCTGCTGAATCAAATTAAATAACTGCATCAAAAAGCCGAGCCCCATCGCAAATCGTGATGAGTCTCCTGGCTTTATCTCTGGAAATCTGCGCAGGGCGCGCGGTTTTCAAGATTTTCAGCAAAGACGACAGCCTGTTTCATCGCATCTGGCGTGAGCTGCGGAAGCACGGCAGCCGTTCTTCGCCCAGCCGCTCGCGGAGCAGCTGAAAGCGCCGCCTCCGCCTCCTCTGCAGCAGAAGGCGGGCGGCACGCCTCACGCTCACGCGCGCGTTTTGCGCTGTGTCAGCCCTTGCGCATCTTCCCACTTTGTACGAAGCTCCTGGGCATGCAGTACATCTTCCTCTGCTGCGATCTGCACATCAACAGGAACGCTGCGCATCGGCGGGATATCGAATGTCGCATTCTGTTCTGCACGCTTCTTCGGACGCGGAATGTCCTGCGGCACGGTCGGCGGCGGCACCTTCTTTTTGCCGCGCACACGATCGTCCAAAAGGGCAACCGCACGGCGATCACAATGAGTATGAGATATGTCATACCATCCCTCACTTTAGAGGCTGTGCCGGATGTTTTTCCTCCGCCTTGCCTGCTGAACTGATCGCCTGACGCATGTCGGTATCGGATTGGATATTGTTCAGCTGATAGTAATCCATCACGCCAAGTTTTCCTCGCGCAATGCCTGTGCCATCGCGTGCGGCACCTCGGACTGTGCCTCGACCACCTTTGCCTCCATCTCCTGCGTATACGCCTTCATTTCCTGCTCACGCGCAACCGCCATCGCGCGGCGTTCCTCTGCCTTTTGCCTGTGCGATGCGCTTGTCCGCCTCTGCCTGATCGGTCTGGTAGCTCCGCACCGATGTTGCGCCCAACATCGACATCCGCGATATCGATCGAGAGAATCTCGAACGCCGTTCCGGCATCAAGGCCCTTGCCAAGAACCGTCTTGGAGATGTCATCGGGATTCGCGAGCACGTCCTTATGGTTCTCCGAGAAACCGACCGTTGTGACAATGCCCTCACCGACACGCGCGATGATGGTCGGCTCGCCCGCACCGCCGACGAGACGGTCTATATTCGCACGCACGGTGACGCGTGCCTTGATCTTCAGTTCGATACCGTTTGCCGCAACGGCGGAGACAATCGGCGTCTCAATGACCTTCGGGTTGACACTCATCTGCACGGCATCCAGCACATCGCGGCCTGCGAGATCGATCGCCGCCGCCCGCTCGAAGGGCAGATTGATCTGGGCGCGATGCGAGGCGATCAGTGCATCAACGACCTTGTCCACATTTCCGCCCGCAAGATAGTGGGCCTCAAGCTGATTAACGCTCACATCCAGTCCCGCCTTATTTGCCTTGATGAGCGGCAGCACGATGCGGCTAGGCGGCACACGACGCAGGCGCATACCGATGAGCGATATGATGCCCACCGAGACATTGGCCGAGATCGCGGACACCCACAGACCAAAGGGGCACAAAGTGCAAAAAAAGATGGACACAGCCAGAATAACGATGACAATGAGGAATGCTCCTCCAAAACAATGTTCCCATACGAACCTCCTTAATTATCTCCGTGAATCTTTATTATGCCTCGCGCACAACGACTCGGCTGCCGTTCACGGACAGGACAACAATCTGCTTTCCCTTCTGAATGAAGGTGCCCTCTGAGATCACATCCACAGGACGCCCGTCGATGCGAGCCGTCCCCGAAGGACGCAGCTCTGTCAGCACCTCGCCCACTTTCCCTACGATATCCAACTGCCCTCAGCACTGACATAGCCTTCTTCCGTGCGTGAACTCTTTTGCAGAACAATCTTATTCCAGAGTTTGCTCGACGGCAGGCGCGAGACGATGAGCAGGAACAGCACAATCGAAATGACAAGCGCGATCCCAAGTGCGTGCCAGTGCACCAATATCCCCACCGAGAGCAAGGACAATGCTGTAAAGCATTGCCGCAACGCCCAGTCCCGCCAGAAGTCCTACCGTCGGCAGCAGGATCTCCTACAATGATCATCAGGGACACCCGCGAGAAAGACCGCAATGTGATAAAGCTCCACAAGCCCACGCGTATACCGACTGCCCCAAAAAGACGGCAGCCGCAACGATGCCAAGCAGAACACCGACGCCGAGTCCTCCTGTTTTGACCTCCACCATGACGGAGAGGAACATAACGACAATCAACAGTACCTGCAAAATGCCGTTATCTACGATCAGATTCATAGAAACCCTCCTCCTTACGCAAAAACCCTCCGCGCACTCGCGCGGAGGTTCCTATCTGAAAAATGGTCGGAACGACGAGATTTGAACTCACGACCTCTTCCACCCCAAGGAAGGCGCTCACCAAGCTGAGCTACGTCCCGAACAAGAGGTATTATATCGAGGTTTTGTCCGTTTGTCAATCCCTCTGCGTCATCTGCTTCATGAGGCGAAGCGCACCGATCTCAACTCCAGTTTCACGTGCTACCTGTTCAATACTCCGCCCCGCACGCAAAAAGGGCACGTGCCTTGATGAGAGCCTCGTCTTCCTGCACATCCGCTGTCTCCTCGATCACAGCAGGTTCCTCTGTAGAGCAGGGATTGGCGGAGGCGTGGAGGGATATTGAATATGCGGCATCTTCCTGCGGAGGCATATGAGGTATGCTCGCCTGTACGTGTTCCTGCACAACAGCTCTCGGCATCGGTGCGGAAATTGGTGTTGGGCGAGGCGCTGCATAAACCGGCTGCTGGGTTACGTCACTGGCGCGAGCTCGCTCACGCAGAATGGATTGTGCAGCACAGCCGCGAATTCATCCCCATCCGTACGCCTCGTCTCCTGTACCTGAGGGGAATCTCGCCATATGCGCAGCATGGCTCTCCGCAGGATGCACGACTGGTACAGCCCTGTATCTGTCCGAGATCACTCAGGCGCTGCTCCAGTTCTTCAATGCGCTGACGCAGCGCCCATTCGAGGCGCTGTGCATCTGCCACACGCGTCTCGAGACGCACACGGCGGTCATCAGCCTCACGCAGGAGGCCCTCGAGTTTTGTCACGTGAGCCGAGCCTCTTGATAATTGTATCTGCGGACTGTTGCAGTTCTTTTTCAGCTTTATCAATGGACGCCGCAAGATCCTCATCATCCTCCTCGCTCCGCTGCCTGCGATGAAGGATATACCGCACGATGAGCAAAAGGACAGCGCCGAGGATGATGAGTGCGCCCAAAATTTCGGTGATGGATATAATAACAGGATGCCTCCCTTATCGGTGCTTTCCTAATGACTTACAAAGTAATATCGAGATGTACGCCGCGATTTGGATCAGAAGCCGGGCGCTGCAGCAGCTCCGGCCCATGATCCTCGCCGCGTGAACGACGGCGCTGATGCTGCTCCTGACCGCCCTGGCGACGCTCACGTTCCGGGTCATCCTTCACGCGGGCATCCTCACTCGCCTCTTTCCTTTGCGCGCACCTGTTGGCGCGCAAGTTCGGCATCCTCTTTCTGACGGATCGACTCAAAGCTCTGCTGGATATTAACCTGGTTCTGCAAATTGCTTTTGCACATTCCCGCCTCATTGGACTGCGGAAACATCATCTGCATGCTGATCGGTGTAACATTCATGGCGATACCCTGCCTCTCTTAAAAGATACCTACAGCAATCTCCCCGTCGATCATCTGCAGACGTGCGTGATGCAGCTCTCCTCAATGGATTTCTTTACCCCATTGATCGTCACATTGACACCGGGGTAGATCGTTTCCGAGGCAAGAATCACACCGTTCTTCATCTGCTCCAATTCCTCATTCATCCGCTGAAGCTCTTCCTGCATTTCTTTGACTTTGCCGGCAAGCGGGAACTGCGCGTGCGTCATCTCGACGAGCTGTTCTCGGCGGCGCTCAGAAAGACTCATAAGAGGTTGTTTTTAACGTTTCGAGCGAGAGCCGCATTTCGGTCAACCGCTTGACCGCCATCTCGCATTCCTTTGACAGCGCCTCATAGCGATGCTTCAAGTTTGGATCAACACCAACATGCAAATTTGTCTGCACGTAGAAGTTATTGCCATAGGTCTTAGCGAGGATGGATTCTCCAGCGCCGATGCTCCCTCCGGTAATAACGCCGCGTCGCTCCCTCTACACGGACGTGATGTCCGGCCCGCATCTCCGAATGCGGGACGACGTCATTGACGTATATATCCCGTCCAGCAGAGATGTTGGCATTCTCGACGAACGAGATGCTGACATCCTCCGTAGCAGATATCTTTCCAATATTCATGCCGCGAATGCCGCCGTGCACGATGACGTTGCGCCCTTCCACCTGCGCACCGCCGATCATCCCCTTGATCTCAACATCTCCTGCAGCCTTAACCGTGAAAACCGCTCTCCACATCCCCTTAATTTCGACGCTGCCGGCAAAATCAATATTGCCCGTCCCGACATCGACGCTCGAGTCGATCACCAGGTGCGGATCGACGCTGATCTTCTTCCCATCATCCGCAATCTGCCCGTCGATGAGTGCCACGAGCTCATGCTCGTTTACAATCTTGGTATTTTTACCTTGCGGCAGCACTCGCAGGTTTCCCAGCCTCGCCGGAACCTCTTCACCAAAGACATTTTTTTCCGGACACGCCGGCAGTTTTCAGGGATGCGAACCGCGAGCACATCACCAATCTGTGCTCGGATAAAAATATTCATATCCCTTATAGTCGACACGATCATAGGCACGCTCAGCAGGACGTCCCTTGGTGCCCATATCAAATTTCTTTTCAATGCGTGCATCTGTTTCCCCGCCTCGGGCTGCGTCCCACGCGCTGCCATAAAGGGTGTGAGTCGTGCGACACCTCGTCCAATCGCCTCGCGATCAATACCGTAGATTACTTTTGGCTGCAAGCGCATTGAGCACATCAGTGACATCAGGGCGGCAGATTTCCATGCTTCTCATCGAAACGAATCGCAGCCGTCATTGCATCACGTGCAATCTCAATGGAAAAGGATGACCTCGTTGCCCCCTCATCGTCCGATGCCGGATTCAATTTCACTTTCAAAACCGTCCGCTGCACGCACAAGACGGGCCAGCTGGATATCATCATAATTGATGACCCCTCCTCTGCGAGACGGTCCTTCAATGCCGCAACGCTGATGACAGGTCTATCCCTTGTCTTCCGGGTAAACGGTAACATAATTTCCATCCGCTTTGATAATAGCTGAAAACCCCTCGCGTACTCCCCAATAGTTCGATCCACAATACCACTCCCGATCCATCAAAAATTGCGGCTCTATTACAACTATTTTCTGTGCAAACGTAGCTCATTCCTCGTCATTCATGCGGGCCAAATACCCGCGCATACGGAAAATCGCCTTCGTGTGCAGCTGTGAGATACGAGCCTCCGAAAGATGCAGAATGGCTGCAATCTCTTTTAGGTCATCTCATCGTAATAATAAAGACCAACAACAACTCGTTCCTTCTCTGGAAGTTTCTCAATCGCTGCCGCAAGTGTATCCTTGACCTCGCTCCACTCTGCGTACTCGACGGGACCATCTTCCATAGACGCAGGTGAGTCTGTGCGCAGATACTCCTCAAGCGGAATGATTGTCGCAGCACTAACCTGCCCCTCCAGACGGTGCAGACCTTCGATCGAGAGATCCAGCTCTGCAGCCAGTTCCTCATCGGTTGCTGTGCGGCCAAGCTCTCCCTCAGGCGCGCAACCGCTTTCTCATACTTCTTGATATTCTGGCGTACACTGACCGGAATCCAATCTTTTGCACGCAGATGGTCAAGCATTGCTCCGCGCACGCGCACGCCCTGCATATGTCTCAAATTTGATTGCCGCGCGCGAGTTCGTAGCGCTCAATGGCATCCAGCAGACCGAAAAACCGCTGCTCAGCAAATCCTCCCGGTCGACATGCTGTGGGAGACTGATGGCGATGCGTCCGGCGACCAGCCGAACAAGGGAAGATAGTATTCGGCAATGCGATTGCGCACATCAACCGTCTTCTCGGTTTCATACAACCGCCAGAGGGCCTCAATATTTTCTGCCTCCTGCATCGCCATCTTCATCATCTCCTCCCTCGAACGCTCGGTATGGGTCAGCCGGCGCTGCCGCTCCGTCTCTATCCTCGGCTCATCCGCCGCGGGGCTTCTCATATGTGTGAAAGCACCCTCTGAGAGCGGTCGAAAACTCGACGATGCCGCAAACTCCTCTGTTGCACCGCTCCCCTTCTCCACTGCTTCAAAGTCGATATCCTCTGCATCGTAGAGCGTCGCCTGCATATCCTTCATTCGCTCTGTGGGATCCTTATCAAAAGCCGCCCAGCCCTTTGCCTCCAGAATGAATGCGGCGAGATAGGGTGAATATTCCCGCGCTTACAAATGCGATAAAGCCGCGGCCGAATGCCGTCATAATGCGTGCATCGCTGACGAGTCCTGTAATAAATACAACGAGCGCAGCAATCACGGAAAACACGAGTGCCATGCCGAGTTTGAACATACTTTTCACCTGCCCCTTATATTGTCTTATCTCCCTTGCTTACGGTTTTCACGGTATAGGTACCATCGTTGAGATCGATTGCCACAGTGCGGCCATAGTTTAGGCCAGTATCCTCCGCAATAAGACGGATACCATGCTGTGCCAAGAGCTCTTTTGCCGCCTGTGCATTCCGCTCCCCGACACGCATGACACTCGTCGTATTGGAGAACGCGAACATCTGTGCACCGCCCGCACTCTTGCTACGAGACGCGTTTTTGACGCGCCATGCCGCAGGACATCCGCCAGCATGAGCGGAAATCCCGTATCAATAAACTTTGCCGGCGTATCTGTAGGGACGTGCCTGTTTGCTGTCCGGCGAGCATATAGTGGAGAAGTCCGCCCACCTTTGCTTGTGGATCATAGAGAGAAAGTCCGATACAGGAGCCCAATCCATAGCTGATGAGTGTGGATGGAGCTGCGCCGACTTTGTAGTCGGCCATACCGACTTTATCAAATCCGGCATATCATTCAACTCCTACCGCATTCATAATGCTGCTGAGCGATCCGGGATCCGGGACCAGGAAGAAATGGCCGCTGATGCTCCGATCCTCCGCAACAAAAATTCGTTTCAATGAGCAGCGCATGGTCGCCCATCTCACCAAGCTGAACCAGAACGACGTTGAGAATGGCACCCGCCATATCCACAGCAAGTGCGGGGATGGACGGCAGCATACTCATGCCTGTAAACGTATAGAACGCATTCAAATAGGATCCTGCGAGGATGTTGCCGATCTCCAGAGAGCCGATTCATCCATCGCGTCGAGTTCTGTCATCTTCCCCCTCTCGCGCCCCAGCGGTGTGTCTACAAGTGCAGAACGCGCTGTCCCGCGGGATGAGAAACAGAATGTTGCTCGGCGCCTTGCCATAGACGCGCAAGAAAAATACCGACGACAACCAGTTCCGGTCCGCCGACAAATTCTGAGTACATCTTCAGTTGGCACAAGTGCCACATGGGGACTATTCATCTCGATGCGGCGCTGAATAAGACGGGAAAAGCGCCGTCGCGGAGTTCCCAGCACCGACGTTTCCAATCTCTGAGCAGCATCCAGCTGCAGCTCTGACAGCTCTGTCAGATTCTCATCTACGCTCATTGACTTTACCTCTTAGCACGGCGCAATGACAGGAAGCACAGCTCCCTTTATTTCGCATCCTTCGAAAGTCCGACGATCTCCTCCAGATTGAGGAGAACGATAAGCCTTCCTCTGATATTGCCAATGCCGCTGAGGAATCGGCTGCTCGCGTGCATTCATCGCCTTCTTCGTATCGACAGGCGCATTCTCGAGGCTGAGAACCTCCGTTACAGCATCGACAAGCATGCCGACATGGACGTCCTCAACGGAGACCGTGACGATACGCGTGCGGTCCGTATAAAGGAGTCTCGGCAAGTCCGAGCCGCTGCTTGAGATCGATGACGGGGGAGCACCGAACCGCGCAGATTGATGACACCCTTGATAAAGTCTGCCGCAAACGGAACACGCGTGATGTCCGTCAGATTGCGTATCTCCTGCACGTTCAAAATGCTGACACCATATTCTTCATCGCGAAGATTGAACGCCACATACTGCGAGTTCTGCGGCGCATTCCCCTGATTCATATCCTCTGCCATCTTCTTTGCCCTCCCTTTACTGCTGTATCATCGTCGCAACGTCAAGAATCAGTGCGACTCTTCCGTCGCCAAGCACAGTTGCTCCGCCAAAGAGTTTGAGTCCGGCGAAGAGATTGCCAAGTGTCTTGATAACGATTTCCTGCTGACCGATCAGGTTGTCCACAACGATGCCTGCCTTCGCCTCGCCCGCATGGACAACAACAACGAAATGCTCGTCGGAATCCTTCGTATGCGGAACCTGAAGAGCTTCCTCCATGCGGATGATCGGGATAATCTCCCCGCGCAGGACGATAACCTCCTTGTTCTGGACGGTCTGAATGTCACTCGGCTCGATGTTGATCGTACTGTCGATCGATGTGAGAGGAATGGCGTACATCTCCTCCTGCACTCGTACGAGCATCGCCTGAATGATCGCAAGCGTGAGCGGCAGCTTGATCTTGAACACAGACCCTTCGTCGATATGGGTCTCCACATCGACGTGCCCGGAGAGTGCCTCGATCTTGCTGCGCACAACGTCCATGCCGACGCCGCGGCCGGAGATGTCCGTGATCTGCTCTGCCGTCGAAAAACCCGGCAGGAAGATCGGGCGAACGGCATCCGCGTCGTCGAGACTATCCGCTTCACTCTGCGTGACCATGCCCTTTCTCGACCGCCTTGCGGCGAATCTTGCTCGCATCAATTCCTGCGCCGTCGTCCGTGATCATGATGACGACGTTGTTGCCCTCGTGCCGCGCGATGAGCCCCACCTCGCCGGTACGCGGCTTCCCTTCGCCTCACGCGCATCGGGGCTCTCAGCACCATGGTCGAGCGAGTTGCGCAGGAGATGCATGATCGGATCACCGATCTCGTCGATAACGGTACGGTCAAGCTCAGTCCCTCACCCTCGATCGTGAGGTTGATGTCCTTGCCAAGTTCCTTCGATACATCACGCACCATGCGTGGGAAGCGGTTGAACACAGCACCGACTGGAACCATGCGGACCTTCATGACAATGTTCTGCAGATCGCCAGTGACACGATCCATCTGCTCGAGAGTCTCCATAAGGTCGCTCAGGCGATGTGTCTGACAATCTGCTCCAAAACGAACTTTATTGATAACGAGCTCACCCATGAGGTTCACTAAGCGTATCAAGTTTTTCGATGTCAACGCGGACACTCTGACTTTGATGCGGCTTCTTCGCGGAGCTGCAGCAGGCTTCGCAGCCCTCCTTCTTGCCGCGGGTGCGGCGGCCTTTGCCGCAGGCGCAGGAGACGTCGCCGACGCAGGAGCCTCCGACTTTCCGACTTTGTCCGGATCGAGCGGCTCAACGAGAACATCTTCAATTTCCGAAACCGTATCCACGGCATTCTGCACCGCCTGGGCATCACCACCCGTGGCAATCACCACATCAAAGCTGCGCTCGAACTTCTCGCTCGAGATCCTCTGCCGGCGGAATGCTCTTAATGACATCACCGATCTCATCGAGTGCATGCATAACCATGACGGAACGCGCGGCCTTGAGCACACAGGTTTCCATGAGGGTAACCTTGACATGGAACATATTCATGCCGGCTTCTTTTGCCTTTTTCATGACATCAAGGTCGATATCGTCGAGTTCAAGGTCCACGCTTTTGGCGCTGTCACCCTCTGATGCCGCAGGTGCAGCAGAATTCGCTGCAGCGGGGTTGCCGCAGCGGGCGCAGGAGTCCCCTGGAGATAGAGCTGAGCTTTGCGACGAGATCAGAGACATCGACGACATCTTCTGCCTCACCGTTACCAACGCTGTCCACCATCTGCTCGAGCGAGTCCAAACACTGAACAGCGTATCCATAATATCCTCGTTGAGCTTCAGCTGCTCTTTGCGGACGAGATCCAGAACATCTTCCATCTCGTGGGTGAGTTCTGCAATCTTGGCAAAGCCCATGGTCGCTGACATGCCCTTAAGCGTATGTGCGTTGCGGAAGATGTCGTTGACGACACCGATTTCCTCCATGTTCTCCTCGAGGCTCAGGAGTCCTTCGTTCAGTGACTGCAGATGCTCATGCGACTCATCCAGGAACATGTCCATATACTGGTTATCCATTGGTATTCCCCCTATTTCCCTATCTTCTCACAGCCGTCTCGATCGCGCTTGCAATCTGCGGCAATGGGCATATCTCATCGGCCAGACCTGCCTCGATTACGGATTTTTGGCATTCCGTAAACGACACAGGTCGCTTCATCCTGCGCAATGCAGTAGCCGCCGTTTTCCTTGATCTTTCGCAGCCCATCGCGCCCGTCATTGCCCATTCCCGTGAGAATCACGGCAACGACATCTCTTCCAAGATGTGCGATGGATTCATACATCACGTTGACTGCGGGACGATGGTTCCCAACAGGTGGCTCATCGCTGAGCGCAATGCGGCGAATACCAGCTTCGTCCAGGATACGCAGATGGTAGTTCCCAGGCGCAATGTAGACGCACCCTGCCTCCAAGACATCGCCGTTTTTGCTTCGCATACCTTGACTTTTTGATACGCCGTCCAGACGTCCGCAAGAGCATTGGTAAATCCTGCCGGCATGTGCTGCTATGATGACCACAGGGCAGGGAAAATGCTCTGGAAGCCCCTGTGATGACAGTCTGAGTGCCTGTGGTCCTCCTGTCGAAGATCCGATGACGACAAGACGCATCCGGGAGGATCCATTTTTGCCGAACATCATGTTTTTCCTTAGTGCCTCACTCATCTTTCACGCGCTCCACCTGGGTTCGCTGTATATGGAACAGATAGCGCACGATTTTATCGCGTATGCCGCGTGAAATCCCTTTGAAACTGCACACCGACGTGATAATTGGGACGTCGTCCTCACGCTCAATGCGCGTACACCGTATGATGCGCGTCGCGAGTTCGATTGTCCCGATTCCAGGAATATCGTTGAGCGCGAGAGCCGCATCCGAGTCGAGAGGCACCTTTTTGGGCCAAGCAAAAGCTAGCCCGTTGCCGCTGAGGTTCTACCAGGGCACTCGCCGCGGGGCATCGATCTTTCCTTCATGGTCGACCAAACGAACCGTCGCGGTAAGATTCACCTTGATGCGAAAGAACGCACGTTTTTGGAAGCGCTCCGCAACTTCGGGAACAGAAATACGAAGGACGGGAATATTGTCATGACGACCATGGCCGCGATGAACGCTAAAAAAGCGAAAATGGCATCCATCTCCTGCGGCCAGCACGTAAAGGTTCTCCCTCACGCGTGGTATGACTGGAACATGGCGCTCATCTACGGGCATAGCAACAACGAGTTCATCATCGACGATGTCTTCCACCCTGCTTGTATAGCCGGAGGTTCCTTCCTCGCTGTTTTCAAAGAATATTTCCAGCCTCTGTCCGATTGCTAAAATACTCCTTGCCTGTACCAATTCGCCCGCCATCTGAATTTTCCTCCTTGGCTACGTTGAAAACTTAAAAATTTGCTGTAAAAACCCTTCCATCCGCGCTTAACATGCATTTCATTCCTGTAATAAGTGCCTCCGCCAATGCGTCAATACATCGTGCAGCTGCGGTATTCGGTTCTGCATTGAGGAGAGGTGTCTGACGTCGTACTGCTTTTTTTGTGACCGATGTGTCCTCGAATACATATCCAAGACAGTCCACCGGCATATGGAGGAACTTCTCGGCAGCACGCTGGAGTTTCTGGGCGACCTCACGACTCTCCTTGACTTCGTATACGCGGTTGATGATGAGTCTGAGATTCTTCTGACTCGCATAGATACTGTAGGCCTTCATCACGGCATAAGCATCGGTGAGAGGGTTGGCTCCGGCGTCGTTACGAGAAGCACCTCATCCGCCGCAAGAATGAAGTCCATGACGTTGCGCCCAAGACCTGCTCCCGTATCCACTAGGATGATATCAGCACGTGCGGCGCAGTCCGCAAGTTTTTGCTGGAGGAGCACCTTTTTCCGCATGATCGTATTCGAGTGCCTTTTTCGATCCCGGAGCCGCCTGAGAGATATGTGAAGCCCATGCTGCGTTTCTACAATGACATCTTCCAGGCTGACCTCCGGACGAATGAGATCGAGCAAATGTTTTTCGCGAGGTAGCCCCAAGCAGGATATCCACGTTTGCCATACCGAGATCCGCATCAATGACAGGGACGCGATGCCCCCTGTTTCGAAGCGCGATGGCTAGGTTAACAGCAATGTTCGTCTTGCCGACCTCCGCCTTCCCACTCGTGATTGCAATCACACGCACATTTGCCCAAGCCTCAGCCTGAGTGGATGAGATAGGTGTCTGGGGCTCTCAGAATGGACCATTTGACGCAGTCGCGTTGCCTGATCTGCCATGTCATTCCCTCAAAAAGCAATCCGGCAAGGCGCTCTGCAGTTGCCGGTATGATGTCATCGGGGACGCTCTGCCCATTTGACAGGAAGGAAAGAGGGATCTTCCCGCCTGCGAGAAGATTGAGCACCATGCCGATCGTACGCGTCTCATCCGTTTTGGTGAAGATGATGCGATCCGGGCGGCATGCAGAAAAATCGCTCCATAATCTCTGCAGCATCCTGTTCTTTGGTGGTCGCACCTGACGACCAGGTGTTTTTCCCATGCGCGGATGTGCTGCAAGCAGGTCCTTGAGCTCGTCCATCTGGTATTCGTTGTATTGACTGCGTCCCGCCGTATCCACAAGGATGAAATCCCTTGCTGCGGTGGCGCGTAATCGCCTTTCTGAGATCTGCGGCTGAGTATACAACCTCTACAGGCAGTCCAAGAATCTCAGCGTATTTCTTAAGCTGCTCAACGGCTGAGATGCGGTAGGTATCGCTGCGATGAGCGCCCCCTTGAGGTTCTGCTCTAAAACGAAGTGCGCTGCGACCTTTGCAAGTGTTGTTGTTCTTTCCAACGCCTGTTGTTTCCAATAAAGGCAACAACACGGGAGCTGCGGGAACCTGGATGGAGGCCATCGGAGAACTGCGTATCACCTGTGCGAGATATCCCTGCAAGGACATTGACGGCTCGCGGATCAAGACTGTCCAAGTTCACATCCGCAGGGGATCTTGCTGGAGAGTTCTCACAGAGTTCCTCCCGCACATCCTGTCGGCGAAGGGCATCACGGATGGAGACAATCTCCTTCGGCTGGTTCGCCGCCACTCATAGAGGCGAGCATTGTCTTCATCTGCGAAAGCTCATCTTCCAGGAGGCGAATACGCTCCGCAGAGCCATCCTCCTCGGCAGAAGGCTTCTCTGGTGCAGTCTCTGCGGGAGTCTTTTGATCGACATCCGCCGCAGGCGGAGGCGGTGCCGTCGACGCATACGCAGGTGTCAGTGCCGAAGCGACAGAAGCTGCCGGTGCGGCAGTGCCTCCGGCGGATAAGCTGCAGTTCCCTCGCAGAGGATAGGTTGAAGCTGCGCCATAGTCATAGACAGGGCGGTACAATCGGTTCCGCCGTCGGCACCGATTTCTCCGATACGGGCGGCTCCGTCATACGATACTGATTAAGAACGCTCGTGGAAGAATCGGAGACGCTGGAGGCACATAGGCCGATGCGGCACGCGGGGTCCGCGATTGTTTTTCATCCACGGCAGCGGTCACTTCGATCATCTCGACGCCGCCAAGCACGCCGCCCTCACGATATTTTTCGTATGAAGGAGCACGGCATCACTGCCGAGCTCATCTTTAATCTGTTCCATGGCCTCCTTCACCGAAGAGGCCCGCACGGTCTTGACCTGCACTTAGATTCTCACCACCCCGAGGATTTGATCTCAACATTCTGCTCTATCTCTGCATGAGAGAGGACGATCAGCCCAGGTATAGACCGCTCTGACGAGATTTCGGAAATAGGGGCGCACCGTCGGACTCTGTCAGAACGATGGGCTGATATCCCTGATCGGTTAGTTTGCCAAGTTCCTCCTGCAGTGCTGTGAGAAGCTTTTGCATAGAGTCTGGATCGAGGCTGACATAAGAGCCATGCTCCGTGCGCTGCACGCCGCCCGCAATCTTATTCTCGATTGCAGGGTCGAGCGTGACACATGGCAAGGCACCGTTCTGGACATTCTGCTGTGTAATATGGCGCGCCATCGCATGGCGTACGTATTCCCGTAAGAACATCCGTATCCTTTGTTGCCATGCCATAGTCAGCCAGCACCTCGAGGATCGTACTCATATCACGGATAGAAATGCGCTCATGCAGGAGGTTTGCAAGAACTTTCTGCACCTCGCCGACACTGAGCAGATTCGGAACAACCTCATCCACAAGTGCCCCATTCGTCTTGCGCAGATTGTCAAGGAGATTCTGCGTCTCCTGACGCCCCAGAATCTCAGCAGCGTGCAGTTTGATGATCTCCGTCAGATGTGTAGCAAGCACCGAGACTGCATCGACGACGGTATCTAGTTGAGCTCTGCCTGCTCGCGCTCGTTCTCCGAGATCCAGAGCGCCGGCAGGCCAAAGGCCGGCTCCGTCGTCTCGATGCCCGGCACTTCCTCGAACACTGTCCCGAGTTCATCGCAAGATAATGATCAAGCATGAGTTCGCCGCGTGCAATCTCAACGCCTTTGAGCTTAATAATATACGCATTGGGCTTGATCTGAATATTGTCACGAATGCGGATGGTCGGCACGACAAGGCCAAGCTCAAGAGCACACTGACGTCTGATCATGACGATAGCGGTCGAGGAGGTCTCCTCCTGTCCTGTATCGACAAGCGGAATGAGACTGTAGCCGATCTCGAGTTCCATCGGGTCAACCTGAAGGAGTGACACAATGTCTCGGGTGTGGTTGCCTCCTTCTTCGCCTTCGCTTTCTGCTCGACCTGCTGTACTTCTTGCTCCACGGCCCGTCCGCGCTGGAGGTTCCATGCAATAACACCGCAGATCACTGCAAGCACCGTGAACGGAATGCCCGGCAGTCCAGGGCATGATGGCAAGGAAGAGGAGCACACCCGTGAGGATCATAAAGATACGCGTGTTGCGGAAGAGCTGCTTCACGAGATCTCCTCCGAGGTTGCCCTCCGCCGCTGAACGCGTGACAATGATACCAGTTGCCGTTGAGATAAGGAGCGCAGGAATCTGCGCGACAAGGCCTTCACCGACAGTCAGCAGTGTGTACGTCTGCAGCGCCTGTGCCGCGTCCATATCACGCCGCAGCATACCGATGACAAAACCGCCGCCAATGTTGATGATCATAATGACGATCGCGGCAATCGCATCACCCTTGACGAATTTCGAAGCACCATCCATTGCGCCGAAGAAGTCTGACTCACGCTGCACCTTCTCGCGGCGGCGCTTTGCCTCCGCATCTGTGATCGCTCCTTGGTTCAGATCGGCGTCAATTGCCATCTGTTTGCCGGGCATCGCATCGAGAGTAAAGCGTGCGGAAACCTCAGCGACGCGCTCGGATCCTTTCGTGATAACGATAAAGTTGACAATGACAAGGATGACGAACACAATAAAGCCAACCACCGCGTTACCGCCGACAACAAAGTTTCCGAACGTAGTGATAACCTCACCGGCATAGCCGTCGAGGAGAATCAGCCGCGTCGAGGAAATGTTCAGTGCCAGACGAAAGAGCGTCGTAATCAGCAGCAATGAGGGAAAGACGGATAGATCCAGCGCCTCTATGTTGTAGATTGCCGACATCACAACGAGAAGTGCAATTGTAATATTCAAGCAAATAGGACGTCAAGCAGAATCGTCGGCAACGGAATAATCATCATAATGACGATGGTTACGATGGCGACGGCGATCAGGACATCACTGTAGCGTTGCTATGAGATTGCCGGATGAAAGAGGATTTACACTGCCAGTCTGCGGTGCTGCCATGCTCTCACTCACTCCCCTCGAATGCTTAGGGTGAACGAAAAAAATTTACGTTTCTCCCAAAATATTATACCAAAAATATGATGTTACGTCAAACACTAAACAAGACTTTTGTCGCAGATTAGGCGGCACAGATAGCTCCTGTGCTCTTAGGCTCCACGCCGTGCATGTTTCAGGCGATAGACATATGCGAGTACTTCGGCGACAGCCTGGTAGAGCTCCTGCGGCACAGTATCGCCAACCTGAACTGCGGCATAGAGCGTACGCGCGAGGGGTTTATTCTCGATGATGGGGGACACGTGCATCCCCTGCCGATCTCCTTAACAGCTGCGCGACGAGGTCCCGCCTTTTGGCAATGACGGTCGGAGCGACCATCCCCTGCTCATAGGAAAGGGCAACCGCATAGTGGGTCGGGTTCGTAATGATGACGTCTGCCTTGGGAACTTCCTTCATCATACGAGCCATCGCCATCTGACGCTGCTTTTGGCGAATCTTTCCCTCGATCTGAGTGGGTCGCCCTCCGTCTGCTTCATCTCGTCCTTGACTTCCTGTTTGGACATCTTAAGATCCTGTGTCGTCTGCCATTTCTGGTAGCCATAGTCCATGATCGCCATAATCATAATGACCCCGATGACGACAAATGCCATCTGGAAGATGAGCTCCGCAACAAGTGTGAGACTCGTCGTCAGATCAAAACATAAACTGCGGCATTGCGAGAATCTGCTCACGAATGAAGCGGTAGAGGAAGAAGCCAATGACGATAATCTTGAAGATGGATTTTGCAAGCTCTACCAGAGAGCGTTTCGAGAAGATATGCCCAAAACCATTGATTGGGTTCAGCTTTATCCAGCTTGAATTCAATCGACTCTGTATTGAAGTTTAGTCCCACCTGAAAGAAGTTAACCACAAGCCTCAATGAGCATGATAAAAAATCATGATAGGAAACGCAGTTTTGGCAAGGGACAATGACAATCCCGATAAAGATGCGGAGGAATATTCTCCGTATCCACCGTCTGGTTGAGATTCGAAAAATACGTAGGGTTGTATAGGCTGCAATAGATAGATAGATTGAGTCCCACAGCAGCTTTAGTCCAAAGAAGCCCTACAGCAAGACAAACGCGCTGTTGAGTCTTGACTGCGGCCAACTTAGCCTTTCTTGCGCGCATCCGCACGCTTTTTCGCGGTTGGTTCTTCTGTCTTTTCCCTGCGAAACGCTGGAGATCAAAGATGAGATGTGCACTATCGGAGAGCGCGTACCGCAAGTGATATGTTTCATACATTTCATTGAACAGCACATCCAGGAATAAGACATAGAACGGGATGATCATCGAGAGTACGACAATACCAATCATCAGCTGCATGGAATACCGACGACGAAGATATTCATCTGGCGGCATTGTACGCAAGGATTCCAAGTCCCACATTCGTAAGCAGGATTGCAAAGGTAATCGGCATCGCGATCTTCATCCCCGTAATGAAAATCGTACCTGTAAAATTTGCAAGCATGAGTGCGATTGAAATGTTCGGCTCCATACCTGCGAGCGGCACCGCGCGAAAGCTTTCTGCAAGTGCGGCGAGTATCATGTGATGCCCGTTTGTAACAAGCAAAAATAATAATTGCCAAATTATAAAGAAACTTCCGATGAGCGGTATTTGCTGACCGGAAGTCGGATCTACGACATTGACGATGGCAAAGCCTACCTGCATATCCATAACCTTGCCGGCCATCGTAATGGCTGCAAAGGAGATATATGCTACGAAGCCAATCAGCCAGCCAATGAAGAGCTCCCCTGATCGCAGTGACAGCAAACATGATAATAGTGTCCGGCGCTGCCGGTTCCCCAGACCATCAATGACGGGAAACAGCACGATCGTCATTGCAAGTGCCAGTCCCACGCGAAAATATGGTGAGATGTTCATACTGCCAAAAAATGGCGAGATGAGGAAAATCCCACTGATTCGCGTCAGTGTCAGCAGGAAAGCCGCTATATGACCTTGCAGCAGCTCATACAAATCCATGCACGGCCGCCCCCTTCAGCGTAAATAGCTCGGCAGGGTTGACGAATACACTCGTCACGTACTCGACCATGATGCGCAGCATCCAAGGTCCAAAAGATCAAAAATAGCAACAAAGACGGCAATGATCTTGGGGATGAACGCAAGTGTCTGCTCCTGAATCGAGGTAGTCGCCTGAAACACTGCGACCAAAAGGCCGACAATAAGTCCAGGCCCAGCATAGGCGCTGAGACGAGAAGGACAATCATGAGTGCCTCTTGGGCGAGCTGGATGACCAAATCTCCGGACATCGCATTGCCTCCCCACTAACGGAAACTCATGCATGAGTGACTGAATCAAGAGGTGCCAGCCATCGACCATCACGAACAGCAGGGATCTTAAACGGCGGTGAAATCATGACCGGCGGCAGCATCATCATACCCATCGACATGAGCGTACTTGCGACAATCATATCAATGACGATGAATGGAATATAGATCATAAAACCAATCTGAAAGGCCGTCTTGAGTTCACTGATGATAAACGCGGAATGAGGGTAAATGTCGAAACATCCTCAGGCCCCTCAGGGCGGGGTGCCTCTGATAGATTGACAAAGAGCGCGAGATCAGACTCCCGCGTCTGGCGGAACATGAACTCACGCATCGGATCAACAATATTTTCAAGTGCCTGTTCCTGCGAAATTTGTCCCGCAAGATACGGTTGGATCCCATTTTCGTTCGCCTGCCCTCAATAGGGAGCCATAATGTAGAACGACAAGAAAAGCGACAGTGCAATAACAACCTGATTCGGCGGTACATTTTGCGTCGAAAGAGCGTTGCGCAGGAATCCAATGACCACAACGATGCGAACAAATGAGGGTCGTCATCACCAGAATCGCAGGTGCCATTGAAACGATTGTCAGCACCGCAAGCAACTGCATGCTGGTTGCTACATCCTGTGGATTCTCCGATGTTCCTACGTCAAGACTGACGGTAGGAATCAAAGGGAGCCGCATACGCATGACCTGCCGCCAGCAGGAGGAGCGCTGCGCCTCCTATCACAAGCAAATTGCGCCCCAATCCTGTCCCCCATTTTCTCTCAGCCGCCACTATTTACGAAAAGAGGCGGTATTTTTTTATACAAAAATCTGACAATGAGCCGAACTGCTCTTGAAAGACACCACCCTCTGCAGGGCCGGCCGCACGAATTTCTTCCAACGTCTCCGAATCATCGATCTCCGTGATCAAATGAATGTTGGCATCCGTACCCTCAAGTACGAAAACACGTCCAAAGAGCTCTACGACGCAGAGCGAACGGTTTTGGCCCAAGCGGCAGCTGCAGATATATCCTGTCCCCGCGTAGCAAGCCTCTGCATGGAGTTTTTTTCCAAAGGCACGCGCTGCAAAATATGCTAGAATGACGACAAACGCAAAGACAGCAAAAAGGCTGACCACATAGGCGACCGTCGACCACCATGACACGGCCGACGGGCGCGGGTCAGCCTCCTCATATCCGGCCAAATATCCGCTGCCCGTCTCACCGCAGCGAATACATCCCCTGTGCACAGCATATAGAGGATGTATCCGAGCAGCAAGGACAGAGAAAATATCCGTTTGTTCATCAGCCGACGGCTTTACGAATAGCCTCCAGCACGCGATCGGCCTGGAACGGCTTTACGATGAAGTCACGTGCACCAGCCTGAATGGCTTCGATAACCATCGCCTGCTGTCCCATAGCACTGCACATGACGACTTTCGCTGCAGGATCGACCTTCTTGATCTCCTTTACAGCAGTAATGCCGTCCATCTCCGGCATCGTGATATCCATCGTCACGAGATCTGGCTTGAGCTCCTGATACTTCTCGAGCGCCTTCATGCCGTTTTCAGCTTCACCAACAATCTCGTACCCGTTCTTCGACAGGATGTCCTTTACCATCATTCGCATAAAAAGCTGCATCGTCAACAATCAGAACGCGAGTTGCCATTTTCTCATCTCTCCTTAATTCGATAGAACATCCCTATTCGAAAGGGGCACAAACACGCACATATATATGTGCTTTTATCGTTATTCATTATAACGAAATCTGCCCCTTGTGACAAGGATTTTTCTATACCACACCCAAAAGTTCCATATTCCTTCCGCTATTGAGGCGTGCAGCGCTCCAGCGGGCTGACAATCTCCGTAATACGAACGCCGAAGTTCTCGTCAATAACGACAACCTCACCCTTCGCCAAATACTTTCCGTTGACCATGATATCCACAGCCTCTCCGGCGAGTTTGTCAAGCTCACGATGGATCCCTTCGTGAGATCGAGAATATCCTTGATGGACTTCTTCGTCCTGCCAAGCTCTACATTCACCTGGAGCGGTACATCGAGAATAAGCCCGATATTGGCATCATTCACCTGAACGGGAACAGAACTCAGCGGTGTAAATTGTGCCGATTGTACCGGCACATTAGATGCCACATGTGGCTGCATAGGCGGTGCTCCATATCCATAGTTCGCAGGGCGCTGCTGCGGCGGCGGGCGCTGCCGGAGCTGGTGCTGCGGCCGGCGGCGCTGCTGCAGCAGCCTCGACGGCTTCTTTCCTCGTTGTCGACATCTGCCTGCTGATTCATCAGGAGTCGACCATATCCTTTGCGACATCGACCGGCAGAAGCTGCATGATCTCACTGTCAATGAGGCCATCTACTCCATACGGAAAGACGCCTGAATAATCGGATCTACCTTTGTCGAGGAGCTTGGGACACAACCTCCTCTGTCCCAAGGTCGACGAGCGTAACCACAGGTGGGGTGATGTCCACTTTCTTGTGAACATCGAGGAAAGCGAGGTCGCAACACTGCCCATCATCTGGTTCATGCATTCGCTGACCGCACTCATATGGAGTTCGCTCAGTTCCGTATCAGGATTTGTCCCGTCATTGCCCATCATCAGATCAGCAATGATCGCGGCATCCTTCGCCTGTATGCAGAGGACGTTGTTCCCCTCGATCCCGATGCTGTAGCCAACCTCAACAACGAGGAAGGGAATCGGATATTTTTCCTTCAGTTTGCGCAGATTGGACACCGAAACGGTCGGCGTCGTAATCGAGACCTTGCGCCCGAGAAGAACGGAGAGGGTTGTCGCCGCTCCGCCCATGGAGATATTGCCAATCTCCCCGAGAGCATCACGCTCCAGATCCGTGATGCCAGCATCATCATCGTCAGAAGGCGAGTCGGCTGCGGCATCATCTGCAGGGCGAGTCACTCGCTGCTCCGCCGTTCAGGAGGGCATCGATCTCCTCCTGCGAGATCATCTCATCACTCATTCGCTTCGTCATCTCCTTCTATAATGCCGGATATTTGACGGCCATACGCTTCCCAGCAGTACCCGGGCGCGCGCGGAATTTCGCATTCGAGCCGACGTAACAGACGAGTTCATCCTGCGTTTGCGTATCAGCTGCAGCACATCGCCAAACCCGAGTGTGAGAAACTCATGAACCGTAATATCAACCGTACCGAGTTCTACCTTAAACGGCACCCGTGTGCGTTCAATCTTGCGCTGGAGCTCCTCCACCTGTTCTGGGGTACTCTCCTTGTCGGCAGAGGCCGCCACCCAGAACGATGTGGTGAGTTTTGACATAACCGGCTCGAGCACCAGATAGGGAATGCAGATATTCATCATGCCGTCCACATCGCCCATCTTGATGTGGATCGTGACGAGCACGACCATGTCGCTGGGCGGAACGATCTGCGCAAACTGCGGGTTCGTTTCCATCGTCTCAAAGTTCGGACGGAACTCTACCACATTGCTCCATGCTTCCCTTGAAATAATTGGTGACCGTATCGATGAAGCGACGCATCACTGCCGTCTCAATATCCGTCAATGCGCGCGACTTGACGCCGGATTTCCCTTCCCCGCCAAAGACGCGGTCGATATAGGCAAATGCCAGATCCGTGCCGACCTCGATGATGATATTTCCTTGAGCGGCGGCAGTGCAAGGGATGCCGATCACGGACGGATTTCCCATGGACTGAACAAATTCCTGATAGGTCAGCTGTTCAACGGACATAACCTCAATGTCGACCATAGCCCCTAAAGGCTTGCCGACAGATAGGTATTCAAAAAGTCGCGAGAAGCTTTATGCAGCATGAAAAGCGTGCGGATCTGATCCTTTGAGAACCGATCCGGCCGCTTAAAGTCATAGACCTTGACCTCGTTCCTCTTCTTCCGCCTTGACTTCCTCGGCGGAAACCGAGCCATCCGAAAGTGCTGAGAGCAGCTTTATCTATTTCGGATTGAGACAGTACGTCTCAGCCAAGACTCTTCCCCTTCCTATTGTGCAGTGCTCATATTACTTACTGCAGCAGGAAGCTCGTGATGTAAACATCATAGACAGAGCCCTGACCCAGACGATCGTTGAGCGCATCCTTCAGCTGCTTTCTTTGAGCGCGTCCTGCTTGGCCGCGTCAAATTCCTCGAGCGGTGCGGCGCGCAGGAACTGCATCGTCGTGTCGAGAATCTTCGTCTCCGCAACAGAACCGACCTTGCCGTCGGTCACATTCTCAGATTTTCCAGGATTGAGTTCCAAGACGATGCCCGCCTTCAGGAACTTCCCGGAGCGTCCGCCGCCGACATTGACAAGAACACCTTCCTTCGGGTCGCCAAAGCTTGTAGAACACACCGGGGTCACGGTGCGAGCTGCCGCCGCCGCCGTCTTCCGCATGCGAAGGCGACTCCGCCTGCGAGAAGATATAGTACGATATGCCGCCGGCTGCCGCCACTGCGACCAGAACTGCCACGACAACCACGACGACCATCATGATCACGGGTGACTTTTTGTTCTGGCTGCTCTGCCGCCTGTTCTTCCTTTTCCTCCGCCATGAGTTAATTCCCTCCCTAAAACAACTACGAAGCCGCAGCGGCTCCACATCAGGGGCACTCCTTGCCGCGTGGAGAAGCATGTTCTCCCCATTATACCAAAGGAATGGAAATTGCCAACTAATTTTTGATGAAGAGCACGACGATACTTGATTGTGCGGCGCACGATCTCCTCCATCGGCTCTTCAACAATCAGCTTCTTCCCGTTGGTCAGTGTGATTACAGTATCCGGTGTCTCCTCAATACTCTCAATGATCTCCGCGTTGAGGACGAACTCCCTCGCTTATTTGTCTTGAGTTGAACTTCGTCAGCATGATCATGACAGGCTTCCTCCATTCTCTTCCAGTTTATGGATGCAAGACAAAAAGCAACATAGAAATCATTACCTGATATATTTTTCGCCGTCATCCTCACTTTTCCTTTTTTCAGAAGTATTTTTCATAGGTTCCTAAATATTTCTAACAGTATTATGTCAGCTGGGACAAAAATGAGAGTGATCGCAGCGGATGCCCAACAAGCTCCTGCACGTGTAAGCACGACAGACTCTGGCTGCCATGAGTATTCCTCCGCGCAGTGAGAGCGGCGCAGGTGGACCCAGTCGAGCATCTCGAGGCTGCACAGCAAAGTGCGCAGCTCCTCCGAAAAGGACGTCGACGCCTCCGTTCGGCAGTCCACACAGAGTGCGCCTCCTCCTGCGTGAGAAAGTAAGCATCTCCTGTGATCTTTGCACCGCAGTGAAGGCAGTGCCCATAGTTCTGCTGCAGACCTGCGGCCGCGAGTGTCTGAAGGACAGCAGCAAGCGCTGTTACACGAGGATTACGCGTTTCGAATGCCGTCAGTATCTGTGTCAGACGATCAAAAATTGCTCGTCGGCAATACCTTCCGGCATAAATTCACGAATCACCTCTGCCACAAAGGTCGCATATGCAAGCGCAGCCAGATCAAGCGAGAGCTTTGCATGATGTGCGCGCACGGAGGCACTCTTCACTCGTCTCGAGCCGTCCTCCTCGGCAAACTGCAGGTCGACGTGCACGAACATCTGCATCGCACCCGCCAGGGGCTTCGCGGACGACGGCATCCGAATGCCGCAGCGCGCACGAGACCACGCTCGCGCGTAAAGATCGTCAGCACCTGTCTGCCTCGCCCCAGTTGCGGGTGCCAAGCACGATTCCCTCTGCGGCATAGAGCGCCATCTACGAGTCCCCCTCGTGCGGCCCATCCCCCGTATGCGCATCACGTGCTGCGGCTGCTTTCTGCCCTGAGAAAGGCATAACAGCACCGGCGGTAAGCATATACTGCAGAGCCTCATCCTTTGGTACCGGGATGTCGACGACATCCTCTTCCTTGACGAGCAGTGTCGTTCCCGAAGTCATATTGAGACTCCAGGGATGAAGACACAGACATAGCCGCCCCCATCGCCCTCCTGAAAGCGCGGCGGCAGATCCGCCATGACAAAAACTAAGTGCCCGTGCCCCTGATAGGGGCACATAGAACGACACGCTTGAAATTGTTGCGGGGATCCAGTACAGCCTCCGATAAACGCTTGACGCTCGTATAGATGAACTTTGACGACTGGGATGGTTCCGATCATGGTCTCCCCGAGAGAGATGAGCTTCGCGAGCGCCCAGTTCGTCGATGCCCAGCCCACCAGATAGATGATTAGTGTGAGTGTGATGATGCCCATCCCGGGAAATAGAAGGCAGATACTGCCCCAACACACCCTCGGTAAGGCGCAGTGTCCAGTCTATGACAAGCACGGTGATGATAATCGGAACAAGCACGAGAAGACCGTTGACAAAGCGGTGCGGCAATCGAGTTTAACTCCCGCTGATAAATCTGGTCCACCTTCGGCGTCACAACCGCAGTTTCTTCAATCGGATTCATAAAGCCCAAACTCCCGAAGGGCGCTTGCACGATTGCGCCAATCCTTTTCGCATCTTTACCAGAGATCAAGGTAAACCTTTGCCCCGAGCAGAGTCTCGGCATCAGCGCGGGCGTGCTCACCGATCGTCCGCAGGAGTGCTCCGCGTGCACCGATGACAATTCCTTCTGCGATTCACGTTCGACGTAGATGACAGCACGAATGTAGACATCACCTTTGGGGCGCGTCGTCATCTCTTCGATATCGACGGCCACCGCATGCGGAATCTCATCCCGCGTCAGCGCGAGGCACTTTCTCGCGCACGAGGTTCGGCGACGATCAGCCGCTCAGGCTGATCGGTCACCATATCAGCAGGGCAGTACTGCGGGCCCCTCGGGCAGACGTGCTTTGATCTCCGCAAGCAGCCCGTCCAAATTCTCCCCTTCGCGCGCCGAGATCGGCACAATGCCCGCAAAATCATGCACCTTCGCATAGCTTGCGATGATCGGCAGGCTCTGTTCACGCGGGATGCAGTCCACCTTGTTGACGGCGAGCAAAACGGGTACACGCACATTTGCGAGGCTGTTTGAGAATATACTGCTCGCCTGCGCCCATCTTCTCCGTCACATCCACAACAAAGACGATGACATCGACGCCGTGCAGGGCCCCTCTGTCGCCTTCGCCATGTAGGTGCCGAGCTTATGCTTTTGGCTTGATGTACGCCCGGCGTATCGAGGAAGATGATCTGCGCATCCTCCTCGGTCAGAATGCAGAGGATGCGGCTGCGCGTCGTCTGTGGCTTGTCGCTCATGATGGCGATCTTCTGCCCAATCAGCGCATTGATCAACGTCGATTTTCCGACATTCGGCCGTCCAATGACGGCCACAAAGCCAGATTTATGCGTATTCATCGTTCAATCCCCAATTCCTCCATGACATGCCGCTGCTCTGTCTCCATCTCGAGGCGCTCGTCCTCCTCCATGTGGTCATAGCCGAGAAGGTGCAGCATACCGTGAACGGTAAGAAACGAAAGTTCACGCAGCGCACTGTGCCCATACTCCTCGGCCTGCACCTGCACACGCTCGAGCGAAATCACGAGATCCCCAACACCTCGCTCGCCCCGCCGATGATTTCCGGCTCCTCGCCTCCATGAGAGCGAAAGAGAGTACGTCCGAGAGATCGACACCGCAGTATTCGCGGTTGAGAACATGGATATTGGCATCGTCCGTCAGCGTCACGCTCACCTCTGCCTCCTCTGCCCCATAGAGGCGTCCGACCGTCTCGACCGCACGCCTCACTGCGTCCATATCCTCCATGGATACAGTGAGATGTTCCGGCTCTCTCCGAATCTCAATCTCCATGTGGGTGCCCCCGCTTTCTCCCAGGCACCATATGCCTCGACAATCCGCGTAACAACCTCGTGCCGAATGATATCCACAGGCTCGGGACGAACAATGCCGACGCCGCGAACGCCCTTGAGGATCTGACACGCCTGTTTCAGTCCCGAGGTCGTGCCGCGCGGAAGGTCGACCTGCTCCAGATCTCCTGTCACCACCATACGCGAGCCAAATCCTAGGCGGGTGAGAAACATCTTCATCTGTGCGCCCGTCGTGTTCTGAGCTTCATCGAGAATAATGAACGCATCCTCAAGCGTCCGTCCGCGAATGTGAGGCAAGCGGCGCCACCTCAATGAGCTGGCGGCTCATCATCTTCTGGTAGCCCTCCGTGCCGAGAATATCCTGGAGAGCATCGTAGAGAGGCGCAGATAGGGTTGATCTTCTCCGTCAGATCGCCGGGCAAAAAGCCGAGGTGTTCCCTGCCTCCACGGCGGGGCGCGTAAGGATGATGCGGCTCACCTCACGGTTCCTGAGCGCCGCAACCGCCATCACCACCGCGAGGTAGGTCTTGCCCGTCCCGCAGGGCCGACCCCGAGCGTCACGGCATTGCGGCGGATCTTCGCAAGATAGTCACGCTGACCGAGCGTCTTTGCGCGCACCTCCTTGCCCTTTGCCGTCACAAGCAGCACCTCAGAAAGAGACTATGCAGCTCCTCTACGCGTCCTGCGCGCACAAGATCTGCTCCATAGGTGACCTCGTGCGTCGTCACCTTGGCCCCTGCTTCTGATAGAAGATGAGCTCCTGCACGAGCGTCCGCACGGCGGCGACATCCGTCTCTGCTCCCATCACAACGAGAGCATTTCCGCGGCTCACCATGCGGCATGGAAAGGCCTCCTGCATCGCCAGCAGCAGTTTATCCCTCTCTCCGAGAATCGCGTACGCCTCCTGTTGATCCCGGAACTCTATCGTATCCGTCGTTTCCTGCAAAAACAAACCTCCCAGAAAATAATCTGTCAACCCTCGATAAAGAGCAGTGACTCCTCATCACAGTGAGAACATATCGTTCCTATCCCCGCAATCATGTGTGTCCCCATTTCCGCAGCACATTCGGCGCGAGAATCGCTGCGAGGACGAGAACAATCCCTGACAATCTGCATGACAACAAAATGTGTATCGAAGATCATCCATGCAAAGATGACACTTGCCACCGGCTCAATCGTCGCCGTGATCGCTGTCTCCTCGGGGCTCAGCCAGCGCAGCCCCAAATTAAATGCGAAGAAAGCGACAACCGTCCCGGAGCCCGATGATGACAAAGAGATCAAGCCATGTTCCCTGCCGTAAAATGACCCAACCTCGGTAATCACCTGTGTCATGGGCAAAGTGAAACGGCACCGATCAGCATACAGACGGCAAGCAGAAAAACCGGTCAAAGAGCGCAGAAGATGCAGGGGATAGATCATTGCAAAAGGTGAAGGTCACGCCTGAAAGCAGACTCCACACAATGCACGCCATCGGCACGGAGAGCCGTCCGATGTCACCGCCCGTCACAAGCAGGAACACTCCCGCCACGGCAACAATGACCGTCCCTGCCTCCACAGCCGACGGCAGGCGTCGGTAGCGCACGGAAAAATAGAGAATCATCATCGCAGGACTCGTATAGCCAATGACCGTAGTCGCCGCCGCATCGCCCTCGGCAATCCCCATAAAGTAGGTGAACTGCACAATCATAATGCCAACGATCCCATGAATCGCGAGCTGCAGAAGAAGGCGCGGATTTTTGCGCAGGGAGCGCACACCGCGCCGCAGCCCGCCGCTCCACCATGCGAGGAGGAAGAAGAGTCCGCTCGAGAGAAAGAGCCGTACCTGCGTCAGCTCGAGAGGAATATGCGCCGACTAGTGTAGAAGTGCTGTGCCGCTGTACCGCTCGCCGCCCACATCGTCCCGGCAAGGAGTACGAGCAGCACGGCGGAAAGATGCGACATTTACGCCTCCCTGTTCCCGTTTCACAACATCTACAATCGCACCGCAGACTTCCCTCGAGCTGCGCCTGATCACCGCCCTCCGCCATCACGCGGATCAGAGGCTCTGTGCCCGACGGACGCACAAGGATGCGTCCGTCGCGCCGAGGATGCGTTCCCCTCGGCAATAGCGGTACGGATCGCCGCATTTTCCTCCCAGCCCGCCTTCGTCTTGACGCGTACATTCGCGAGGAGCTGCGGATAGGTTGTCATCATCGCATTCAGCTCCGATGCCTTCTGCCGCTGCGGCGCAGTGCCGCGAGCACCTGCAGAGCCGTGATGAGGGCCGTCGCCCGTCGTCGCATGTTCTGCAAAGATAATATGCCCTGACTGTTCTCCGCCGATTGTATAGCCGTTTGCACGCATGGACTCGAGCACATAGCGGTCACCGACCGCCGTCACTCGACATCGTCCGCCGAGCTCGGCGATTGCCCTTGTGAAGCCAATGTTTGCCATCACAGTCGTCACGACAGTCTTGTGCGGCAGACGTCCCGAACGAATCATCTCAGCAGCACACGCTACCAGAATGTGATCTCCGTCGATCAACTCCCCTTCTCATCCAGGCAAAGACAGCGATCCGCATCCCCATCATGTGCGATGCCGATGTCGGCACCACGCTCGAGCACAGTACGGCGCAGGGATTCCAGATGCGTTGAGCCACAACCGTCGTTGATGTTCACTCCATTTGGGAGCGCGTGGATCACCTTTGACCTCAGCGCCGAGGCTGCGCAGCAGTTTTGGCATTGCCTCATAGGCGCACCATTCGCACAGTCGAGCACGATTTTTCATGCCGTCGAAGCGCTCTGTGCACGTACTTGCAACATAGTCAATATATTGGTTGAGCAGATCGTCGCGATACTCGACAACCCCTGATCTTCTTCCCTGTTGGACGCGCTCGCATCATCGTTCGTTTGCAGCCGATGGACGAGATTTTTCGAGCTCGTCCTCGACCGCATCCGGAAGCTTGCAGCCGTCACCGCCAAAGAACTTGATCCCATTGTCGGGAAATGGGTTGTGCGAGGCAGAGATCACAATGCCAGCCTGCGCCTTTGTGCTCACGCGCAAGATAGGCAATCGCAGGTGTCGGAACGACCCCACAACAAGTGCGACGCCCCCGCAGAGCAGATGCCTGCCATGAGCGCCGCCTCGAACATCTCACCCGAGATGCGGGTGTCACGGCCAATCAAAATCCGGGGGCGCACCTCCGATTGCGCACCAAAATAGAGCGTTGCCGCACGTCCGAGATGATACGCCAGCTCCGGCGTCAGCTCCGTATTGGCTTCGCCGCGCACGCCATCCGTTCCAAAAAGTCTCACCATGAACAGCCCCTAATTATAGTAGTATCTTTATAATCTACTTTATCTTATCCAAAAATGCAAGCGCTGCTTTCATGCCGTCGAGTCCTGCACTCATCATCCCGCCGGCGTATCCTGCCCCTCCGATGGGATAGAGGCCTGCCGCGGAGACCGACTCCATCGTCGCCGTATTGCGTACAAGACGACACGGTGCGAGACGAGCGAGACTCCACACTGTCGGCACATCCACACCGCCGAAGCCCGGCATACGCACTCCCAAAACGTGAGTGCACGCACAAGAGACGCCGTACCACTCTGCTGGAAGCAGCCCCGTAGATCGGCAACGGCCACGCCTGGCTGATACGTCGGAGAAACGACAAAATCCCGTGTGTTCGTCTGCCCAGTGAGAAAATCGCCAACCGACTGCACAGGTGCACGATAGTCCCCTCCAAGACGATAGGCGCGCGTCTCAAGATCCCGCTGAAAGCGAATGCCGCCAAGCACATCACGCCCCCAGTCCGCAGGCATCACCTGTACGAGGAGAGCACTGTTCGCCACGCCGGAATTACGGCGGTAGTTACTCGCTGCCATTTGTCACGAGCCTGTGTTCCTCCGAGGCGGCGGCAACGACCAGTCCGCCGGGGCACATGCAGAACGAGTAGACACCACGTCCGCCTGTTGAGTCGCGATACGTCATCGCATAGTCTGCGGTGGGGAGATGAGGGCTCCCGGCCGCATCTCCGTACTGCATGGTGTCAATGAATTCCTGCGGATGCTCGATGCGCAGGGCCGACAGCAAACGCCTTTGGTTCCATCACAAAGCCCCGATGTGTGCAGCATTTCGTAGGTATCGCGGGCAGAGTGACCGATACCGAGGAACACGGCATCGGTCAAGATCCGCTCTGTACCGCTGTGACAACAACAGCGGCAATGCTCCCCGCCTGCAGTTCCACATCCGTCACCTGCGCACAAAAACCGCACCTCGCCACCCATACGGATAATCTCCATACGCAGATGCTTCACCACATGGCGTAAGATGTCTGTCCCTGATATGCGGCTTCTGAAGATATCGTATCTCCTCGGGCGCGCCCGCCTCGATAAAGGCCTCATAATCTCCCGCATACGTGAATCATTGCTGCGTGCCGTCAGCTTTCCATCCGAAAAACGTACCAGCCCCGCCCTCACCAAACTGCACATTCGACGCAGGGTCGAGCGTTCCTGTCTGCCAGAAGCGGGGCAACATCCTGCGTCCGTCGATCGACATCCCGTCCGCGTTCGAGAACGAGCGGTGCAGAGACCTGCGCGTCGAGCACCCATGCCGCAAAGATACCGGCAGGCCAAAGCCAACCACAATCGGACGCAGTGACGAGCCCCCACAGTTGCGATGACAAGGGGCTCTGCCGGCGGTGCCGGAAGAATATCCGCATCCTTTCGGAACTGAGCGAGTACATGGCGCTCATTTTCCACCGCAACATCGAGGATGTAGACGAATGCAAGCGGTGCACCGTGTCGGCGGCGCGCATCCAGAGACTGATGAACGACAATCACCCGTGCACGGCACAGGGTGATTGTTTGAGACGTTCTGCTGCAAGTTCCTCGATGGGCTGCACGGAGTCATGAGGGACACGCAGGTTCTTCACGTATCATTACATTGCCCCACTTGATTTCCACTGTCACATTCTGGATCCGCTGCCGTCACACCGGCAGGCAGAGAAGTCTCACCCTGACGCTTCTCCGTTTTCTGCACATCTGCGAGAGAGACTCCTCTGTCTCGATGCTCGTAATCTTCGCGATCACATCCTCTGCTCCCGCGATCTCGATGCGGGAGGGTTCCACCTGCAACCCCTACAAGTCTGAGATTCGGCGCGAGATCGCTGCGCGGACGCGCCTGCACCTCAACGACCTTGCGCGTGAGTCCGTGGGCAAGCTGGACAGAAGTCTCCATTGATGCGGGCTTAGCGTGAGCCCTGGAATCTCACGACCATCAGCATTCAGTGCGAGGAGGGGAACCTCCATCGTATAGGTGTTTGACTGCCCAGTCAGGTTGATATGTCAACAAGTGGACAACCTGGTTGACAAAGGCTCCGCGGTCCCTCGACCGTTGCCGTCTCACTCACCTGCACAATCTTTATCCACCGTAAATCCGGCGGCAGGGTACCGCTCAGGTCATCTCCGCCTTGAAGGTCTTTTTGAGTGATGCGGTCGAGATTGACCGTAACCCCTGTCCGGCGAAATGCTCACCACCTCAAAACCATACGGAATCGACGCCTCTACAGCATAGGCGCGGTCGCCTTCCGTAAAAGTCAGAGAGATTGATGCGTGCATGAAAATCACCGCGCTCTGCAGCAACGAAGAAAGAACGGGGGCGCACGCGAATCGTCACAGTATCGATATCAGAGGTCAGCTTGTAACCGTCCGGCGCCTGTTCCACTGTCACTGGAACAGTATATGCCCCTTCGATTGCAGGGGTTCTGATCGTTCATCACATAGAGCCAGAGTACAGACGGCAACTATGAGTGCCACAATTTTTCGCGAGCAAATTGTGCTGCACAAAACTCGAAGCCTCGTCATCATTTCTTCCTCCAGCTTCGAATCAACTCGAAAATAGATGAACCCGAACTGTATGTGAATGCGGGGGTCAGCACATGTCAGCTGATCCTCGTCGAGATGACGATGGATGCGCCCATTCTCCGCAACTGAGATGGTCCCCGTCTCCTCACTCACAACCACAACAAGGGCATCACACTGCTCCGAGAGGGCCGATGGCAGCGCGGTGGCGTGTTCCCAGCTCCGTCGAAAGTGCACGGCTCTCCGTCAGCGGCAAAAGGCAGCCGGCAGCGATCAGACGTTTTCCGCGAATAACCGCTGCTCCGTCATGAAGCGGCGTATTTGGAATAAAGACATTCATGAGAAAGTCCGATGTAATAAGTCCATCGATCTGCATGCCCGTCGCACTGATATCATTGAGCCGCATGTTGCGTTCAATGACAAGCAGCGCGCCGATCTTATTTGCCGACAGGATTTTCACTGCACCGCGGATCTCTCGAATCGTACTCTGCGCCTCCTCATCATCGAGGAGTCCACCCGAACGTAAAAACGCCCTTGTCCTAAGTGTTCAAGCGCACGCCGCAGCTCTGGCTGGAACACAATCGGCAGTGCAACAAAAAGCAAGGTCACAGATTTCTGTAAAAGCCATGAAATCACGTGGAGATCGAAATAACTTGCCACAACGGTCACACCGAGAAGGACAAGAATCCCTTCCCAAGCGTAATAGCACGTGTGTCCTCCAGCATGAGATAAACACGATGAGAGAATAACCGCTACGATCAAAATATCGAGAAGATCGAGCAATGTGATGGTCGAAAGGATGCCATGAAACTGGGTTTGGCATCGTAAAGTCAAGCGGCATATGAACCCCCAAAAGAAAACGCCCTTCTCATATCCCTAAATCCATCATCCGAGGCACCCCCACGCCACTGACTGCGTGGACGCCGTATCACTATTTTACATTTTTCTCTTTGAATACGGAAAATCCTTGTGACCTGTCCTATTCTTTTCAAAAAATTTTCGCCCTCCGACGAAAAGGATTCCAAACACATCCGGATCCCTTCGTAAAGAGGACGAAATCAAATCAGCAGATCTTACGGATCCACCCTGCGGGTGCTTCGACTGTCCCGAGCTGAATGCCGCGCAGTGTATCATAGAGTTTTTGCAGAACAGGCCCCATATGACCCATGCCGCTGGGGAACGCAATCACCTTATCCCCATGTGTCACGGAGCCAACGGGCGAGATCACCGCCGTCCCACAGAGCCCACACTCAGCAAAGTCATCGAGTTCCGCAAATGCAACAGGACGCTCCTCCGCCTTCATGCCAAGAATATGTTCTGCGATATAAACGAGTGAACGACGCGTGATCGACGGAAGGATGGAGTCCGACTTCGGTGTCACAACCGTACCATCCTTCGTCACAAACAGGAAGTTCGCTCCTCCTGTCTCCTCAATATGGGTGCGCGTCGCTGCATCGAGGAACATATTCTCATCGTAACCCGCTGCATGGGCAACCATATATGCATGCAGACTCATCGCATAGTTCAGCCCAGCCTTGATGTGACCCGTGCCGTGCGGTGCTGCACGGTCGAATGCGCTCACACAGAGGCGCACAGGCTTTGCTCCGCCCTTGAAGTACGGGCCGACCGGCGTTGCAAAGAGACGGAACTGATACGCATCCGCGGGCTTTACCCCGATGACTTCACCCGTCGCAAAGATCAGCGGGCGCAGGTAGAGCGAGGCATCTGAACCATACGGCGGCACATAGTCATGGTTTGCCGCAACCACCGCATCCACCGCTTCGAGAAAAACGGTCTTGGGGGAAGGACGGCATCTCAAGATACGCCGCCGAATGATACATACGCTCTGCGTTCAGATCGGGACGAAACGTCACAATATCCCCATTCACCGTCTCATATGCCTTCAGCCCCTCAAAGACCTCCTGACAGTAGTGCGAATACCGGCACATTCACTCATGGTCACAGTCGCATCGGAAGAAAGTCCGCCGCTCCCCATTTCCCATCTTCATAGTTCGCTACATAGCGCTCTGGCAGCGCGATATGCAAACCCTCAGATTTCCCCAGTCAATATCTGCTTTTTGCCATAATATGTGCCTCTTTCCAAAAATGTAGTCCTATCATAGTGCCGCAAAAGAATCTTGTCAACTGAGTTCTCTGAGCGACTGCGGCAATAGTTCGAGAATATCGCCCGCCACAAGCCCGTTGCCGCAGTGCTCATAGGGCAATATCTCCCGCGCGTCCGTGCACGTATACTCCGACAATCGGTGTCATGCCGCTCTCCATCTGGCGCATGAGGTCCAACGATAGCACCCGCGAGCACATCCTGCCCCAGCTGTCGCCATCCCGCATTTCCACGGGTCGTAAAGAACGCATCCCCATCTGGATAGACCACAATCGTACACGCGCTCTTTATAACGTATACAGCCTGATGATCTCGTGCGGCTTCTCGAGTCATATGCAGAAGATCCGCATGTACCGTCTCCGTATCCGTACTGAGAAGCCCGCAAACTCTCAAGATGCGGTGTGAGGATCGGCACCTGAGGGCAGCTCACGAAGCGCATCAAGATGTCCGCGAATGCACAGATTGCATCTGCATCCATCACAGAGGCGCCTTCACATCCGCAGCGAAAAGACGGACGAACTCACTCGTCTCCGCCGCACGGCCAATCCCCGGGCCAATCAGCACCGCATCTGCATGCGCCGCAAGCGAAAGAGCCTCCTCGAGCGCCTTTAATGCCTCCAAAGTGCCCCGTTCGCTCGTCTGAAATCGGCACCACAATCACTTCCGTCAACTTTGCTGCGAGAATGGGATAGAGGCGCTCCGGCACAGCAAGCGTTACAAGCCCAGCGCCAATCCGGAGCGCCGACTCCGCAGCAAGCGCCGCAGCTCCCGTCATGCCGAGGGAGCCCGCAAATATAAGAATGCGCCCGCAGCTGCCCTTGTGTACATCGCGCGGACGCACAGGAAGGATCTTTGCAGCGGTCTCCCGTGTAATGAGGACTGACGCAGCGCATCTCCCTCAAGCGCATGCGGAATCCCAATGTCATCAACAAGCAGCTCCCCCGTGGCATTTGCCCCCTGTCCGAGGAAGTGACCGATCTTTGGCGGTCCAAGGGCGAGGTTCGATTGCACATACAGCACGGGAGGTGATTCGTCCCGTATCTGCCTCCGCCGCTCAGGGATATCAATCGCCGCGACGGGTTTTGCCCGCCGCATTGATCTCCCCACGAGACGCGAGACCGTCTCTCAGCTCCCCGTGTACCCCCGTTCCAAGAATCCCATCACAACAGCATCTGAGAAACAAGCGAGACCGCAGACGAGTCCCAATCGCGATCGCTCACTAGGGACGAATCTCCACGCCCATCGCCTGCAGTGCATCATGCATTGCACGCTGCATCCCGAGATGATCCCGCTCCCCGCAAAGAACATCTTGACGCGCGCCCCATATTCATGAGATGACGTGCCGAGGCAAAGGCATCTCCACCGTTATTGCCGCCTCCAGCAAAGACCGCAAACACCTTGCCAGACGGCGTACCAATCATGGCAGCACTCCTCTGCGGTGCGACGGCCAGCGTTCTCCATTAGGGCAAGAGCAGGCGGCCCATGGTCCTGGACAACGCTCGCATCAATCCGCCGCATATCCTCTGCAAACGATATCTTCATTACTGACCCTCCAAAATACAGTAGCTGTCGCATAGTCACGCTCATGGCTGAGTGTGACCCACACATGTCACCCCCATTGCCTTTGCACGTGCAGCAAAGCAGACATCCAAATGAACAACAGGGGCACCAAGAGCATCCGGCAGCACCTCGATATCCAGCAGCGTACCATCACGCAGCCCCGTTCCGAACGCCTTGAGTACCGCTTCCTTTGCTGCAAAGCGTGCCGCAAGGCTCGCCGCCATTCCTTTTTCCGCGGCTTTCAGCGTAGGCTCGCTCCCTCGCGGTATAGACGCGCTGAAGAAAAACGCGGATTTTGGATCGCACGCGCCACACGCGGAATATGGATGATATCACTGCCAATCCCAAGAATCATCGTCGCACACACTCTCTGCCATACCGTTCGCGAGCACTCACGCCGCAGACTACACGCTATAATAAAGGGGCCATTGCCGATGCAATAGCCCTTTCAGATCATGTTGCATCTATAGTTTACCGCTGGGCGGTGTCGGAACGATGCCTGGTTTGTCTGACAGGTCTTGTCGATGCACCCATCTCCGATGTACTCGTGAAAGTCTCACCATTCGATGTGGCATAGCCGACGACGGCGCATTCTCACCGATAGTCACACTGACCGTCAGAGTGAACACTTGAATCCTCTTGTACGAATCGCATGCTGCGAGCGATAAAGACCTCGACGCGGCGGTTCTGCGCACGTCCCTCCTCCGTATCATTCGATGCAATCCGGACGATACTCGCTGTATCCGGAGCGCACTGAAACGTGCCGGATTCAATGAGGCTGAGCTCCCCATCACTCCGCGCATAAGGCTCACAGCACGCGCCGAACTGAGCTCCCAGTTCGACGGAAACTGCCGCGGTCGCGATCGGTACATTATCCGTATGTCCGGAGATCGTGACCCGCTCGGGCAGCGATGAGGAGGGACGCTGCAATCACGGGCACAATTTCCTCTGCCTGTCCCTGTAACTGCGCAGAGCCGGAGGAAAACAGTGCCTTTTTCCTTCAGCCGGATCATCAAGCCTTCCTCAGAGAGCTCCGTGCTCACTTGGTCTTCGAAGATCATGCTCCTTTATATACTGCTCCAGCTTTTTCCTGTGCCTCATTCAGATCAGCGTTCTTCCATATAGGCGGCATTTGCATTATCCTCGCCCTTCATCATCGTCGCTGATTGGAGCGAGGTCGAGGCCCCATGCCGCTAAAGAATGACGGTCCCCCATATTGAACGCCGCGGTAAATGCCTGCGCCAGCTGCTGCATCTTCGTGGTGTCCGTCTGCGACATCGCAAAGAGAGCAATAAAGGTGCAAGCAGCAGCGTCATCAGGTCGGAGTAGGGCGGGGAGCCATGCCTCGCCTGCTTCTTCTTCATGCGGCTTCCGCATGTTTCTTTCTTGCCATATCAGCCCTCTCCCTTCAGTGCCTCGCGCTCCGACTGCGGGATAAAGACCATGAGTTTTTGCCTCAATTGCCGTAGGAGAATCACCCGCCTGCAGAGACAAAATACCCTCGATTATCATGCGCTTCTGGCTGACTTCCTGCTCGGACATGATCTTGAGCTTGTTCGCAAACGGCATCCAGAGAACGTAGCCGGTGAAGATACCCAGAATCGTCGCAACGAATGCAGCTGCGATGGAATGACCGAGCTTGTCAATATCGTTCAGGTTGCCAAAGCGCCGCGATCAGACCGACAACGGCGCCCAGAACGCCCAGCGTCGGCGCATAGGTGCCCGCCTGTGTGAACATCGAACGCCCTTCGGCGTGACGCTCCTGCATGATCGCAAGCTCTGCATCCAAGACATCCCCTACGAAGTCTGGATCCATACCATCGATGACCATACCGAGACCCGTGCGGAAGAACGGGTCCTGAATCTCCTGTGCCTTGCTCTCAAGCGCGAGAATACCCTCGCGACGCGCAATCTGGGACAGCTCAATGAACTGCTGGACGAGCTGTCCCTTCTCCTGTAGTTTCGGAACCTGGCAGGTCTTCCTGATCAAGTTGACAAAATTCCCCAGCTGCTCCATGCGAAAACCAATGAACAAGCACGAGAACGTACCGCCAGATGATGAGGAACGCCGCCGGGTTATTGAGCGCCGTCAGCGGTGCCCCCTTCAAGATCATACCAACAAAGATCGAGATGACCCCCCATGATAAGCCCGATGACCGTTGATTTTTCCAAAGCAAAAGCCCCCATTCCATTTCTCTCGATCAGCGGACGCACATATCCTGCTCCGTCGAGATATGCGTCCGCATCTTCCTATTATTCCATGGTTCCCCGAAAAATCCTACCTCTTTTTGAAACTCTCTAAAATCCATGAAAAAATTTTTCAATAAATTAATATTATCCTATCATACATTCACCGAAAATATGATATAATGGAAGCGTATATTATTAGGAGGATGGTTTTGTGGAACTACGGCAGTTGGAATATTTCCAGATGGCGAGTCGGCTCAAAAACATCATCCCGCGCCGCCGAACGCCTCCGTGTCTCCCAACCAAATATTACCGTAGCGATCAAAAAGCTTGAGGGGAGCTCGGCATCCAGCTCTTCGATCGAAGCCAAAAACAGCTATCGCTGACCCCTGAGGGCAGTTTTTCTCGGACGTGTCGAGGTTGCACTACGCAACATACAGGATGCAGTCCTCAGGTCAACGACTACAGACAGCTGCGAAGGGCACCATTAAGATCGGCATTCCACCGATGATGGGAGCATATCTCTTCCCGAAGATCTTTTCGAGTTTTCAGCGCCGCTATTCCCATCTCGATGTCTATCTCCACGAGGAGGGATCGTTGCCATTCGTGAGCAGCTGGAACGCGATGAGCTTGATTTTTGGCATATCATCATCCCAGACGCCTCCCCAATCTGCAGCTGCTGCCAATGGCGCGGAGCCAGATTGTCTGCTGCGTCCGGAAGGCGGTGAACTCGCACAGCGCAAAGGCAATCACGCTGCAGGACATTTGAGGCTCAGAACATCATCATGCTGAAGGAGGGCTCCTTCCTCCGTCGAGACCATGCTTCAGAAGATGAAGGAGGCGGGGATTACGCCGAACATCGTTCTCGAGGTCAAACCAGGTGGTCACGATCATGGGGCTTGTCGCAAACGGTGTTGGGAACGCTTTCCTGCTCGACATGATCACGCACGATGTTCCAGGAATTCGCGCCATCCCCCTTGCCACACCGGTCTACGTCGATGTCGGTCTTGCCTGGAAACGCGACCGATACATCTCGCGCGCGGCGCAATCCTTCATTGAGTTCAGCAAAAATATCCTCAGCCAGCAGCCGGATCGCGTCAATCCTCTCGACGGCCGCAAAAATGGGTCCCGCATAATGTGCGGGACCCATTTTATCGAAAATTCTTCTTTTTAGAACATCAGATGTGCGATGACGCAGCCGACACAGCAGCCCGAGATGACACCGATCAGGCCTGGGATCATGAGATGAGTGATTCAGGATATACTTGCCGATGCGCGTCGTGCCCGAGCGGTCGAATCCAATGCACGCGAGATCGGACGGATACGTCGAGCGGGAAAAGTAGCCGTAACACGCGGAGATGAACGAGGACGAGGATTGGATCCATGCCCACGTTCACAGCGCCATCGGCACGACAATCGCAATCGCCGCGCCCTGTGAGTTCTGCAAGCTTCGATGTAAAGAACGCGAGCACCGCATACGCCCACGGATAGTTCTGCACAGCAGATCCGAGGAACTCGCTCGAGGAAGCCCATGTGATTCATGAAATACGTGTCCGCCATCCACGCTACGCCGTACACGGAAACGAGCGCGACTACGCCCGGGCGGAATACCCTGTGAGTTGCCGACATCCTTCGCCTTGACCTTGCAGGGTAGGGGAGATCGTTGCGCCGACGAGCAGCATCACCATCTGGATCCACAACGACCGTTGAGATTGCCTTCGGCGCAGCATCCAGTTTCGGCGGGAACTTCGGCAGTAGTTCGGGGAAGTTGCCGAGTACCGCGATAGCAATGATGCCGAGGAAGAAAAATATACATCGCACGATAGTATTCTTTCGGCAGTTCCTTGTTGAGGAGACTCTCAGAGTCGCCATGGACATACTGATTTGTTCTCAGGATCACGGATGAACTCCTGGAAGCGCTCATCCTGCTCGAGGTCCCTTGCCGCGGCGGTAGCTCCGAGCCGCGAAGAACACGCCCAGCCCTGTTGCGGGATGGAGACGAAAGCACCTGGAACACGGAGAACTCATGCCCCGAGACCGAGAGGAATGCGACCATCGAAACGACTGCGACCGGAGACCGGCGAGGCGCAGATGCCCATCTGCGAAGCAACGGATGAGACGCTGCCATTGGACGCTCAGGGCGAGATGCCCTGTTTGATCGACAATATCGTAGATGATCAGGAACATCGTATAGACAACGTGTCCTGTCCGCAGAGCACGGTGAGGAACCACGTCGTGAGCGGTGCGAGGATCGTGACATGCTTTGGATTATTGCGGAGGAATTTCTCCGCATACTTGAGCATGACTGAGTCCGCCGAGGTCTGCAGGAAGCCCGCACAGGTGACCACCGCAAGGATGATGAGCATAACGTCAATCGGCGGTTTCCCGGCTGATAACCGAAGACGAACGTGTGAGATCAGCAGGGCCGATCCCACTGATCACAGCGGGTCCCAGTCCGCCATGCCGCACCCCGACGATCAGACGGGCGAGGGAGGACAATAAAGCCCAAAAGCATTTCCATGGTATAACTCCCCATTCTATTACAGAGCCCCCACTCTCGCATACAGAAAACGATACGGGCATGATTACTACGGCATGATGTCAATTATTGAGTAAAGCCGTTTATATATAAATAAAAATTATCATGCACAGTGCTGTCAGCAATCCATGACAGCGTAGGCAATACGACTGTACTTCCCTCCCATAAACTGTATAAATCCAAGGCGCTCAAACTCTGCGCTCTGCGGCGTTCCTCATGACGACACGGCGGCGTGCAACACGCCGTGCCTCAACGATGGTCTCCGTGAGCGCGCATATCCGCGATGCTGCGCAAAGGCGTTCATCCCTGCGCTCTCGTGCAGGGACGGCGAAACATCGGATCAAAGTAGACGACATCATAGCTGTCATCTGCCGCTGCCTGCAGAAAGCGAGTGCATCCGTATGTGTACGATAACACGGCGCATGGCCGCGTGCATCTCGTAGTTGTCGCCCGTGGCGTGCGCGAGTCCATCCGCGATGACCGCTGCGATGAGGGATTCGACTCGAGCGCCGTGACGGTTCCCGCTTCGCCCACGGCAAAACTCTCAACAATCGCGTCTGCACCCGTACCGAGTGCAGTCAAGCACCTGCATGCCCGCGGTGAGTCCGAGCGCGGTGACAAGGTGGTCCCCATGCCCAAGCAGAAGATTCTTGATGCGCAGATGCGCCATGCCCGGATGAAAGAAAGCTCCCCTCCCGCCGTAACGAGGGTGAGCAGTCCGCGCCGATGCGACAAGCGCACATCCACGCCGTATGCTGCGCGCAGTTCCTCGAGTGAATCGTTCCACGCGGGACGTTCCGGGATACGAGCACCTTTGCATGCGCCGCTAGTGCGATTTGCCTCTATGTACACGCTGTCCGCGCCGCACGGTCGTCACAATCGCGCTGATACCATCCACCATCGAGATTGAACCCCGTACGCCCGGAACATCTTTGCGGGGATCATGCGTATCAGATCGGAGAATCGTTGGGCGTCCGTGCGGGCAGGTAAACGGGAACGGAGTTGCACGGAGTTCATCGAGGCAGAATTTCCATCTGCCGCACACTCAGTTCCTCGCCCGCCTTGATCGCGGCGCGGCGCCATTGTGGCAATTCCCGCCTGACGCAGGTTCGCAGGTGTTGCCGCGTGCAGGTCGCCGAGGACACGCAGGGATCTCACGGATCGTATCCTCCGCCTCATCAAGTGGAATATCCGCAGGTGCTTCCGTCAGACTGATATTCACGGTCCCCTGCAGGCTCGAGATGGAACCCGAGGCGGTCGAACAGCTCCGCATTCTCATCGATGCTGCGCCCTCACGCGCATCAAAACTGAGAATGGCGTGAACGAGCATCTGCTGGGACGGAATGCCGTCCGCCTGTGCGGAGAAGCGAGTCGAACAGGAATGCGCTCGTGTGCCGCGTGCTGATCGACGATGTAGAGGCTCTGTGCGCTCTGGGCAATGATGTAGGTGAGGATCGACCTGTCCGATGGGAAGGAGACGTGCCTCCATCTCCGCCCCTACTCTGCATGCGGAGGCGGCGCTGCTGCGGTCTCGCAGAAAAGCATTGCACGCTCTTCGGTGCGTGCGGCAGTGACAGAATCCTGTGCCGCGCGCAGGTCAACGCCCTGTCCGCGCCACTGCACCGCCTCGTGCACTGTCTGCGGGTGCACGGGCGGCATCGCGTAGCTGTTTGCACGCGCAGTGACAGGTGCGGCGGTGTGCGATGCGTATGGAGCACCACTTGCAGGGTGCGCCGACGTTCAGCGGTACGGCTTCGTAGTGGAATTTCGGCTTTTCGACCGATGCTGCGATCGCCGTCCCATCCCGCCGCGCCGCGAATCGCGTCGAGCACAGACTTGTAGACCGCCTTGAATATGCGCCCCTCGTCCTCGAATTTCATCTCTGTTTTCTGCGGGTGCACGTTCACATCGATGGTCCTCTGCGGCACCTCAATGCGCAGGACAGCAAGCGGAAAGCCCATCTTCGGCACGAGCGCACGGTAGACATTGTCAATCGCCTTTGCAATCGCACGGTTCTGGACGGTACGGCCGTTGACGATGTACGTCTGCCACGCGCGGCTGCTGCGGATCACGGACGGTTTCGAGATGTAGCCCGTGATGCGGATCTCCGCCTCCTCATCGTGAAGTCAGGGGAATCAGCGCCCCCGCCGTATCGCCGCCGTAGATGCTCTCGATGGCGCGGCGCAGGCTGTCATCGCCCGCTGTCAGCGATGGTGAGACGGTTGTTGTTGATGAAGCGGAATGCGATATCGGGACGCGAGCGCGAGCCGAATCACATAGTCGCTGATCTTGCCCGCTTCGGTCGTATTCGTCTTGAGAAATTTCTTGCGTGCGGGCGTGTTGAAAAAGTTCCTCGACGCGCACACTCGTCCCGATCTCGCAGCCCGCATCCTCGATCTCGGGCGTTTTGCCGCCGAGGATGTCGACGCGCGTGCCGAGGTCATCCGATGCCCGCCGCGTAAGGAGAGAGAACCGCGAGACAGATGCGATGGTCGGCAGTGCCTCGCCGCGAAAGCCAAGCGTTGCGACCGTCTGCAGATCGGAGACCGAGCTGATCTTGCTGGTCGCATGGCGCAGGATCGCCGTCTGGGCATCCTCACGCGTCATGCCGCGCCGTTGTCCGTCACGCGGATGAAGCTGACACCGCCGCCCATGATTTCGATCTCAATCGCCGTCGCGCCCGCATCCATCGCGTTTTCGACCAGCTCCTTTGACAACGGAGGCGGGGCGCTCGACGACTTCGCCCGCCGCAATTTTATTTATCGTGGTATCGTCCAGTACGTGAATCTGCGTCATGCCTGCCCTGCCTCCTTCCGTGCCTGCTCCTGCAGGCGATAGAGCGTATTCATCGCCTCAAGCGGCGTCATGGTCATGATGTCCAATGTCCGAAGTTCCTCGAGTGTGCCGTCCGCAAAGAGGGACGCCATGCCGTCGGTCGCCGCTGCCGTCCGCACAGACGAAGCGGCGTCCTCCTGTGACGGGAGCGCGGAACCGTCCGGTGCGGCCGCTGCTGTTTGCTCGAGCGTGTGCAGGATCTCCTCCGCACGCTCCGTCACTTTCGGCGGGAGTCCCGCGAGACGCGCGACGTGGATGCCGTAAGACTTATCGGCCGCTCCGCGACGATGCGCCGCAGGAATGCGACGTTTTTCCCCTTCTCGCGCACGGCAATGCGGTAGTTGCGGATGCGCTCGTTCTCCATGTCGGTCAGTTCGTGGTAATGCGTCGCAAAAGAGTGTCTTGGCATGAATGCGTTTGTCGATATGCTCCACAACCGCGCGCGCAATGCTCATGCCGTCAAACGTACTCGTGCCGCGCCCGATCTCATCGAGAATGACGAGACTGTCACGCGTCGCCTCACGCAGGATCTGCGCAACCTCATTCATCTCCACCATGAATGTGCTCTGTCCGCTCACGAGGTCGTCGCTCGCGCCGATACGCGTGAAGATGCGGTCAACAGGTGCGATCTCAGCTGTGCGTGCGGGGACAAAGCTGCCAACCTGCGCCATCAGTGTGAGGATGCGACCTGCCGCATATAGGTGGACTTGCCCGCCATGTTCGGCCCCGTGATGAGCATCGTTTCCGTGCCGCCATGACTCAGGTCGGTATCGTTCGGGACGAACACCCTCGCGCTGCAGCAGCCGCTCCACGAGGGGTGACGGCCGTCCCGTATGAGGATTGCGCCGCCCGCCGTCACCTTCGGACGCACGTAGCGATAGCTTGCCGCAGCCTCGGCGAGGCTCTGCAGGACATCGACACGCGCGATTGCACGCGCGACATTCTGGATGGGGACAAGCTGCGCCTTGACCTGTTCGCGCAATTCCGTGAAAAATGTGATACTCGAGCGCAGTGATCTCTCCTGCGCTCCGAGAATCTTCGCCTCGAAGTCCTTCAGCTCCTCCGTGATGAAGCGCTCCGTATTCGCTGAGCGTCTGCTTACGGATATAATTGTCAGGAACCTGGTCCGTCCGCTATGGCGCACTTCAATATAATACCCGAACACCTTGTTATAGCCGATCTTGAGCGTCTTGATGCCCGTGCGTGTACGCTCGCGTTCCTCCATCTCCTGCAGGAGTGTCTTGCTGTCATGGGAAAAAGGCGTGCAGTTCATCGAGTGCTGCATCGTAGCCCGTGCGGATGATGCCGCCCTCACGCACGGACAGCCCGACTCGTCCACAATCGCGCGTTCGAGCGTGTCGCGGAGTTCGTCAAACGTCTGAACGGATGCATACGCACGCATCAGAAGGCTGCTCTTTGCCGTGCTGAGACTGTCGCGCACGGCGGGAAGTGCAGCAAGTGAGACGCGCAGAGCGACGAGGTCGCGCGCGTTCGCTGTCTGTGTCTCAATGCGCGTCAAAGGCGCTCGAAGTCATAGACCGAGACGCAGATGTTGGCGCAGTGTTCCGCGCAGAGATCCCTGCTCCATGAGCTCCGCCACGGCGTCGAGACGCACATCGATGCGGTGCGGCACAAGGGAGCGGGATGCTCGAGCCACGATTTCAGCAGACGTGTGCCCATCGGCGTGCGTGTAAAGTCGAGCACATCGAAGAGCGTATTTCTCTTGCCGCCGTCGCGCAGGCTGCGCGTAATCTCGAGGTTGCGGAGCGTGTAGGTGTCGAGCTGCATCGTATCTGCCGCATCGAGAAAGGAGAGGCGGTTCAGCTGCGAGATCAGCCATCACCGTATCATGCAGGTAGCGCAGGGGTGTCGCGACGGCCGTCCGTGCTCCTGTATCGGTCGGAATCTCTGCCGCAGAAAATGCTGTGCAAGCAGGGTCATCATCTGCCTGTGCCGTGACCGTCGATGGCGCACTGCGGCGGGCGCTGCGCGGTGAATTCACGTACGGCGTCCGCCAGCGAAAACCTCCGTCATAAGGAGTTCACCGTCATGCGGCGATAGAGTTCATCGAGGATCCGCTTGCGCCGCCGTCTCGCCTTCGCATAGCACGCGTAGGAGCGTCTCGCCCGTCGAGATGTCCGCCCCGCAAGGACAAACTTCCCATCGCCGCTCTCGTGCAGGGGTGCGATGTAGATGTTCGCCGCGTCGCGCAGCAGGTCATCCGAGTGTCGTCCGGGCGTGACGACCTTGACCAGCCTCGCGGTTGCGTCAGCCTCTTTCGGATCGCCGATCTGCTCGGCGATCGCGACATATGAACCCTTTGCGACAAGACGCGCGATATAGCTGTCCGCCGCGTGATAGGGGTACGCCCGCACACGCGGGGACTTTTGTCGATCTCCGCTGCGGCTTGTGAAGTGTCAGGCCGAGTCTCTTTGCCGCCACCTTTGCATCGTCAAAGAACATCTCGCAAAGTCGCCGAGACGGAAGAAGAGCAGTTCGTTCGGATGCGCCTGCTTCGCGGAAAGGTATTGCTGCATCATCGGCGTGACATTCTGCGCGTCCATAACGAACCTCCTAAATTATGCGATAAAAGCAGAAAATAACAGTGCATTGTTCAAAGAGCCCCACCGTCACGCTGACGCGTGCCACCTCCCCGCTCTGGCGGGAGGCTTTGTGAGTGTGCGGTGTGTACGATGATGGAAGCCCTAAGCGAACCCTGGTGAGCAAGTGAGAAAGCTCGCGTTTCGCCCCCTGCGAATTTTATTCATTCAAGCGAAGCGCGTTTGGAATTCGCAGTTATTTGGGCGAATAAGCGTGCGATCACTTGCGTGCAACGAGGTGTTCGCGTAGAGGCTCACATCGTAATCAATGAACGATCTCGCCCTTCGCATGTCTGTGGCTGCGTGATGCGCACCTGCAAATCCCTCCTGCTCCGCGCCATGCGGGAAAAGGACGATCTCTGTTCGTGCGTGTACGTCCGCTCCAAACAGTCGGGTCGTTCTTGCTCGCGCCCTCGACCATAACTTCGACTTCCGTGCCCGTCAGCGCCTCGTTGATCTCGCGGCTGATCGTATTCTGCTCCTCCCGGGAGTGCATTGAGCCGCGCATGTTTGATCTCGTCCGCCACCTGATCCGCCATAGTTGCGGCGGCGTACCCGACCTCTTCGAGTAGATGAAGGTATATGCCGGTCGTAGCGCATCTCACGCAGAAGGGCGAGCATCTCGCAGAGTCCTCGTCCATTCCCCAGAGCCGACGATGAGATCGGTCGTCAGGACTCGCGTTCGGCAGTGCTTCACGCGCTGTGCGCTCGCGGTACTTCTCACCGTGTAGACGCGTTCATCGCCTGCCAGAATGCGGTTACTTCCGTACTGCACAGGCAGATGGATGTGTTCGCAGATGTGTTCACCATTTTTGATCGTATCGATGAGCTTGTCGCTGATGTCCTTCGGATGCGAGGTCATAAAGCGTACGCGGCGGATCCCATGACCTCGTCCACCATGCGCAGGAGGTCGGCGAGTCTGCCGCCTTGTGATCCTTGCCGCCGGGAGTTCACGTTCTGTCCGAGGCGTCACCTCACGATAGCCCTCCGCGACAGCACGGCGCACCTCCGCCACGATCTCCTCAGGCGCTCGGCTGCGCTCGCGTCCGCGCACATAGGTACGATGCAGTAGGTGCAGTAGTTGTTGCAGCCGTACATGATGGGCACCCACGCCGAGATTTTCCCACCGCGTGCAGCGGGCAGATTTCTCCGCGATCGACTTGTCTGCAAGCGTCACATCCACCACAGGCGCACGCTCTGCCTCGATCTCCGCAACGATGCGGTGCGAGCTCCTGCACCTTGCCCGTGCCGAGGACGAAGTCGATGTGCGGCGCACGGCGCGTGAGGTTGTCGCCCTCCTTCTGCGCCATACATCCCGCGATACCGAAGATAAGTCTGGGATTCTGCTCGCTTGATCTTTTTGATTTCGCCGATCTTCCGTAGACCTTATCCTCTGCCGTCTCACGCACGCAGCACGTATTGATGAGAATGATGTCGGCATCTGCCGTCTCCTCCGTCCGCGCATGGCCCGCCGCCTGCAGCTGTCCCTCCATGCGCTCAGCATCGGCAATGTTCATCTGGCATCCGTAGACAAGTATCTTGTAACGTCCCCGCATTCGTTCCCTTTCGTTTTACCATATACATAGATGGTAAAAAGTCTGGAAGAAATCCTTCCAGACTGCATTTTCATATTGGAGGCGACACCCAGAATCGAACTGGGGATAAAGGTTTTGCAGACCTCGGCCTTACCATGGCTATGTCGCCGAAAGATGGAGCGGAAAACAAGGCTCGAACTCGCGACCCCCACCTTGGCAAGGTGGTGCTCTACCACTGAGCTACTTCCGCATAAAAATCTTCCTGCGCCGCATAAGCGACGCTGATATTATATCTATAACAAATCGTTCTGTCAGGGAGGAAATTCCAGGGCTAAAACAGTCCCGAAATTTTTAGTTTAATTTTAGCCGAAGTCTCGCTCAAATATTTGACAGCTTTACCTTATTCTGCAATAATGAAAAGTATTGTTTCTGCATTGTTAGTTTTGTATATCTTCACCTTTAGGAGGGACCTGACATAAACTCACTCAAAAGAAAGACCTGCTGACGCTTGGCTTCATGATGTTCTCCATCTGCTTCGGTTGCGGGCAATCTCATCTTCCCGCCGGCACTCGGGCAGGCAGCCGGCGACCACACAATGCTCGCAATGCTTGGCTTTATGACGACAGGCATCGGTCTGCCGCTCCTCGGGATACGGCAATTGCACTCGCGGGCGGCGAGTATGTCCCCTGCTGCGTGCAAAGACGCTGGCCTCTGTTTGCAACAGCGCTGCTCGTCATCCTCTACCTCATCATCGGACCGCTCTTCGCGATGCTGCGCACAGGGTGCCGTCTCATTTGAGATCGGCATTCGCCCCTTCCTCAGTGAGGACCAGCTCGGACTCGGACAATTCATCTATACGGCGATCTTTTTCTCGGCATCCTACTATCTCGCGTTGAGACCCCAACAAGATCATCGACCGCGTTGGCAAGATGCTGACCCCAGCGCTGCTCATCGTGCTGCTCATTCTCTTCGTGCAGGCGTTTCACGCACCGCTCGGAAATGTGCTCCAGCCGACGGCAGGCGGCTATATCGAATCGTTCGCACAGGGCTTCCAAGACGGTTATCGGACGATGGATCTGCCTCGCTTCAATCGCCATTGGTTGCACTTGTGGCAAACGCCGTGCGTCTCGCGCGGAATTACGGACAGCCGTGCAATCGGAGTTGCCTGTCTCGTCTCTGGCCTCATCACGGTCTCGCTGATGGCAGTGGTCTACGGCTCACTCGCCTACATAGGTGCAGCGAGTGCCTCTGTTCTCGCGCGACTCGGAGACGGCGGTCAGATTCCTCTCAGGCGCGGTCGGCATTTTCTTCGGCTCCGGCGGCGATCTCCCTGCTCGCGGTCATCATCGCACTCGCATGCCCACGACCTGCTGCGGCATCACTTCGAGCTGCAATGTTCTTCAACAAACTGCTCAAGGGGCGCATCTCCTGCGAGCGTTTGCTGCTGTTTTTCAATCCTCTTTAGCTTTGCGGCATCCAATGTTGGACTCACACAGATCATCGCCCTGGCGATTCCATTCCCTGTCACAATCTATCCACTCGTCATTGTGTTCGTCATTCTCTCGCTCTTTGACCGTTTCATTTGGATGGCGCAAGAGCATCTATCAGGGTGCAATGGCACTGACGCTCATCTTCTCCCTAATCGACGGTCTGCACGCGGCGAGGCCTGAGCAGCGCACCGATCCATGCACTGCTCGTGGGTACATCCCGTTCTATGCGATCGATGATGGGCTGGGTCTGTCCCGCAATTGTCGGCGCACTGGTCGGCTTCGGTGTGTCGCTCTTTCAGACAGCTCCGGTGACGGTGAAGGAAGGCATAGACGTAAGAACGTAAAGAAGCGGCATCTGCATGAAACTTTTCGTGCAGATGCCGCTCTTACTAGGAAGCATTGATCATTCAGCGATTTCTTTATTCAGCGCAGACGGCGCTTCTTTTTCTTCCATTTGAGATAAAGAGTAGATGAGTTGCGATAATGGAACCGATGACGAATATGACACTCGCCTCATGTCCGTACTCCATGAGATCCGTCCAGTTCTCGCCGAGCATCATGCCCGCGTGAATGGTGCCGCCGTCCACGGAAGCGATCCCGCGATGGTATAGATAAAGAAACGCTTTGTGTCGACACGCGCAAAAGCCCGCAGGCAATGAGATAAATGTACGAATCACGGGCAGCATGCGGCTGAAGAACACCGCCTTGAGTCCGCTAACGGTCAAAACCAGTCCTGCGCCGTATCGACGTGGGATTTTTGATAAAAGAGTATTTCCCGTATTTGTCCTACAAAGCGGTCGTCCGCCGTGTGCGCCAACTTCATAGGCAAGAGACGGAGCCGAGGAGTCCGCCGACCATCCCGGCGAGCAGTGCCCTCGAACGACATATGCTCGCAAAGACCAGATAGCCCGCAAAGCCGAGGATGAGTTCACTCGGAATCGGAATGCAGGCATTTTCTGCCGCCATCAGAATAGCAACAGCGACATACCCCCACGAAGCGATGAACAGAGAGAAAAATCTGAGAGAAATATTCACGGCAATATCTCCTTTTGGTATGTGCAATAACTCTACAAATCCCCAGTGCATATCTGTACTGGAGATTCAAACCAGGTGAGTGCCTCAGAGCGGAATCAGACCACTGACACGGGGATTTTCAGTCCCCTGCTCTACCAACTGAGCTACCGAGGCAAAAGAAAAATGGCGACCCGGATGGGACTTGAACCCACGACCTCCGCCGTGACAGGGCGGCATTCTAACCAGCTAAAACTACCGGGCCATTCTTGGTGACGCGTGCGGGATTCGAACCCGTGAAGCCGCCGTGAAAGGGCGGTGTCTTCAACTGCACCAACGCGCCAAAGTCATGATTGCGGCGGACTACCCGCGGGGTGTCCGCCGCACATTCCTGAGCGATGTATGGGATTTTACTGGCTTGTCAGCATCTTTTATTTGCGCTATAATGGCGCTGTTTTTAGAGAGTGCTGACGAAGCCTGTGCTGCATTCGTCTTCTCTCAGAGATTGACCCGCTGCCAAGGTTCGCCCACTGAACATCAGGCATACTCCTCGAGAGCTCGGACAGCTTCTCCATGAGATAGGGAGTTCGTAGACACGCACGAACGTCCCCTTCATGCCGTGACTTCGACTCGATGACGCCTGCGGACTCGAATTTGCGGAGTGCGTTGACAATGACCGACCGCGTGATCTTCGCCTCATCGGCAATGCGCGATGCGATCGGTCGGCCTTCGAACTTCCCTTGGCTCGCAAGCTCCTGCAGGATTGCGTGTGCCGCCTTGCGCTCGGAAAATACGAGGATGTCTCACGGCGATGCGAGACGGCCTCACGCTGACGCGCCTCAACCTCGTTGCGCTGTGCCGCATCTCGCAGCATCTCCATGCCTGCGACAACGGTTTGCGCCATACTCCGAAGCAGGAGGTCAGGATCCCCGAACTCTTTCTTGCCGCTTGCCACAACGAGAGTCCCAGTCTGCGCCGTGGGCCGTAGGTCGGCGTGATGACGATGTTCTGTTCGCGGAACAGCTCCGCCATCTCCTTCTCATCAGGACGCACCGTCGCATCCACGCGGATGTTGGCGTGCGTTTCCTCGAGCCGATTGAGCCGGTCAACATACTTGCGCGGAAACTGTCCCCAGCTCAATCGCTTCATTCGTCATGGGAGTCGTCATCTCATCATCGAAGAGCGCATATCCGCAAATTTTGCCGCCCTCGTCTGTAATGTAGAACGTTCGCCTCAAGAACATTGCTCAATACGCGAGATCACATCGTACTCAACGCTCTCTGAGCGCTGGAGAAGACGATTGATCTGCCGCGTTTTTCCCAATAATGAAAAGCACCTGAATCCCCTCGCTTCTCCGAACTGTCCGCACAGTCCGAGAACAAACAACCACTACCCGTAAAAGACATTTTCCTTCTATGAGATATAATACTACTCCAAATTTCAAAGAAAAACTTGAGATGTTTTTCATCTTTGGTTGATAAAAATTCTTCTATGACGATATAGCGGCACATATTTGAGTGAAAAAGATTTTTGATGTCTTGCCTAATGTGTGGGAATCGTGGTATAATATCGGTATTGCGCGTAACGAGTGAAGTGCGCGTCGAGGAGGTGCTAACAATGGCAGAGGTGTGTGCGGGGTCTGCGGCAAGGGGCCGATGAGGCGGCAGCAATGAGCCACTCCCGTAGTAAAGACGAGACGCAAGTGGGAAGCCGAATATTCCAGCGTGTCGCGCCAGCTTGAAGGTCAGGGTCAAACACGTCAACGTGTGTACGCGCTGCCTTCGTTCCGGCTGCACGTCGATCGTAGCCGTATAAGCAAGCACGGCCATGGGAAGCCGTCCGGAAGATCGGGCGGTTTTTCTTTAGTGGTAGTGAAAGGAATGGTCGTATGAGCGCAAATGCCGATATGCGAAAGAAATTCTTGCGGCAAATGAGGATTACGCTGGAGCATTTCGAGACAAAGGCCTCGCACGACCCTGCTCAGCGCTGCAATCTCGTTCACAGCATGGACTGCCTTGATCGGCAGGGTACAGGACTCTCCGCGATGCACACGTCATTCGTAATGCAGGCGGCCGTGATGTGACGGAGGCGCAGTCGCTTCTCCCTGCTCATCTCCTGCGAGATGCTCGGAACAAATGAGTAGAGTTTCATCATTCAGCATGCACGCGCTGCGGGATGCAGGAGCTTTACGAAATGATGAGGCGCGCGTGCGCTACACGCAGCAATGCGGACGAGCGCAGGTTGGGCGCGGGCGCGGCGCAGTACGTTGACTTCATGCCGATCAGCGTGCACTGATCGAGGAAGAACCTTGTCCGCGATGTGCTGCCTGCCCGGACACATCACGCTTGTCCGCATCGATTTACGATCACGGCTATATCACCACGGCGTACATGCGGGACGCCTGATCGTATGCGGGAAGCCGAGAAGAGTGGTGCAGCGACGTAAAACAACATATAAAAGAACGCTGCGAAGCGTTCTTTTTATATTCGTCAGCTTCTCTGCACGCGCCCACGCATTCAGCTCTCTCACGCACATCCTGCCAGCAGGAAAATATCTGTCCATGTGCGCGTAGAACTGAGCGTTATGACCGCGCACCCAAAGATGTGTGAGTTCATGTACATGAAGTGAGCGAAGGGCGCACACGCGCCGTCAAGCTCCAGATTGAGCGTACTTCGCCGCCGTGCGGACGTTGCGATGCCCCAGAGCGTCTTATCGCACGGATGCGCCAGAGGGGCGGCACGTTTTGCCCACGGTTGCCTCATGCAGGGTGCTTCACGTTCGATTGCCGCCGCGTTCCGCACGGTAGAGCGTCTCGATAGCGGCACGCCGCACATCGGCACCCGTCCCTCCGAAAACGTGAAGGACTATCATTCCATCAGCATACTCAGCATAGGGCTTTCCCGTGAGAGCGGACACATACTAGCGGATATTCCGCTCAGAGCCATATCTGCTCCCCATCCGCATAGCGCGGCGCAGATTTCTCCGCGCGCACAGAAAGCAGCCGCAGCGCTCCTCAATCCATGCGCGTCTGCGGCTGACCAAAATTCTCCATATCCCTGTGCCGTCCGCTGCGGCACATCTCAGCTCAATATACCCGTCACGGACGCGGAGGTAGAGATTCTTGATATTCCTTAGCGGATCTGCGCGGGAATCCCATCAACACGGAACTCTGCTCGCGCACAACAGGCACGCGTTTCCTCACGGCTGCCCGCGCGCGCCTCATATCGCTTGCATCTTCTGAGCGACGTTATGGATCACGCTCGGATCCTCGCGGTCAAAGGTGTATGCACTCGTTGCGGAAGCGATACCTCACCTCTGCCGTGCCGTCATCGCGCAGCGCCCGCAGATCTTGCTTCCCTCACCGAGCGTCAAACCGGGCGGTCCGGTGATGTGGATCTTCGAGCGGTTGCGGCGAAAGGGAAGATCGGTGGTCAGAAAGGATTTCCGTCCGTCGGAAATCCGCCGAAAGTCTCGATGATTCCTTCCGGGAAGCCCTCCTCGACCATACGCAGAGACGGAGGAAATCCCTTCAGATTCTCCTCCAGACGGTCCAATCACCTCATCCGACGCGCCCGGCGAAACTGGATGAAGAAACCGCCTGCGCGAACATTTCAGATCAGGACTCCACCAGCACGCTCAAGACCGATGGAGGACGGTGCTCTTGCTCCGGAGGTGTAGAGATAGTTGGTGAGGATCCTCCGCCGCCTCTCCGTTGTGATGTCCACTGCGCGTCACGGTTCTTTCAGCCCGCGCCGTAGGCGCGTGACCGAGAGAATCCTGCGCCGATTCCGCCGCCCATCGATCTTACCGTGGGCGTTCAGCGGAAGGTTCACGCGGATGGTCGACGCAGCGCGCACGGGACCTCTGCCGTTGCGTCCGCCGTCACCGTACTCGAGGCCCCATCGCCCATGAATTTGATCGTGACGGATTCCTTGTTCTTGGGAATTTGCGGCGGCGAGGAGAGTGCCCGTCATCGTGCGCCCAAAGTGACCCGCTGCCGCGACTTGGCCAACAAGTCGTGCCCGCCGCAGTGCCTCGGCGACCGCCTCGTCGTCACAGCCGCAAATGCGCGCGGCTGTCCGATTCGCCGCCGTTGCCTTAACTAATTGATCCATATCCTTACCAATCAAGGGCTGGTTCGTGCGGAACATCACCCGTATCTATGTCAAAATTCGGGTGTCCCGTCCTCGAGGACAGCAACGCTATTGCGTCCGTCGGGGCGTTTGCTGAGTGCAGCAGAGCCGGGGTTGAGAAACACGGTATTGCCGCGCTTTTCCAGACGTTGATGTGCACATGACCGCTGATGAAGAGGTCTGCCCGCAGATGCTTTTGCCATCCTGTCCTTTTTCGCATCGGTCAGCGGCGGCATCGCCGTGCGTGACGATGATGCGCTCGCCCTCCCACGACATAGGCGTATGGGGACATGACGGGCAGTTCGAGACAGCTCGCATCCACGTCGGAATCGCAGTTGCCCTTGCAATGATGATGATCTCGATGTGTTGATGCGCTCGATCAGCCCCATCGGATTGTAGTCCTCCTTCATCGGATTCCGCGGTCCGTGGTAGGCGACATCGCCCGCATGAAGGATCAGATCGGCGCCTACGAAGAATACACGCGCGTACCCATGCGCCCTCATGCCCGTGTGTATCGCTGAGTATTCCGATCTTCATGGGCTCACAGCTTCCCGAGGAGATTTGCCATCTCCATCGCAGCCATTGCCGCATCTGCGCCCTTGTTGCCCGCCTTCGTACCCGCACGTTCAATCGCCTGCCGATGTTCTCTGTCGTCACCACGCCGAAGATCGTCGGCACACCCGTCTGAAAGTCCGACCTGCGCGACGCCCTTCGAGACCTCGCTGCAGACGTAATCGTAATGTGTCGTCGAGCCACGGATGGCTGCGCCGAGACAGAGAACGGCATCATATTTTTCCGCTCGCTGCCATCTTCTTTTGCCGTAAGCGGGATCTCGGACGCGCCCGGCACCCACGCCACATCGATATCGCTGTCTGTCGTCTCGTGACGATGGAGCGTATCAAAGCGCACCGCTAACCAGCTTGCTCACAATAAACTCTGCTGAATCGTGCTGCGACGATGCCAAATTTCAGCCCTTTGCCGCTGATATATCCCTCAATGATGTTCGCCATATTATTTCGCTCCTTACTCCTCCATCATCTTCACAAAACGATTTGATGCGCCGATGTATTATAATATCCCAGCTTATGGGCATAGCTATCCTCAATCATGGTTTTCGGCGACATGAGTGCGGTCAGAACTGCTCTGGCAAATTCCAGAGGTGCGGAACCGTTTGCCGTGATGATGTTTGATCGAGAACAGATTGTCGCTGCCTGATGATTCTCTGCGCCTTTGTACTTCGTGCCCTTCCTCTTGCAGTGCGGACAGTCGGTTGCCGGTATGTTTGACTGAGTTGAGTACGCCGATTGATGCCGAAATGCAGCGCATCGCAAATCCTAAGCAGTTTGCTGTTTTTCAAATGATTGCTCGACCAGCGGGATTATCTGTTGGCACGTTCTTCATTCTGGCCGATGGGAAGCGGGCATCGTAATCTTCGGTGCTGGATCCACGGTATAGTCTGGTCGCTTGATGCTGACGATGGATGTTGCGAGAGGTCTGCCGTGGCTTGACTATATTTTCCCTGCCAAAGCATTCCTCGTCGATACATGCGCTTCCCAATCCGCATACTGTTCCGGGTGCCAGTAAAACCGTTTCATCCCTTGCGCCTTTCCTTGTTTCCCAATTCCTCATCAGTGGGGATGTGTCCCATTTTTTCCTTCTTAACCGTCATTATATTTGCGGTCGAAGTGTGTGTGCTAACGTGTCGGCGCGCGCTCGACGATCTTCGGGCCGTAGCCCTCAGTCCCCGCGCTTTGCTGGGTTTTCGTCTGGCGGATGGTTGTGTCCGGGTCGGCGAGATCTGGCGCCGAGTCCGTAGTCGCGGAGGTCGGGTGCAAAGCCGAGTTCGACGTTCGCTTCCACCGTGTCGCGTCCCTGATCCTGAGTGCGTAGGCGCGCATTTGGCAAGGCCGATGCCGCGTCCCTCCTGTCGCACATGGGGGACGACGCCTCGCCTCGCTTCGATCTTGCGAGCGCCGTGAGCTTATCGCCGCAGTCGCATCGCATCGAGCCGTGCATCGCCCGTCAGGCATTCTGGGGTGCCGCGCACGAGCATTTTGCTTACCGTGCATCGCCAGTTGACGGCGCGAGGTCGCATCGGTTGTTGATCGTTTCTCGTAGGCGAGCAGGCGGAAGTGCCCGTATTTGCTTGGGAAATCAATCGAATGCTGATGACCGGTGTCTCCGTGTGTTGCGGTACTGATGAGATCGGATCGTGATGTTAAGCCGGTGTTTTGCAATCTGATTAGTTCCGGTGTGCGCGTCATGGCCGTCGTCGGCCATGATCTCACAGCACATGCCCGCAGGATATAGGCCCGCCAGGTGCAAGATCCGGTCGCCTGTATGGCCTGCGGGGCACGCCTTCAACGGTACGCAGGGAAGATGTGGCCGGGGCGAATGTCTGGCTTTGCTGCAGGGTCGATCAGCATCTTCACAGTATGGCATCGCTCGAATGCGGAGATACCGTCGTGGTGTCGTGGGCATCAATGCTGACCGTGGATGCAGTCGTGGTTGTCCGTATTCTCACCATCTGGCCGATCTCAAGTTCGTCGAGGCGGCTGCCGATGGTCGGCGTGCAGATCAGTCCGGCGCATGTGTTGCCATGAAATTGGTATGCGCGGGCGTGAGTTTCCTCGGCGGCGATGTCGCCTCGTTCCGCGGTCCTCATCGTCGATGGCGGGCATATTGCCGTTCTTGATGTCCTCGATTGCCTGTTCAGTTGTTGCAAATCGACGCTATCTCCTGGGGTTTGGTGTGTGTTGTTGGTGTGTTGTGTGGGGGTGTTTTGTGTTTGGTGGGTTGTGGGTTTGGGTGTGGGGTTTGTGGGGTTGGGGTTGGGGTTTGTTTTCTAAATCCATTTTGTAAAAAGTCCCGTTGGCCTGTCTTCTCGCAGCAGTGTTCGGTGGCGAGCAGTTTCGCGCGTATTTCCCAAGGATGTCCGTCTCGTGTTCGGCCCGGACTTTTGCGCTGCCGGTTCGTCACGGTGCGGGTGTGCCGGGGCTGACGGTGAGTCTGTCTTCGCCCGCGCAACTGTGAGGTCTGATGCCGTCAGTGCAAACGATCCTTTCGACGATGCCGCGCAGGATTTCGTCGCTGCCCTGTCATCAGGGTCAGATTGCGCCTCCTCGCGCATCTCTTGATCCTTGCGCCGTCGATGTGCCCGCTGACGAAGTGTCCGCCGAGGCGCGTTGTTGGAGCAGTGCGCGTTTCGGGTTGACGGTGCACCGTGGGTGAGACCTCGAGCGAGGGTGCGCCGCATGGTCTCTGGCGACCGCCGCGCGAAAGCCGTGCGTATCGAACTGTGTCACTGTGGAGCAGATGCTGTTGACGCGATGCTGTCATATGTCTTGGATATCGACTGGGCGAGCTTTGCCGATGGTGATATTGCCGCCGAGTCCGCCGGGCGTGCCGACCTCCTCGGTGGTTCCTGTAAACGTTCCGCCTCCTCATCCGTTACGGGATAACGTGACAGAATGTCTGTGCCGATCTGTTCGACGGTCGTCACGCAGGTAGCGCGCCGTCTGAGGCTGTCAGTCAGTGCCTCCGATCGGTGTTTTAGCCTGCGCTCGCCCATGAGCATGGGCGATAAAGCGTGTACTTTGTCACATGTCCGCCCGCGAGAAGTGACAGTTTGCCGTCGCACCGCCCTCGACAAAGAGATGTGTCTCATTCGTACCGGTGGTCCAGGAGGCGCAGCGATATCTACGTGCTCCGTGCCGAGTGTCACGACTTCCGGCGCCGCATGCGCGGGATGTTCGTGCGCTGATCGGCGTGCGCTTACGACTGATGATGTCTGCTACGTCCGTCACAATTTTGTATAGGCGGCGTGGCGCTTCTGATATGGGCATGTGCGGAGAGGGTTTTTCCCCGTACGATCTCGTGGCGCGTCGTGAGGCTCGGGTCGTCGGCAATGCCGTACCAATGCGGATAGAATCGTCGTATTCGTTGCGGTACTCATGCATGCGCATGCGGCTACTGTCCTGTGATCCACTGCGAGGCGCCCGTTTGACTTGCGATCTTTCCGTCGAGTGTGTCATTGCTGTCTTGGGTGTTACGAAGACGTTTCGTCACCATTTGAGAATACCTCGTTCTGCTGCCGCCTCTATTCGCTCATTGCAACTCGATGCCCGCCTCCTTAAGGATTGCATTCCGCGTCCTGCAGCGGGGGTTCGGATCGCAGAGACAGCTGACACGGGCAATGCCCGCTGCAATGACGGCTCGGCGCAGGGTCGTGCGTCCGTGATGCGCGCATGGTTCGAGTGAATTCATGGAGCGTTGCGCCGCGTGAGTTACCCTGCCGTCCGCGGCGCGTGGATCTCTGCGTGGGTTCGCCTGCCGCGCGGTGCCAGCTGTTTCGATTATCGCTGTGCCGTCACGTACAGTGTGCTTTCGACAAGCGGATTTGAGATGTGCGTCCCGCGCATTCTCTGCAATCCATGATGCCTCGCATGTGGATCGTCAATATCGTTTTTCATAATGGTCCGTTCTGTTCTATTCCGTCTTGGGGGTTGTGTTTGTTCAGCGATGGGCGTTCGGGGGGTATAACAATTTGCAAAATAAAATGCCGCCGGAAGGATTCTCCTCCGGCGGCACGATAATCTGTGAAATGATAATTGATGTGTTCGCTTTGGGCCTTTCTCATCCGGACTGCGAGGGCCGTCCTCCTTCACTGTCGGCTTCGGAATCTCAGTGAATCGTGCGGCTCGTGCGGTGGCTTGCAGGCTGTACCGGGTGGGGATTTTCACCCCGCCTCAGAGCATCGTTCGTATGTATTTGTAACACTGTCAGTTTGGGATGTCAATTTGGTGGGTGGTGCCAATCTTCTGTGCTGTGCGCGTTTCCTGCGCGGCACGACCTATCGAGGTTTGCGCCGGAGCCATGCGATGGCGGCGACAACGCCTCCCTCAACGGGCAGTCCGCCATGCTGGCGGCGATGGGGCATCTCCTCTACGATTGTCTCTACTGTAAGGATGGAGCTTCGCTCATCCATGAGGATAGCGGCACCATCATCGCTGCACACGCTCAAATCGCTGCGACAATCCTCGCATAACGTCGAATCCGCTGTCCTCCATGCCGCCTGCTATCGCGGTCGTCCTTTGCCATCATGCGGCAAGTCTCGCGGTACCGTGTGCCAGTGCGGCGCTGTGCGTTATAATTACAATTCCGACTATTTTATTTTGTCTGCTGTTCGCGCCGCCGATAGTGTATACGATACTAGCGAGAGCCGCGGGTATGGGTGTTTCAGCCTGCGGTGTGTTGAGGATCATGGGGCCGATCGTATGGTCGTGAATGATCATCGTGCCGCCTGTCCAGCAAGGATGGCAGCGCCGGTCACGATGAGCAGGGATATTTATCCATCAGTTTCCGATGAGCTGGCTGCCGCCTACGACAATAGAATGCTGATGATGAGACCGGAATTGCGACGAGCGGAATCTCGTACGCGCCCGCAATCGCAATCACGTTGTCAGGCCTATTGCCGCGTCCGGATGATGATTGTCTTGACCGCGCCGCAACGTATCTGCCGCATCTACGTGTTCCTCTTTTGAGGAGGACGCATGAGGCTTACCGCGATCGGCGGGAGCCGGTCCTCCGAGCCTGTAGATATTGGGCACAGTGAGCAGAAGTGTACGGCAAAGAATGTCATTGTCAGACGAATGATGATCGCGCCTGCTGTACCGACGTAGATCGCGTTTCCGCAGATGGAGCAGGCGGTTCTACGCCATCGCAATAACGACGGCGTTGTCCCCGCAAGCTGGAGATCAAGAATAATGATCGAAAAGAGGGCCACAAGAACTGTGAGAAAAAGTTTCGATTTCCACATTTTCTCCTTATTTTGCCATCATCTTTGCGAGCTTCTGCGAAAGGCGACGGGATTCTCGGCAGGATTCCCTGATCATTGTGCCTGCGTATAAAGGAGATCGCAGTGTCCTTGAACTCGTGTGTCCTTGCCCGCCGCGTGGACTGCTTTCAGCTTTGCAAAGAGATCGTGTGTGGGTTGATCTCGAGGATGCGGCGCGCGCTGAATGGATTGTTCTGATCTCGGCGAGTCTGCTCCATCGAGGCGGTCCCGCCTCATCTGCGACCAGGCAGACTGCGCTGGAGCGCAGGCCTGCGAGATCTTACCTCGTAATTTTGTCGCCGATGGCTTCCTTGACGTCCTTGATGAGATCGTCGTTCGCCTTTGCGTATCCTCGGTCTCCTTCTTCGCGGCCTCACTCTCAGCATCGCCGAGTCGAGGTCGCTGCGGATGATCGGTGGAAGTTTTTCCTTGTACTCGTGTACCGTCTCGATCGTGAACTCATCGACGGGGTCGAGCAGGAAGAGCACCTCGAGTCCGCGCTCGCTGCTTTCTCCATCTGCGGCAGCTGCTCGATCGTCGCTGATCCTTGTGTTGCGTAGTAAATGCTCTTCTGGCTCTCTGGCATACGCTGATGTATTCTTGGGAACGAGTGTCTCCTTCGAGGCTGGAAGAAGGAGATCTTTCAGCTTGTCCACTGTATCATGGCCGGATCATGCTGTTGTAGATGCTGATGTTAGCATGCGCCGTATTCGTTCCAGGAATTCTCGTAGTTCTTACGGTTTTTTCGAGGTTCTTTCAGGTGTCTTGAGGACATTTTTTCGAGCGTCGATGGTCTTGAGCTCGCGGCTCTGCTGCGGAATTCGCGTGAGATGTTCAGCTTGGAAGGTCGGGCGAGTCTAAGCCCTTTGATAAAGCGCGGTGGTCCGGCAGGAGATCTTGCGCTTCCATGATGAAGACGTGGCGCGAGTAGGCTGATGCCCGGCTGTAGTCTGCCTGATAGAGGTTGAGCTTGCGCGCGCGGGAATCTCGAGGAGTGCGTATGCTGACGGTGCCCTCCGCCTTTGTGTGGCCACCTCCATCGGTGGTTCTACTCGTGGAACTGGTCGCGGAGAATCGTTGTATTCCTCTTCCTTGATCTCGGACTTTGCGCGTGTCCAGAGCGGCGCATTGAGTTCATGTGCGTAGCTCAGTTCTTTGATCTTCTCCGCGCCTCGATGATCTTTGCTCATCGTCGCGCGGCATCTCCTCCGTCGACGTTCATTGCGGATCGGGTAGCGCATAGTCCGAATGCTTCTTCACTGGATTCTATCGGTCGAACGTGTCGGTATAGTCCGTCTCGCCTTCGTGAACTCTTTCGCGGGTGGATCGTCACCGTCGTGCCGCGTGTCTCTTCTCCGTTCCTCGATCGTGTAGCTGCTGTCGCCCGTCGATTCCCAGCGCGTCGCCTTCTGTCTCCCGCACGGCGCGTCACGATCGTCGCTCGTGGCGACCGTAAACGCGGGTAGAAGCCTACGCTGAACTGACTGATGAATTTCCTTGTCCGGTGCGCCGCTCTCCTCCTTCGCCTTGGCGAGCTGTTCCTGAATGTCTTTGTGCCTGATTTTGCGATCGTGCCGATGAGTTCTCCACGACCTCCGCACGCGACATGCCGATGCTGCTGTCCGAGATCGTAGCGTCTTGCTTCTTATCGGGCTGAGGAAAATTTATACGTATCGTTGCCCTCGAGGATCTCGTTTGTCGGGCTCTCGAAGTGGAGGCTTGTCATCGCGTCCGACGCGTTTGAGATAAGCTTGCGCAAAAAATCTCGCGGTTTGTATAGATGAGTGGATCATCAGATCAGTAATTGTTTTTCTCGGCAAGCCAAACGTTTCCTTTGCCATGCTATCGTTCTCCCTTGTAATTTCCAATTAACTGCCGTGGTTGACATGTATACAATTCAAAACTGTTCTTCATTTACAAAATGACAAAGTCAGAGAAATACGAAACCGTTGTCATCTTCTGCATATCGTAAATATCGCCTATTTTAACAAATTCATTCCTAATCGCAAAGTCCTTTTCGAAATGCAGGACCGTACTCTATATGCAACACATCTTTTCGCGTATACTCATGCGGTAATTGCTTATCAACTGTTTTATGGAAAGGAGATATCCATCATGGATCAGGAACAGAACACACTAAATTCTGGCGCAACGATCATCGTAAAGTCGACGAAAAACGCAGGGGCTTGCGGCAGGACTTGCATTTTCTTTGGGCCGATTGGTATGTGCTGCGCGACGCTCAGGGGCGCGATCATCATGTTCTTCGTCAATCTTGTCGTCCAGGTTATTCGTTGGAGCTTCGGTCTCTTTTGACGTGGCCAATCTGCGCAGTGTGGGCGTGTCGAAACGAGGTACAATGAGCAGCTATGGAAGCGGTAACATCCGTTTCATTGAAGTTCTGGCGGTTATGGCCCTGTGGGCACGGTTTTATGGGTTTTCTCAAAAGAGCAGGTGTTTCATGAAACGCTTTTTCATTCAGTTCTCTGCTGGTGAGAGCGGTTCTTGCGCTCTCGCTTGTCACTACTGCAGGGATGGTATCACTGAGGAGGCTATGCCAACATGACGATCAATGGTATCAACTCGCGCGAATTGCCCCCGATACGGCGGGTCACGATCAGCGGCATTATCACGGAAGGCAAAAGGTAGCAAAGGCGCATCTGAATAATGCAGCTCCAGACGGCACGTGTTCAGACGCAATAAAGGCACTCCGGCATTTGCGGGCGGGATATCCAGACGACACTACCAGTTTTCTCGCCGATCTACGATGTGAAGGACGGTGGGCGGCGATGCGGCAGGCTTCTCTGATGACGAATACCCGTTGCCGTGAAGGTGCGCAATCTAGACGGTGTGGGCGGTGATCGACGCAGCGCTTGCAAGCGGTGCGAACCGCGTTGACTCGCTCGGTTCTCCACGGTGATCCGTCTGCGAAGTACTGCCTTGCCGATGCTGCGTGATGCACGCAGCAAGGCGAATACAATCACACGTGCGCTGGGCGTTCGTATCGTCCGTATCCTGAATATCTACGAGGATGCGCGGTCACACTCGCCGCGAAACTTCATGCCCGGTGATGGTGGCAAAGGAGGCGCCCGCGGCTGCGACAGCGATCTCGGCTGGTGAAGGCTTTCGTTTGAGGCTTCAGTGAACATCTCCTATATGTCATCGAGTAAGCGGGGAGGCGGGTATCCGCTGTTAAGGCGATCCGCAGCATCTCGATGATGGGCATCGATCAGCATTCCACATCGGCGCGGAATGCCTCGCGATCCAACGCGAACATTCATCTTGTGGCGCTTTTGGCATCGCGCGCTGGCGTGCCGATTTTTGCTATCTCAACGCATTCAGTCTGTTCTACGGACAATCACCGTCAACCCTTCTCCTATCAGGTTTCTCGTGCGGCGCGGGCGCGCAATTTATCCCTCCCTATCTTGTCTGGTCGTTTCTTTTTTTACATTTCTGCCAGTACATAGCATTACAACATAGAATTCCTCCGCTGAGCTCAATCGCGAGCATGCTCTTCTTCAGGTAGAAATGCAGCTCTACTTCATGTTGATCCTGATCTGGTTCTATCTGCTGATGCCGCTCTGGCGCATTTTACTTTACGCATGTAACACTACCGCTGCTCTGGAGTCCTTCTCGTGCAGGTCGCATTTGACTACTGGTCGAGCTTTAACCGGCGTTCAATCTCTACGTCTACGGACTGCGAGGAACACTCCACCGTGCGCTCCTCTTTTATCGACTGAACTACTGGGTCGTGCACTACATCTTTATCTTCCTGCTCAGCAGCTATATCCTTACCGTTTCAGTGCGTTCCGCGCGTGGATGGAGACGACAGATCGCCTCTACGCACTTGGCATCGTCAGTCTCTGGCACTCCTCGCATGGTACTACAAGCTCATCCTTGTGGACGCTACACGCCTCTCAGGAATCTTCACAGCACATCGGCTCTCCCCACTCAGCATTCTCTACAATTGGCGCGACCCTCGCCCGCTCTTGCATTCTTCACACATCTCAGGACGAATACTCTGCTCGGACAGGCATTCAGCTCTTGGAAAGCACTCCCCTCATCATCTATCTTTTGCCCTGTCGCTGTCGCCCTGTCTGCTAATGGTGGTTCGCGGGAGGCTATGTCACAACTATGCGCCGATTGCACTCACGATGTGCGGCGACGCTCGGCCTGGCCGCTGCTAAGGCCGGTCGTTTGTGCGGGAAAATTGGGAGCAGATACCGATTGTCAATAGACGACGATTGGTTGAAGCCGAAATGAAAAAAAAGGGCTGTGTACGAACACCCCTATCGGCTCGCTGCGCTCCTTTCACTTCCCCGTTGTGACGGGGCTAGATGCCGGAATCTGGCCTCTCCCGTACCGCGAGGGAAGTTTTTCTATTCAATCTCTTGAGCCTTCCTCCGCCATCCATACGAATAATTATTGCCGTCTGCGGAACCGCCGCGAGATCCACCGTGAACTTCGGATGATGGTTTCTCAGGTGCGGGGCCCGTGCCGATGAATGCAAAACTGACTTTCCATCGACTCCTGATAGTGGGCGGAAGTCTCCTGCATCACGGCACAGCATCACGACGTAAAGCCCTCCTGCGCCGCAGCGTGCTGGCGCAAAGAGCATTCCACCGTTCCCGTATTCACAACAGCGACGGCCCGGCAGTCCCACGGGGCCTCTGCTCGTCCGCCGTCTCTGGCGTCCTTGGCTAGCGCTTCGGCACGCTTGTAACCAAGCGTACGATCATACCGTCAAAGGCGAATCATTCCCTCCATCCGCATTCCAGCGAGACATTCCATCGTCCACGGTAATGCCGTCCTGCTAACCGCCAGAGACGCAGGACTGGCGTTTGGTGCGACGATATGCTGGCAATCACGAACTGTGCCGCCGCGGCGATAGGGTCACATCCGCGATCGGGCTGTGCATGCGTCCCTGTCCCGTGAAATATGATCTCGAATTTATCACAGACGCCATCATGCCGCCCGTACAGACGCCGAATGTCACGGAATAGATGGGACGTACATGATTCGAAGATCGCCGTGACCTTGCTCTGCAGGGGACACCCGGTATCGAGAACAGTGCGCCCGCAGTGCCTCCTCAGCTGGCTGGCAGACAATGTAGACGGTCCCTATAAGATTTGGCCCCGTTTCGCGGGCAAAGAGCTGCCGCAGGTACAGACGCCATGTGAAAATCCATGCCACGCATGCATTTTCCCGTCGTACTACCCGAAACGCCGGCGATCTCGTCTCCTCGTACAGGCAATACGTCGTGTCTGTGCGCAGAGCGACGATTAGCTTTACTCCCGTGCCGATCGGCAACAAGCCCCGTCTGCGGCGGAACATCGAGGATGCGGATGCCTGCATGCCCGAACGCCGCGCGGACGTGCCGTTCTCGAACTCCTCGCCAGAGGCAAGTTCCGGGATGCGCGTCTGACCTCAAGTCCTGCGCGCATGTTCCGCCAATTTCCTGTTCGGTCGTTTGTCACCTCAAAGATTGGAAATAGGCTGCCGCCGAGAGAAAGTCTCCGGCGGCAGCCTGTTGTAATGCGTATGCGACTTGCAGTCCTGCTTCCTTCTTCAACCGGATCTTGCCTTGTCCATCTTCTCACGGAAGATCGATATCCCATGCAACCAAAAAGTATCCATATACTGCCGTCTGACGTGGAAATGAGACGACAAATCCAACATCTTATTAATGCCGGCAGGGGCGCAGATCCGATGTCTTCCTGCACGATCGCGACGATTTCTCATCGTCGATCTTTCCAGTGCCGAACGTATCACCGCGATGGACACGGGATGCGAGCACTGCCGATAGCAGCCAAAACCTTAAGCTGCAAGGATCTTCCAGCGGCGCGATCCGCAAGCCGGCCACCAACGATATTTCTTCGCGACATGGCGCGCGTACGCACCGGTCGACCTTTGTGGGATCCTTGCCGCAGGAATGCCCGCCGCCATGGCGTGCCCAGCCACCATACGTATCGACAATGATCTTGCGTCCCGTAAGGACCGGTATGGACCGCCGATGACGAACTTGCCCGTCGGGTTGACGAAATACTTCGTCTCCGCACATAGAAGCTCTGCGGGAATGATTTCCTGGACGACCTTTTCGATCATGTCCTTACGGATGGTCTCGTGTCGACATCCTCATCGTGCTGTGTCGAGATGACAGCAGTGTCGACATAGACGGGCTTGCCGTCCTCGCGAAACTGACAATGACACTGCGTCTTGCCGTCAGGCCGCAGATATTTGGGTGTACCACTCACGGACATCAGTAAGACGACGCTTAAGATGACGAGCAGGTACGTTGTCCAGCAGCATATGCTCGGGGTCTCGTTCGTCCGCCATAGCCGAACTTGTCATTGCCCTGATCGCCGCGCCGGTGCCTCTGCCGCATCCATCGCGCCCTCACGCGACCGTCGCCTGTGGTTGACGCCTGGGCGATGTCGGGGGACTGCTCATCAGGAAGGTGAAACGAGGATGCGCAGTATCAGCATCGAAACCGTAACTGGCGTTCGTGTGTCTCTTTTTAGTCTGGCGAATAATTTTGAGAACTCCATCCATGGCATGTGTGTCGAGATCTCGCCAACAACATGCGCGTTTGGCGATAGGTGTCGCGGGCTGCACGTCGCGGATCCCTGCGCGAGTCGCATCCAGGAATGCTGTCCGAGATCTGGTCAGCAGGCTTATCTGGATGCCCTTCAGTGACAGACTCGGATAAAACATCTTCTTCATTTAGAACCTCCCTTAGTTCAAAAGATTCATGAAAACCTGTTTCCATAAGAAAAGCCTCCCCTGAGACAAGGCTGTTATCGCCAACTCTCATCTCATGGGCATATGCCTAAAGGAATTGGCACCGTTAACCAAAGTCATCATAGTTACCCTGGCTTCGATGGGCCATTCCCTCCACTGCTCTGGATGAGTACCTTCTCTCTTCTATACGTCGCATTATAACAGATGGTATAGTTGCGTTGTCAGGACTATTTTCACAGATTCTTAGAATGTTTCGTCCTTTGGGTTTCGTGATTCGCCCTTCACCGCTTGCGCGGTCCCCTTCCGCAAGCGGGGCTGGCTTTGTGGAATATTCGGCGTCTCCAGGGTCGATCCAAGAATCACGCCGGCCAGATTCCGACTTCAGCATCAGCGGATGATCCTCCGCCCGTCCGTCCGCGTGAAAATCTGCACATGATTTATCAAGACACAGGCACATCCTTCTCCGCAACATTATTCGCCACAATGAAGTCGAGTTCTTCTTCGCGGTTTCCCCGCGCATATTCCTCGAAGCATTCTGTCCTCCGCGGCGAGCCACAGGGACTGATGCGCTTCTTCTGCCCCAAGCTCATAGAAATGTCAGGATTGCGCGTGAGTGGTGGCGGGCTCGCCCATCGGCTTCAGTCGCGGTCCGCAGTCTCTGCAGGACGGTAATCGCAGCTGCAGCCGCCGCCTTAATAACAGCATCCAGCGTCGCCTCCGCAAGCACCGCCGCGTACATATCACGCCTCCGCATTCACCGCCGTACGCCCGCGGGTGTCACAAGCAGCGTAGGGCCCGCAATTAACACGACTTCGGCGCCGCGCCGCTTCCTGCCTCAACAGCGACAGCAAAACCCGCCACCGCCCATCGAGCGGTTGCCGAGGTAGCGTACGGGATCAAAGCGCCTCCTCTGCTCCCCGCTGCCGTGATGAGGATCCGTCGCCCCGCAAGACTCTGCTCATGAGAAAAATGTCGTTCCGATAGCAACGATCTCCTCCCGCTCAGGCAGGCCCCCGCACCTGTTGTGCCTGGCAAAGCTGTCCTACAGCAGGCGGGATAATTGCGCCGCGTTGCAACGAGGGCGCTGTACATTCTCCTGCGTGACAGGATTCTCCCACATCCCCGTATTCGTGCTGGTGCGATATGAAAGTGCTGCTCGCGTCGCAGGATGCTCGTCGTCAGCATATCATCGGCGATCCCCGCCGCCGCAGCACACAATGGAATTTGCCGTTGCGGGCGCAATGAAAAAGCTCCGCGAACTCTGCCAGGCGCGATGTGCTCGACGTGATGGTGCGGTTCCCCCACATCGTCGTCGTGACGGGTCGTGGTCTCACCGGAACTCAAGCAGCATAACAAAAACCGCTGCCGCGTCGCGATAGCACGTACATCGCGCGCTCTTTCAACCGGCTCCGCAATCTCGACTGCCTTATAGGCAGCGATCACCCGTTACGCCGGGGACATTGCGCCCTGCGAAACGTCCCCACGTCGAACACTCTCTTGCAGGTGTAGCTGATCTGCCCTCTGCAATCTCCTCAAACGCATTCATGACGTTCTTCGTCAGACGCACACGCTCCAGACTAACGGATCGCCCTCGAGCGGCTGGCGCGCACGTTTCGCCGCGAGGACGACACGCCGTAGCGACTATCCACCTTTGTCAACAGCTCATCCGTCGAAAGTTGACCCTTACCGATTTCCCATTCATCTTCATTGCTGTACCTCTATCGCTAAATTTCCAAACTGCAGGATCATATCCGCACGCAGACGCTCCACTCCCGCAGATCGTCAAATCGATCCGTCGCCGCCTCTGCCGTATCGTTCGGTGCCGCGTGGCTGTAACGCTCGAGGAGGATCTTTCATCGCATTAGCGCGGGGCGGCGCACTAAACTCTCCTCCGCCTCCGTACCGCGCCCGTGATGCGGCGGCGCGCTCCTCGAGCGAGGGCGGCGGGAGAGATAAGTATCTCGTCAGGTTTCTCCATCATCCAGTGCCCCTGCGTGTCGATCTCGACAGGATGTCCTCGCCCGCCACGCCCGTTTCTCAATCGGAGCAGAGGTGTGCCGTAGTAGTTACCATACACATCCGCATACTCAGGGTGCGCGTAAGCAATCATTTGTTCCAGAGAAACTCTTCGCGTGCGGAAATAATACTCGCGGCCATCCACCTCGCCTCGCGCGGTTGCGCGAAGGTCGCCGAATCGAGTAGAGCGTGTCGGCTCGCGCCAGCGTTCCTTACCAGACCGTCCCCTGCCCGTACCCGAAAAGACGCCCCGAGATCTGTTGGAGGCCGCACTGCTCTGCGCATATTTCGCATTTCATCCGCCCGCGATCATCTCAGTAAAAGGGCCGAGAGAACGATACTTGACCGCTGTCGAGGATAATGACAGCGCGTAAACGCTTATAGGTCGCATCGATGAGGCGTCCGTCTCACGCGCGTCCTGTATATACGCTTCACCATTGTGGAGGTCCCGGCAACGGTAGCGACCATGCGCCGCGAAAGTTGTGATATCGCGAATCCGGTGCTCACGGTCTCATGCGTCGCCAGGTTGCAGCGCACCCAACCGGCACGGCTATAAACCTCGTTCTTCATCGCAACGACGATCTGCTTATTGCGGCGGCATTTGTTTGCCTTCCGATCCGATCGTATTCGTCGCGGTTGATCTGCGGGAAAATCCAAACCTCCGCCCAGCCGGCTCCTCCTCGGCGAGATCGCAGAACTAGGCAGAAATACTTAAACCGCTGCAGGCTCCTCCCGTGATGTTCACGGTCGGCATAAACGCCGCCTCCTGCACAGGCGCGATATAAATCGGGCGTGACTTCTTTTGAACTCCGCAAGCATATCGTGAGATGTACGTGGTCTGCACGATCTGGGCGGTCCTTCACCTGTGGCGCTGCCTTCGGTAGTGCCAACCGCTTCTCAGGATGGTGGTGGCTCGACGAAACCGCGTCATCGAGCATCGGGTGGCAAAATAGGACCAGGTGCGTTGCGGATATATCCGTCCTCGCTGACGGATCACCCTCGTACGGGCGGCGATACGCACACCATCGTTCAAGGGCATCAGCTGCGTGCCACGGCATTGTGGTGACGCGTGCGGTTATCGTTGACGTGCGCTCTGGCGCTATAGCTGCGGTCCTCAAGTTCACGCCGGACGTCGGGGTTTCCGCGCGCCCGCATTGTGCCGGATGAGATCGCTGAAGTCTGTTCTCCCACGCGCCGGGCGCGCGCGTATCAGGTGCAATCTCGAGGTCATTGATTGGCCGCCTTGATCTCAGCCGTAACGCAAGTAGTCGGCATCTCGCAATACCGCGCCATGTATATCATGCTTCTGCGCGATTACTCGCCGTCTGCCCTGCCGCTACGCCCGTAAGAAGACCGGCTCGGCGGTCATCATAAGGATATGCCCGTCGCACGCCACTCCACATAAGATCATACCGCCATCGGCCTCGATGTCACCACCCGCACGAGTCAAGCACATCATTGAGTACGCCCGCCGTCAGCGCGTCGCGCACGTCCCGTGCCGCAGCGGGCAAGCGTGATGCCCGCACCGCGCTCCCCAAACGCGCATACACGCGCATACGTGCAACTCTACACCTCGACAAACTCCAGTATTGATCTTGCGCCGTGCGGGATGATTTTCGAACTGCGCCCCAGTTCCGAAGAGAGCCTCGCCATCTAAAATCACACAATGATTGCCCATCAGGGACGCAGGTCGTCTTGTATTCCTGTACCATCGACGACAAGAGCTGTGCCGCTCGCTCCGCACGAAGCCCACCAGCTTCACGGGGAATCCGCTCTCCTTCGGCTTTAGGCACCCATATCCTGTCACCATCCGCGACCATTTTCCACAATGACTGGCGCGGCGCCGTGGTGCGCCAGCGTCGATTGTGAACTGCTCCTTTGCCACACGCCCATAGTCATAGAATACGCTGGGCTTAGCTCGGATGCCACCCGTTTCCGCATCTCGGCTCGTCCGTCACGGGTTGAACTCGCGCATCCGCATCACATACCGTCTCGAGGACAGACCACCATCAGACCATCCGCACCGATGCCGAAATACCGATCGCACATCTTTGCCGCGAGTGCGCAAGGTCAATCGTCTTTGTCAAGAGGTCACGACCACGAAATCGTTGCTGCAGCCCTTGCGCTGTAAACTTCATCTATCACACCGCCTTGTTGCGTGTTATTGTACTATGAAACGCCCGCACGCAGGGCAAGGACTATCGCTTATTCTTGGAAATGTTTCCGGGATGGGAAGAAACGTAGACGTACGTCTCCCTAAGCAAACCCTGGTAAGAGCAAGCGGAGCAAAGGGCACATTCTGTCCTGCAGTTTCTTTCATTCAAGCGAAGCGCGTTTAAAGTCCGCAGGTATTTAAACAGATAAGTGCCCGACCTTACGTAACGAGCGTTGCAGGGAATTTACACGTCGACATTTACCATCTGAACTTACCTATTACGCTGTTCGCGTGTATAATTTTTTATGGACTGAAAGAAGTATTACTGACGCCGGGCGCTTCTCCGCCTTCCACGCCCTTGCGTGAACTCGCGGATGCACTCACGGGCGGACGCATCGACTCGGAAATAACCAGCCGAATAAGCGGTCGTACATCTCACCGTGCATCAGCCGAGGAAAAATCTGCTTCTCATCAACATAACACCAAACAACCCGTCCGCTCATCTCATCAAGCGCTGAGAATCCAGCCAGGCCGCCCACCTTCGTCGCTCCTCCGAGAAACGGCTCTGAGCGGACGGCCATGCGCCATTTGCGGCAGGAAAGTCATGCCACCTCTCCACCTCGCTCAACGTTATAAGCATTTGGCGGACGCATCCTGACCGCGCTCACCCTCAAACTCAGCATTACAGTAACATCATCCTCCACGAGGACAGCATCATCACCGAGGCACTGCGCGCCCGCGAAATCGGCGGGAATACGGGCCAGCGTGCGCACCGTGTTCAAAGGCATTCCCTACACCCTCCCGCCCATTACCCAGGACCAAGTATGACCTCTTTACGGCCAATATTGACGATATTATCACGCCTGATCAAACACGGACAACAAACTCTTTCAGGCACTTAATGGCTCTGTCCTCGGTTTTTGGCCCATGTAAGCCCAAGGAGATATGCTTCCTCGCTAGTCTCCGCCAGACTTGTTCTCGTCTCAGGGCTGGGTGGCAGACTTTGCTTCGAGATTTTCCATGCCCTCAGCAGGCTGCGTTGCATGGATGAAGAGCCCTCCTCACTCCTTCGCTTGGACAGAGCAGCGGGTTGCTGCTCCTGCCTCCCTCAGCCTCGCTACTACCAGCGTCTCTCTGTCCGACCAGCACCTCCGCAATCAATACACAAACCACCATCTCCAGCTCCAGAAACACTGCGCCATCTTGTGCACTGGGGCTTTTCCATTACCCCTGCTCTGCTCACTTGCCCCTGCAAAACCTGCTTCTGAGAGAAATACCGAGGCAGAAAATCTATGCCGACAATCAGCTGACCTATCGGTATCAGTACAGCGACCACGCCGATGATGAGATTACCGTTGCGAACATCTGCAGCGAAACGGGTAGGTATCACGATCACTCGGTCGCCGCATCGGCATTATCGCGAATATGCGGGCGTACTAAAGTACGACAAGCTGGAAAGCGATAACGCAACGCTGCTCGCCGTTCAGCAAGGAGCACTGCATGGCGAACATCCGCCTCGAGCATCGAGGCGTAACCGACTCCTCCACGCGTCGCGGAGATCAGAGATTCCGGGACAGACTGATTACTTCGGGCTGCCACGGCATAAAACGCAACCAAGACCGCCGTGTATCATCCGTTCTCTTTCACTACCCCCGATGGCGGCCTTGTTCTCGTCGGCAAAAATAACGCACCAGAACGGCACTCACATTAAGACTACCGCGCCCCACGGACATCTGGCTGCGTCCGCGATATCCCTGACTCTCACGTGTTCGGATGCGAAACGGGGAACCCGAAACCAGCAGGTTCAGTCCTCCCCACCTCGCCGCCCGTTGCCGCCAACAGGCGCGCGGCTCATCAAATGTCCGTCGATTACACCGTCCGCTGATCGAGAGCGCCGGGCTGTTCGGCTTCGTCCGCTTTATCAATAGAAACACTGTTTTGTACCGGGGACGAGAACTGACTTTTCAAATACTTTGCACAAGACCCGACAGTTTAAGGAATCGCTGATAGTAGGCATCAGATTTGGCGTAGATTTTCGTCGAACAAGGGGCAAACCGGACTTAGCCCAAAGCTATGGCGATTTGCCGACAAAGTGCGAGCAAAAAGATGCGCTAAGATGGCGCGGCTGGTTGTCAGTGCTTCCTTAAAATGCATACACAAAAAGGGCCGCCCGCAGGCGGTCTTTCAGTCGTTTAATCAGACAGGTTCGTGTTGGCCATCCAGACGGCATCTCGCCGCGACGGGGGCCAAACTTCAGATGCGGAGTTGTAGCCGCTCTTGCGATCCGTGTGCTATAGATTTCTTGAAAGAGCTTGCGACATCCTCTTCTGCGGGCGCATTAGCCTGGCGGCGCGCACTGAGATCATGCCTTGGCGAGCGTGATGGACCATCGGCGAGAGCGGAGCTCCTTTTGCCTTTGCCTCAGTCATCTCAATGCGTCCGTACTTGAAGAAGGATGAAGTTGCTCCTGAGGAGAGCCTTGCGGGCCGCGGAATTGCGTCCGAGAGAAACTTATCATCTGTGTTCCCACTCTATCATTGTAATTTGTCCTGTCTCAAGGAGGTCCGGCTCCTCAAGTTTTTCTTCACTTGTCAGAGACTTGCGTCCGAGATTGCGCACCTTCATCATATCATCCTCAGTCTCTTCTGCGCGAGATCAGCAGCTGTATTTGATGCCGGCGCGCGGGGCAGTTGGAAGGACGGACGGAAAGATCCAGATCGTGATGGTCATCTCAACACCTTCGCTGTCGTCGACCTCCTCGGGCGGGAAGTTCGTGACACCTCTTTACCTCCTCAATGACCGTACCGTCCATGTTCTGGAACAGGCGCAGGTGCGCCAACGAGGATGGCAGCCGCCTTACTCACGGCCTCCTCCGGACGAAATCGGACTTCGTTCGTCCACACGTCAGGATCAGGCGGTCTGTAGTCGGTGACGTTGCCGGCGCGTATCCTCGACCGTGTGGTTGACGCGCTTCGCCGCAGGCGAAAGATGGAATCGATCGGAATAACACCATTGGGTCGTCACTTGGCTAGCATTTCTTTGTCATAGGTGCATGGCCGCGTCCGCGCTCGACAATCATCTCGATCTTGAGCTTGCCCGTCGCATTTCGGCGTCGCGATGTGAGTTCTGGGTTCCGGGATCTCGATATCGCTGCATTCGATGTCAGCTGCAATAACCACGCTCCCCCTGCCGCCTCGATGCGGATGTGCGCTCAATGCCTGCGTACACAGATACGAAGCTTCTGCGATGCGAGCGTGCTCGTCACATCATCGTACGCCAAAATAGTCGCTCATCGACCTATCAATCTGAATAGAAGTAACTACCCACTCCATCATTCCGCTGCTATAACCGCCGGCTGTCGATACCATGTATCGGAACAAAACGTCCATGCCCGTCCTCGATCTCTGCGATCTCGATTTTCGGTTTCTCGATATCTGTCATCTGCCTCCTCCGCAATAAACGCGTAATGCAGACACATTCACATTCATTGTTTGGGTAGAGGTTCGCTTAATAGCCTATTCATTGACCAGCACGTCATTTCTCACAATAGAAACGCGTAACCATGCCCATCAGATTCGCCTGATCGGCGGTCGGCCGTAGGGCAGAAGGTGGTTGCTATATCACTTAAGTTCCTTGAAAGAATGCGCTCGAGCGGCTCTTCTCGGCGTCTCAGTCACGTCGCCTCACGGGGCAGGTGCCGGAGGATGTCCTTGCCTTGCCGTTCACGGTGAAATGTCGTGACGGGCAGGGCTGACATTAGCACCAGCAGGCGCGTGTTGGCAGGCCGGGGCGGAGACGGGCGTCGGGGGCGCCCCGCTCAGAGACCAGGAGGTTCTCCACCTGTAACGCCACCATCTTCTTGCTTATCCTATATATGGAACTGACGCTCGAGGACACCGTAGATGAACTTTGCCTTCCTGCCTCGCTTCAAGTCCATGCTCAGAGAACCTAATTCCTTCTAGCACTAACGCTTACGCATCAGCTGCTTGCAAACAGCCGAGTGTCCGCAGGCTCAAGACCAAGCGCACGGCAACGCGCACCAGAGACTGGTACTCTATCAATTGCCATGTTATTTCCGCCACCTCCTGTTAGACGCGGCGACACGCTTCGGCAGACGGCATCGGTTGTTGCGGGATGGGTGTCACCGTCTTTAATCATGTTGACGCCGAAACCAGTTGCCTGCAGCAAGCGAATTACCCTCAACCACCGAGCCTCCGCCGACTTTCAACAGACCAGACCGTACTTATCGCAGCCTTTTGCTTTGCTCTCCACAACCTCCATCTGAAACAACATGCTCTGCGGCGTAGCCACGGGCCGAGACCATAACACTCCTGAAAGGGCATTGCCGCTCTTATCGGTGGGCGTGACGATCAATATTAAGATGTCGAGGCTGTTATGTACGGCGCCCGACTCTATGTTGCGAACTTTTTTCTTGGAGACGGTATTTGTTTTCTTAACAGCCACCTCTGCAGGCCTCCTTTACTTTTTCTTGCCTGCGACGGCGCTTCTTGGGCCCTTGCGCGTGCGCGCATTGTTCTGATGTTCTGTCCGCGGACAGGCAGGCCGAGACAGTGGCGGCGGCCACGGTAACAGCCGATATCAACAGGACGCTTGATGTTCATCTGAATTTCGCGGCGAAGGTCTCCCTCTACTACGGCGTTCTTGTCGGTGGCATCACGAAGTCAGACGACTACATCCTCCGTGGTCGCGCGTACGGGTATCGGGGTTTGTCTGCAATCGCGAAACAGCTTCTTTGCGGTCGTCAAACCCAATCCAGCAAATATACATCAAGAAATCGTCTATCTAGAAACCATCACCGCTGCTCCCAATACCATAATTACACCTCCTTATCCTTGTCTTTGTTTTGTTTGATTCTCGCAAATAACCATAACATTGCGCTTGGCGGTTTTGCATTTCTCGCAATTTTTTTCTTGACAAACAGTCTTACTTTCCTGCGCTTGCTCTTCCGTCTCCCTAAGTTCAAGTCGATCTTTTCTATTCTAGCACAGATCGTTCAATCCTACTAGGTTTTCAGGACTATTTGAAGCGATACGTAATACGTCCACGCGTCAGGTCGTACGGGGTGAGTTCGATGGTTGCCTTGTCTTGTAGAATACGGATGAAGTTCTGCGTATCTTTTTCCGAAACATGAGCCAGGACAACGTGTTCGTTCTCCGGGTTCGACCTGGAACATCGCATTGGGAAGCTTCTCTGCGACTCTTCCTCTACCTCGATGACATCCTGTTTAACCGCCCGCACCGCTCCGCCCCCGCCTCAAGGACAACTGGCGAATCCATCAGCTCTGCGTCCTGTCTACCATCAGTCTCGCGCGGGCGCCCGCGTATGGTGATCAATCAGCGGACGCGTGGGGTCGCCAGACGGAAGGGCGGCTCTTCTGGTCTCTTCACTGTCGTCCGGCACGCTGATGCGTCTGTCTACAATCTATCCGCAAATTCCTCAACCGTCAAGTTGAACTTTCCCATAGAAGAGTGTCGCAGCTCTTGCAGATTCGTCGTGACGGCGCTCAATGAGATCTGCGCCAAGACATTAATCTTAAAGGCGCCTCCTCGCTGCTCCGTTATCCACCAAAAATTTCATTGGGTGCATCCGCCTGCTCGACCGTACGCAGAAAGCCGTCAGGATGAATCGCTGGCAGTCCGGCCTCCCAAAGGCGCTCGCGTACAGTATGATCGTCGCATAAATGGGGACGAGCTTGCCCGCGATCCATATAGGCACACCTCACCGAGTGGAGTGCCCTCTTTTGCAGCTTCACGAAACACTTATCGCCCGTGGAAGTCTGCGGGATGCTGCTCTTTACCCCAAATTACCGCCTGCGTGCCCTTGCCGGCGCGGGGGCCCTTAAAATGATGCCGCAACTCTATCTCGCCGTTATTTCATAAAGCCTTCATGGTAGCGCGCGACGCTTCATCGACTCGATCACCAGCTTCATCCATCTGGGCGCAGCGCGGCGATGAGGGAGAGCCGTGCCGCCGAAGTACACGCCCTGGATGTTCGTCGCGCCCGCCTGCCATGGTGGGGATGCGCGATGGATGCGAGGAAGAAAACCCCGCAAGCGTGATGCGCGTGGCCACATAATCAAGATGGTCGCAGTCGCCTGTCAGGACAGGCCCATTTCAGCTCTGTTTTTGAGATTATCGCCATATCAGGATCTTCACCGTGACTTCGATGTGTAAGTAGGTGAAGATGATCATTAGGACATAGAGCGTCGTCTGGGCAGCTTGCCCACTCGAGATACGCCACGGTCTTGACCACAGTACGTCGATAAACTGTACCACCGTGATGGAGACGCGGTGCGGGCGGTGCGAGATGATCGGGATGGCCCGCCTGGTTCTATGAACGGGATGTAGCTCAGATATCCGCACTCCTACGGCCACCCACAAGACGTTTTACATACGCCGGAGTCAGGACGGCGGAAGCCGGTCTCGATGTGAATAACAAGAACGATCATCGCAATGGCAATGACAGCCAAGTAGAATACACTGGAAGTGACTTCGGTCGTTGCCGCGCCCAACATGGGCGTAGATCGTGCCGTGTTCTTCGGCGGCGCCCGCAACAATACCGGCAAAGAGATGATCAGAGATCCTTCTAACCATTACCGTAATCGGCTTCTTATATACATAAAGAAAAACAGTTCCTGCAGTGAGCGTGATGCGCGTGATAAAGAGATATCCGAGATTCAAATTTAGAAATCGCGCACAGACCGATCGACGCTGCCAATCGCCTGAAAGAATGCAAGCGACCGTGGGATACCGTGTGACCTTGTCGTCTTTTTCTGCCTCTGCGCCCTCGCCGACCACTGCTCAAGCGTCGGTGCAACGACGTTGAGCAGCTGGATAATGATGGCAGCATTGATGTAGGGCGTAATGCTCATCGCAAAGATGGAAAACTGGAGCGTGGCGAAGAGATCGAGCAAGCCGAACAGCGCGTCCCTGTGCAGCTGTTCAATGGCGCTCGGGTCAACGCCGGGCACAGGGGATATCGTCCCCATGGAAGACGGCGGGAACATGATCAGTGTAGATACGATCTTCTGCCGAAGTTCCGGGATCTGGAAGATGTTGCCAGGGGCTTGGACTGTAGATCACCTCTGCTTTTGCCGCCTGCCGCTGCAATTTTCTCCGCCGCACCCTGCGTAAAGCCCTATGCGCGAACGGTGAGGTTCTGCCATTAGGTTCGCCGTCATGATGCGGATGCCGTCACGAACGTTCTTAGGGATGCCGCCTCGGTAGGTACAGCGGATCAACCGTGGTGCCGTCCTCGAAGCAGTTCAGGCTGCCAACGTTACCTCAGCAAGGTCTTTCATAAAATGTTCTTGAAGCCGCGCTGGAAAGGCGACAATGAAACGTCAGCCGCCCTCAAAGCCGCTGCCGGACACCACCGCCAACTGCGTTCTGTCCTTCATGCGCGTGGGGTCTTCTTATGCAGGCCGATGCCGCGGCCGACGCGCTGTCGTCTTGCGCGGGCCCTCGGCGAACATGGTGGCGGTTTCATGGATTCTTGCCTCCCTGCGCCAGTCTGCAATCTGCCGCCGTGACGGGTGGAGACCTTGTAAAGCTGCCCACGCACGGCAGGCGTATCAGGAAGCTCGAAACGGGTGCGCTTACGCAGTCCGAGGATTTCACACAATCTATCGACAATAATCACTTCTATCTCGAAATCCATCATAGTCAATGTCACTGTCAGGGTTCTCAATCCGTCAGCCATGGACCATGGTTGGACAGACCAGTGGGGATCCTGGACCAGGCAGTGTGAGCCAGCCAGGATCGTGCCTCAGGACCAGTCAGATGTCAGGCATGGATCAGGAACAATGCAGTCAGACAGGCAGCCGGGCGTCGGTGGCCATCGGTGACGTTGGGATTGAAGTGGATAAAGCACGCGCGAGACAGCGTCGTTCAGTCTCTGTCACCTCAGTCAGTGTCAGTCTGTCAGACAGCCAGTCAGGAGACAGTGTGGGGGTCAACCATGGGACATCTCAGGACAGACAGTCGATCAATGGTCAATGTGTCGTTTGGGCTGGGATCATGGGGAGCCTGGACAGATTGCTGGATCGCCAGTCAGCCAGGTCAGCCTCAGCTGCCATGGACCTCAGCGGTCACCATGGGAATGGGTGGCGCGGATCAGCCAGCCCGTCGCTGCGGTCAGGTCAGCAGTCACCCGTTGCAGAAACCTCAGACATAATACCCTCAGGCGGCTCAACGACAACGGGATGTGAGAGCCGAGCGAGAGGTTCAGAGTTCTTGCCCTCTTTTACCACTTACAGTAGCCAGCGCCACTGATCTCAAAGTCTTCGTAAAGCCCTCGACACGCCGACCACCATGTTTGTTGATGAGCGTGCGGGGAAAGGCCATGGAGCGACCTGCCATTTTATCGTCCGAAGGACGGAGGTGACCATGGAGACACCATCCTCAGCAATTATTTCATATCGGATGGATCTCACGCAGCTCGCCCTTCGGGCCCTTCACTTCACGGTTATCGCACCGACCGTGACGGTAACGCCAGACGGAATGTGAATCGGTGCTCTTCCGATTTCTTGGCATTGTACACCTCCTGCCTGTGCATTTTACCATACGAATGCGAGCACTTCGCCGCCGAGACCAATGCCCGTGCATCCTTGTCATCATGATCCTTTGACGTGGAGATCACAGAGATACCAAGGCCGCGGCGAGCGCGCAGGAGCGCATCGTGCGCTGCATACTGGCGAAGTCCGGGCAGAGCGGCACTTCCCAGACCGGAGATAACGTGCTCACCTTGGCTCCATACTTCAGCGTGACGGTGGGGACCCTGCTTTCCGTCACCTCCTGGAAGGTAATCCTTGATAAACCTTCAGCACCAGGACCTCGGCGGTGCCGTCTTGACCTTGGACAGGATCACAACACTCTCGTAGTAAACCGAGTTAGCATTGCGGATACGGGTCAGCATATCTGCGATGATAGGATCAGTCATTGCCGCCAGATCGATATCCTCCTTTATTTTATTGATTACCAGCTTGCCTTCGTTACCAGGATGGCGCCGCGGCAACTCTGCTGCGGAAGCAGATACGGCACATATCGAACTTACCGGATGTGGCCGTGCGGACGTCCGCAGATCTGCAGCAGTTATACTTGCGTATCGAGAACTTGGGCTCTGCTCCACTTCTCAATCATTACCTTCTTTGCCACAGTTGTTCCTCCTTGTCCGTTACGCGCGGAGACGGCATACCCATAGACAGGAGCTCTGGCCTCTTCGTTAAGGTGGCGCGCTCATGGCGATGACAGTGTGTCATCTGCGGGTGTATCGATCTTGTCGTAGTCAATTCCAGGAAGATGGGCTGCTCACGCAGACCCACAGCATAGTTGCCGCGGCCGTCAGAAGCCTTCTCGCTGACCCCACGCGAAATCGCGAACGCGGAAGGGGCGACGTTCGCCAGACTTGTCGAGGGAACTGGTGCGCTGCCGCCACCGCGCAGCGTCTGCTGCAGCCAATCAGCATGCCCTCTTGGGCTTCCACGCGACAAGCGACTTCTTCGCGCGCGTGAGCTGCAGGGCTTCCTGACCGGCAATGGCCGTGAAGGATCCGTTACAGCGGCGTCGAGTGCCTTCAGATTGCCGACTACTATAACACCATAGCCAGTGATGAGCGGCTTCTCGACTTTCAGGAGCTGCGAGCGTTCTTATGGCCGAACTTCTCGGTCAGAATGACGCAACTTCCTTCTGATACTTTTCGCTTGAGTCTCCACTTTGCGTATTCACTCTTTCCGCTAATCTTGCTGCTCGATCGGCTCGCCGCACTTCGCCTGACGCGCACCTTGCGCTCGCCGATGATGCACGATGAGCGACGCGTTGCCTGCCGCATGCGGGCAGATGGACTGTTACTTGCTTCGCGAGCGATTGCTTCCTTCGTGATGATACCGCCTACGGAGCACTCTGGCTCATTTGGGCGGCGCTTTTGCCTTTGACGCCTCAACGATGACCTTGCCCTTCTTACCGGCTGAGCCTCCCGGTATTGCTTGCCTACTTTCCCTTATCCTTACCGGAAAGAACGACGACCGTATCGCGCCCTTCTTGACGTTCAGTTTGCCAGCGACGAAATAACACCTCCTCGCTTAAGAACTTCGGGAGCAGGCAGGGCGATCTTCGCAATCCTTCTCGCGCAACTCGCATTACGGCTAAAATCCGAAAATACGCGTTCCGCGCGGCGTGGTCATCCTTGATGATGACGGCCGCATTCTCATCCAAGCCGGATGTAGGAACCGTCCGGACGGCGCGGTCCCTTGACGCTACGGACGACAACCGCCTTGACGACGTCGCCGCCTGTTACCGTGCCGCCCGGCGCTGCCTGCCCGACGGAGGCGACGTACTTATCGCCGATGTTGGCATGCTGCGGTACAGGCGCCCGGTACGCAGGTGCGAGAGGTTTCCTTCGCTCCTGTGTTATCGCCGACATTCAAGTTGTTTCCTGCTGTTATCATTGATCATTTCCGCTCGCCCGCTGGCGCGCTCGACAATCTCGACCACGCGCAGCGCTTCGTCTTCGAAGGCGGGCGCGTCTCCATGATGGATACACGTCGCCATCATGCGCGTCGTTCTTCTCATGTGCGCGTAGAACTTCACCGTCTTCTTATTCGGCTGTACGTCTTGTGCTGCTCGAGCTCTTCGACAGCAACGACAACAATCTTATCATCTTATCGGGACGACCTTTCCGATTCTCACTTTGCGGCGCATTTCTATCAACTCATCTATAGCAGGCCTCCTTCCTTCCCTGCGTATCTGGCGGTGTCCGTAGTTGAGCGTTTGCCTGCTCGCTGAATGAATTAACGATTGCGGACGATCGTCTTTGCTACGTCGCCCGATACGCATCGGGTTATCAGGCTGTCCGGTGGCGTGTGCACGAAACGGGCCAAAGGGCTCTTCCTTGAGCGACGCGGGTTTTCTGCGTGAAGCTCATCGCGCTCAGGCCGCGGATCTCCATCAGCAGCCATTCACTTCTACCCTTCTAATTCTTCGCGTACGACGAACTTCGTCTTGATCGGAAGCTTGTACGCAAGACGCATCGCCTCTGCTTTCACCAACGTCACGTGCCACGCCGTCCATCTCAAAGAAAGGACGCAGCGGAAACTACGACAGCTACAGTACTCAGGTTGCGGAACCATGCGGGTCTCCGCCGGCTTCGCTGTGACTGGCTTATCAGGAAAATCTTGATCAGACCTTACCGCCGCGCTTGATGTAACGCGTCATCGCGTGCGGCGCGGCCCTCGATCTGGCGATTCGTGATCCATACCGGCTCCAGGCGACGAGACCATGCATCCGTGGCTCACCGTGTTGCCGCGCTGTGCGCTTGCTTGCCCGCTTCATGCGTCCGCGGAACTGCTTGCGTTTAACGCGCTTTGGGAGTAACATTACGCCTCGCTCCTTTCCTTGCCGTTCTTCAGCGCCTGCTTCTTATCGGGGAGGAACCTCGCGCCAAAGATCGGACAGCAGTACCCGATGCGGCCCGTAAGTCGTATGCGCCTCAACCATTCCATAGTCGATGTCTGCACGCAGCGTGTGCAGGGGATACTACTCGCGATAGGACTCGCGGCGCGATTTCCGCACGCCAAGACGGCCGCGGCAGCAATCTTGATGCCCTTCGCACCGAGAGACGCATCGTGCGCCGACCGCCTGCTTCATCGCACGGAAGGCGATGCGGCCTCGGCGGCTGTGCGATGTTCTCAAGCGACGAGCGTCGCGTCAGTCCGGCTGTTAATCTCTGCAGCGCGATGTCAACGCGCTTATCCGTGGGGTTCTTAAGCCCCTCTGATCTACTCCAATACCGGGCGCGCGTCCGATGACCATACCCGGCTTTGCCATGGATCGTGAGCTTCAGGCGGTTTCTTGCTGCGCTATCTGGGAACGCACTGCGGTCTGGAGGCTCTTCTTGAGGTAATCACGAATCTTGATGTCCTCATGCAGATTCTGCGCGAAATCCTTGTCCTGCATGCCAGCGGGCATCCCAATCACTTGACGATGCCAAGGCAGATGCCATGGGATTCTTTCTGTTAAACTGTTTCCCTCCCTATTGCCTTTTCGTTTACGGCCGTGATGTGGGACGTACTTCAAGATCTTGAACGCCTGTCCGCGGGGCGGATGAATGCGCTAAAGGTCGGCCCCTGATCAACAACTGAGGAAATGAACGGTGATCATCCATGTCGAAGTTGTTTCGCGTTGCAGCAGCGGGGCGGAGCGCAGCTTCTCCACAGCGTCCGCGCCGACCTTCGGCGTGAACTTCAGGATCGCGAGGCATCGGCGACGCTCTTGCCGCGCCTGAGTTCGTGCAGTGCGAACCGCGCGGTGCGCGATACAGGATGTATTTAGCCATTGTGCCCTACTTCCCTGTGCCACGAATCGTCCTCCTCTCTATCGGCGCGGCGGGTCTTGCGCTCTTCGCGCATGACCCTTGAATGTACGATATCGGCGCAAATTCGCCGAGCTTATGTCGACCATATCCTCCCACCCGTAAACATGGAGCAGGGACATGCTTGCGTCCGTCATGGGACGGCGATCGTGTAGCCGACGAAATCGGGAAGGGATAATGAGCACCTGCACGCGACCATGCTAACCTTCTTCCTCGTTCTTTCGTTGAGCGCATCGATCTTCTTCATCAGGCTCTCTGCGACGAGGGCACTTTCTTAATCGATCTTGACAAAGTTTTCCTCCTTTCGCCGGACTGTAATCAGTCGACGAGGTTCTATCTGGCAATTCTCTTACCCGGCGGTGAACAATCAGACGGTTCGACGCCTTCTTCTTTGGCGCGTCATGCCCATCGCAATCTTGCCCACTTCGTGTCAGGCTCCCGTCCGACCGGCGAACAGCCCTCACACCACCGCCGTGCGGATGGTCGTTCGGGTTCATCGCGATGCCCGGCGCGATATCGGACGACGTCGAGCCAGCAGCTGCAGCCTGCCTGCCGATGGTGATGTTCTCATCTCGAGATTGCCGACCTGACCGATCGTCGCACGGCGAATTGATATACGCAGCAGATCTCGCCAGACGGCATACAGTGCGTAATCGCGGCCTTTGCCCTTGAGCTGCGCGGACGTGCCCGCACTGCGGACGACTGCGCGCCGCGCGCCGATCTTGGGCTCAGCGGCATGGATCACCCGTGCCGGGCGGGATATTCAAAAGCAATACTGTCATCAGCCTCAGCACCCGACTCCACCATCCCGCCTTAAACCTTCAGGCCATTCAGTGCGAGGATGTGGCTTTTCGCCATGCCATGGTTCCAGGCGCGGTGCGTTGCGCTGCGGTTCGGATCGTACTCGATCATCGCGACGCGGGCGGGGGATCCCGTCCTTCGTGCGCTTGAAGTCGATGATGCGATAGAGCCGCTTGTGACCACCGCCGCGATGACGATCGGTTTTACTGCTGGTTGCGCCCGCCCGTCTTTGTCGGGCGAACGGTGAGGACTTCTCCGGCGTCCGTTGTGGTCTCGTCGAGGGAGGACCGTCGCGGGCGTCTGCCGGCAGAATACGGCTTAAAACTCTTACTGCCACGTTCGTACCTCCCTTTCGTCTCAGCCTTCAAAGAGCTCGATGAGTCTCGCCAGCGCGAAACGCGGCGATAACCTTCTTGTAGTCCGGGCGCTTGCCTGCATACGTATGCGCTTTCTTGCCGAGGACGTTGACCGTGTTGTGCGACCTTCGCCGAAATCTCGAGACCGCACTGCAATCTCAATCTTGTTCGCAGCCTTCGCAACGACGAAGACGTATTGCCCCTCAGCCATGGCTTCCGTCGTCGCTCCGTGATGAGCGGGCGTGCGAAAATATCGCGTGCTTCCATTATGCGAATACCTCCTCGATACGGGTGATGGCATCCTTCGTATTGAAGGCTTGTCGTGATGGAGAATGTCTTAGACATTGATTCCACGTGCCGAGATGGCTTTACGCAGGTGTGCTGGTGGAGCGCTCCGCATTTCACAGCCTCATCCGCCGTGATAAAGGGGGCTCTTCTCATTCACGCCAGAAATCACTCAGAACTTCTGCTGCCTTCGTCTTCGGTGCCTCGAAATCGAGCTGATCGAGACAATCGAAATCCTCATCTACCCTTGAAAACGCACTTAAGAACGGACGGCGCTGCTTGCGCGGCGTCGTGAAGCCGTACTTGCGCGGATGCGGTCGAACCGTGCGCCGCCGACCACAGTGGGCTGCGCGTCGAACCTGCACGGGCGCAGGCCCGTACCCTTCTGACGCCAAGGCTTGCGTCCGCCGCCGCGCACGAGACCGCGCGTCTTCATGCTGCTCTAATAAAACACTGTCTAACTCGGGCTCTTTCCTAATGAAGCCAGCAATATTCAACAATCGCTCATCATTCAAAGCAATCTCGCCAACCTGGTTGCGACATATCATGTCTGCTACATTCGCCATGCTGCGATTCCCCTTCCTTATTCTTTCGCTGCCTTTGGGCTTTGCAGGTTACTAATTACGACCGTCCCTTCTTCGGGCCCGGAATCGCGCCCCGCAGTCAGGATAGGATTGCGGTCCCGTGTCCACGCGGACAATCGTCGGGCGCTGCACCGTAACGCGCTCGCCGCCCATACAGCCGAGGGCTTCTTGCCCATGAGACGCGTCCGCCGGGACCAGAATCATCGCACCCGTCGAACCCAGCTCACGGTGCGACTTCGAACCGTATTTGCGTGGGACCGTGCAAGTGTAGCGCTTGATGCGCCCGCAAAACCCTTGCCCTTGGATGTGCCGACCACATCGGCAGATCTTCTGGCAAGATGTCGACGCCGATCAGTATCACCCACATTGTATTCGGAGGAGCTGCGGGGCGCATTTCTGCGATGAAGCGCGCCGCCTTTACGCCAGCCTCAAAGTGACCCTTGGGCGGCTTGTTGACGTTCTTCTCCTTGATATCGCCGACCAATCCGCAATCCATCATCAATCTATTCAACTAATTATTACCAGACTCGGCAACCATCTAAAATTCTTCCTAACCTCCCTCTGTGAATCTGGGTCATACCCAATTTCTTCCTAAAAATAGCCTTAGCCAAACCACCTCCCTATTTAGAGCTTAATCTCGATATCCCTTGCCAGCGGCAGATCAGAGACGCATGGCAAAATCAACCATCTTATTTATCGGCTGCGGGATGTCGATGAGGCGCGTGCGTGCGTCTCAGGCTGCTCGCGTTGACGTTAACGGAGAATCGTATAGACATTTCTCCGTCGGAAGTGGAATGGGACGAGACCATTGCGCCCGTCTTCTTTTACCGTGTCGACGATCTGCCATGTCATCGCATGGAGTACGTCAGTCTGTCGTATGATTCCAAAAAGATGAAAAAGAAGTTTTATCGATAGCCCACCGGTACCCGGTTCATTCAGCTCTCATCTCAGCGCATTCGCGTTAACCATGTCAGCAAACTCCACATAGCACCGGCTGCGTGTCCGGTTTGCTTCCCCGAGGCCCCAAAATCTACGCCAATCTGAGGAGCTTCATCGAACCGTCATTTCTCGAAAGGACACGCGATGCCGCCCTCTCCCTAGGGAATATCGCGAGACCAAGAACCAGCTTTCAATCGCCGTGTAACACGACCCGCGCGACCGTGGCCGCCCCTCGCGGATAGCGAAGGGAGGCCCGCTCGATCGGGCATCGGAGTGATGAGCCTGACTTCCATCTCGACGTTATCGCTGCACAACCAATTCCCGCTCGGGGAGATTGACAACGCCCGTCACGTCCGTCGTATGGTGGAACTGGGGACGATAGTCAAAGAACGGCGGCGACGGTCGCCCTTCGTCAGGACGTAGACCTGCGCCTTGAACTTCGTGTGATTTATGGAACCCGGCTTGCGAGAACCTGGCTGCGCTCGATATCCTTGCGATCCACACCGCGGAGCAGTGCGCCGATGTTATCGCCGCAACCGCGCTGTTGGGCAGTTTGCGGGTTATCTCGATGCCCGTAACAACGTGCGCGTGTCTCTTGAAGGCTTATGATCTCAACCGTATCGTTCGCTTCAGCTCGCTTATTCCGACCCGTAGGCAATGGCGCGGCCTGTGATCGAACACGTCCTCAGCAGGCATGAACGGCTTGTCCGTGTCGGTCGGCGTCGGAATGTGTTATCCTCGTCCATGAGTTTTGTGGATCTTCGCCTTCATCGCATCGTCGCCCTCAAGTGTCTTGGTGGGGCCTGCAACGACAGGGGATGTCATTGCTGGGGAACTTATGCGAAAGCAGCTGCGAACTTCCATCTCGACGAGCTCGAGGGCTTGGGTCGTCAACCTGATCGATCTTGTTGGGGACATAACGAGCCGGAACGCCAACCTGACGGGAGATGGGATGTGTTACGTTTATGGTGATGGGCCGTCAGCAGCGGAGACAACGAGGATTGCGCCGTCCATCTGCGCAGCACCCGTGATCATGTTCTTGACATAGTCCGCGTGGCCCGGGCGGTCGACGTGTGGTGGCGGTTGTCATCTCGTACTCAACGTGTGCCGTGTTGTCGTGATGTTGCGTCGTGTTCCTCCGGGCCTTGTCGATGTCCGCATAGTCCTCGAACTTCGCATGGCCTTCTCGGAGAACCTTGTGATCGCGCCGTCATGTCGTCTTGCCGTGGTCATCGTGGCCGATCGTTGATGTTGACATGGGGCTTTGCGGTTAAACTTTTCCTTTGCTATTCTAAATTTGGCTCCTTATTCCTTTTGTTCTTGGTGTACATGTCGGTTATATTCTGAACTTCGTCGTAGAGAGACTCCATCGAGTGGTTAATGGCCCTGAGTTTTGGAACGGAGATCCGTCGAGTGGCGAACCAGCGGAACGAATGCGTTGATAACCTGCACACCGTTGCGGGCTCCATGCGTCGATGCGTCCGCGACGCGAGTTCAGGTCGCGATGACGTGCCTATGTACTTCGGGAGTGACCTCGACCTTGACGTACGGCTCTAAGGAGAACTGGGTTGCCTTCTCGGCACCTTGAACGCCATCGGACCCGCCACCTTGACGTAGCCTCCGGATGAGCGACCTGTAACCAGCCGTCGTAAAACGATAACCTTGATGTCGACCATCGGATAGCTGGCACCACGCTGCCCATCGCCTGCTTGACACCCAAGCCTTCACTGGTTGATGAATTCTTCGACCGCGCCGCCGACGTGACCTTGTTCCCCGAAGCGAGTTCCCCGCCCGCCTCCTGCGGAATGAGTCTTGACGCAGTGACCGTACTGACCGTGACCGCCGGACCGACGGACAAACTTGCCCTCCGCCCTACACAGACTTGGTGATCGTCTCACGGTATGCCACCGCGGCTTCGCCGACTTTGTGTCGACCCGCAA
>BNJS01004000.1_pt1 | contig 157517 bp, 239 predicted proteins | sample 8540461 | NCBI WGS metagenome assembly BNJS01 (sample SAMD00202454, study PRJDB9452) | human saliva metagenome | isolation source: human saliva | place: Japan | reverse complement strand
TCTTTCGGTATATCATCATCCTTAAAAGATAGTCAGTCATTCACATCATAGAAATCTGCTAAAAAGATGAGATAATATCAAGACGGACTTGAGCTACCTCGTTCATGAGGCTGAATATGCTTGCTGTGTTAAATTTAATTCTCTAGCAGGCTCCTTTTATGCGTAAGTCCTTTTCGATTCTCTAAGCCTTATTAACTTTTTCTTTTTATAGCTGCCCCACCTTGCATATATACTTCCTCCTAAATTGAATACACTAATAATTTAGGCTATCATATATACTACTACACAAAGTTTTTAACTCGAAATAAAACTTGTATTTTAACAAGGCATATTTGTTAAAATACTAGTTTATACACTTATATATATTTTTATCTATTTCTGCTTCTCCGCCATCATCATCTATATTCATAATAGCATAGCTGGCTCTTTTACCTTCCTGTCTAGGATAAGATAGACTTCCCGGATTTAATAAGATAAGTCCATCTTCATTTTCATAAAAAGGTCTATGCGTATGACCAAAGATTGCCATATTAAAGCCTCTGGATTTTGCTTCTGCTCTAAGTCTTTCAACTCCTAAACTAACACTATAGAAAATGACCATGGGTTAAAAAGAATCTTATAGTCACCTATATAAACTTCTTCTTCATCATCTAAATGGGAAAAGAAGTCATTATTTCCCCTAACCATAATACAATCGGTCATTGACATAAGCTCTATCTTAGTTTCACTTCCTTCAATATCTCCGGCATGAAGAAGCATATCTATACTTCTTCTCTCTCAGCTATAGCTAAATTCTCCTTCTCTATGGTATCACTAACAACTAAGAGTTTTCATATTTTAGTTTCTCTCCATAAGTCTTAAAGCTTTTCCCCTATGACTTATCTTATTCTTTTCATTATCACTTAGTTCCGCACTAGTACAAGCATAATCAGGTAAATATAAAATAGGATCATATCCAAAACCATTTTCCCCTGCTACTTTATCTGCTATAATCCCTCCATGGTTTCTACTACGGAAAGTTCTTTACCATTTGGCAAAATACACACTATAGAGCTATAAAAATCTTGCACTTCTTTCATTACCTTTTAGTAGCTTTCATTCTCTCCATATATTTGCATTTTTATATCATAAGATGTATTTTCTCCCATATATCTTGCTGAATATAAACCCGTTCTCCATTTAAATAATCTACAACAAGACCGGAATCATCAGCCATAACAATTCCACCTGTAATATCCCAAATAGTTTTAGCTTTTAAATATGAATTTTCTAGTAGTTCCTGTTTCTCTATCTCTATATTTATACCAGCTTCTTTCATAGATATAATTTTCTACATCCATATCTTGCATTATTTGTCCAATTTCTTTTAATTTATTCTCATTTCCGTAGCAAATATAATCTTATTCATCTCCTCTTTGGTGGTTTTGCACCCATAAAAGAATATACATAAGTTTTCATCATACCGTATATATCTTTCTATTTTTATCTGCTTTTTCCTACCTATACTTAGATGAGTGCGTCCTCAAAAGCTGTTATCATAAACATAGACCAAGAATCCAAATTCATAAATCTTTCCCCTATAGTCTTATACTAAAGCTTGGGTAGATTTTTCTTTTTCTTCAAGTCTTTCCTCCATAAGGAGGATTAGTTATAATAAAACCATACTTTTTAGGATGAAAGCTCTGAAAGCACTTCTTTTTGAAAATGTATATATTCTTCCCACTCCGGCATCTATAGCATCTTTGCTTAGCAGCTTTTATAACATCTCCATCTATATCATAACCTTGCAATTGTAAGTTTACATCTTCACTTTCTTCCTCATCAAAAGCTTCATCAAAAGCTTCATACCATATTTTCTTAGGTATAATATTCTCCCCAACTCATAGTCAAACTCTATTTCTTCCGGGTGCTATATTTAACGCAAGCATAGCCGCCTCTATAAGAAAAGTTCCGGAACCACAAAATGGATCTACTAATATTCTATCTTTTTTCCATGGTGTAAGCATAATAAGTGCGGCTGCCAAAGTCTCTGTGATAGGTGCCTTTAGCAGTCATCTTTCTATATCCTCTTTTATGTAAAGAATCTCACTTGTATCCAGCCTACTGTAACTATATCTTTATTTATACTAATTCTTAGCGGATAAGCGGCACCATCTTCTTTAAAAATATTTTTCTTATAAGCCAATTTCTATTTTTCTACCATGGCTTTTACTATTGATTGTATATCTGATGGAAAAGAAATAATTTACTTTTTATAGAGTTTGCTACCCAAAATTTTGCATCAGCCGTAAATACTCTTGCCATTCTATCTTTTATGCCTTGGAAAAGTTCTTCATGATGTAGTAGCTTTAAATTGTGCTACTAAAATCATAATTCTTTCTGTAGTTCTGAGGCCAAATATTTGCTCTGGCTATAGCCTCAGTGCATCTCCTTCAAAATGACTCTTCCATCTTCTACTCTGAAGGCAATCTCATATCCCAAGTCTATTATTTCTCTTTTAATACTGCTTCCATACCAAAAATGACATAAGGTGCATATAATTCATATATTTTATTCAATATCTATCTCCTTTAAAACTTCTCCATCAAATGAAAATAACCTTACAAATTTCTATCTTCTAAAAATAGCGTATGAATTTAGGATTTCACCTTTTGGTATGAGATGTAGAACGCGATCAATATATATATATCATCCTATACTACTCTGCTATGATAAATGTATATGACCATAAAAGCATCACCTAGTGCAGGCAAATTCTCAGGTGGAATGCAAATGTCCACGTGTAAGTTAAATATTAATTCCATTCAATACTAAAATTGTATAATCTGGATAATATAGTGAAATTCCAGTACCATTTTGATCAACTTCACTATCAACAATTTCCCTCACTGCACATATTTTATCCTTTTATACCACAATTGAAATGGATAACTTCCTTGGGATTATAACTCTCTTTGGTAGAAGTCATTTCTAGGACCATGATATAATAAATCTTTCCACACAAGATTAGTCTATCAGCTTCTATTTCATTAAACTTTTCTATCAATAGCATAGTATGCACTTCCATGTACATCACTAGCAAACATATGTTCTATCAATTTTTCTCCCAAATCATCTTTACTTATAAAAGATTATAGCATTTGTTCGGTTCTAGTCAATCAGTAAATACTTTGCTTTTTATTTACTCAGCTATTGTGCTTATAATCCTATATCTTATTTAAAATATGGGGGACTTATGCTGGATAATATCTTAATTGTTATTGATATGCAAAATGATTTCATAGATGAGCAGCCCTCCAGGTACCGAAGCCTTTAAATATTCTTGAAAATGCAAATGATTTTATAGAACATTTTGAGGGTGAGATAGTTTTTACTCTTGACACTCATGATGAAACTGCCTAAATACTAATGGAAGGTAGCATTTACCCATAATTCATTGTAGGAAGAATGCTTTGGGACATTCCTCTAAATACAAGTCTTAAAATATGACTACAAAGATGATACTAAATCTTTGAAAAGAGCACTGGGCCATCTTTAGACTTAGTAAACTATCTAAAAGTAAGAATAATAAATATCTAAACTATTAATCTGCTTGGACTTTGCACAGAATATTTGTAAGTTGGTTTCGATGCTCTTCTTTAAAAACTCCGGAATCTCACATCTGCGTGTTATAAGTAGCTTGTGCGGTTCTACTAAGGAAAACATGAAGCGGCCCATAATGTAATGTGGAATCGCACCAAATTGAAATATTATAATTTTTGATCTTTTATATGCTTAGCATATGAAATAAAAACCTTTTCCATCCGAATAATATACTGACCTAATATTTGTTTAAAGCGGTATACTCAGACGGAAAGGTAGTTTACAAAGAAAAAGAGCTTCTCCACTCTTCTTTTTCCTCAAAGCCAAGTAGCAATACTCTCTTCCACCAACTAATATGGGTCTTTTTAACTAACATGCCATCACCAACCAACAAAGCAAAAGCTTTATCTTCTAAACTCATATCGGCAAGTTTATCCTTTAAACCTAATTCTTTATATACGTTACCACTGAAGTATTAAGAAATATATCTGAGACCTGATCCATACCAAGATTTTATATCTTCCTTACTTGGTTTATCTAATTTTGCATCTTTAGACATACGATCTATATTAAGAGCCCTCAAGAAATTTTCTTTCTGGCTTTTATACAGGTTGAACATTTGTAGAGCTATATCATACCTCTTTTTATAATTTACTCAATAAAATATAAGTTAATATAATTATATTTTATTGAGACTTTAGAAATTATAATACAATCTAACATTATTTTTATAGTATATTTTATAATAATTTTATTAATATATCTAACAATATTAAATTACATATCTAGTGTTTTTCCTCTTGCTCAAACACAGTTTTTGTGTATTATATGTTTCTGATTAAACAAAGGGAAACGCAATGGAAATAATGATCAAGGCAGTCGTTTCAGACACTCTCGGCGTAGAAAAAACTAAGCGTATGATTGCTTTGCTTCATAAAGATTTAAGCGTTTGTGATCGGTAGAACTCGAACTTGATTGTAAAATACAGTTCCATGTGTAACAACCAAAATACAACAAACTCAGTTCATTACAGCTATAGAAAGTTATGAATTGGAGACAGGAAAAACTTTGATCCTTCACTTTAAAAGTAGTGCCAGCAGCTGTAGCCGCCAGATATTTCTTTTTCATAAGAGGCCGCTATTAACAGGGAAATATCATAGTTTCAGCTATGGTAGCTTTGTTGAGCTATTGAATATTTAAGTGATAAAGAATGTGGCTCTTATATAAAAGAAATTACTCAAAAGATAATTTACTTGAATTAGAAAAATATATAAATCCCGATGAGATTATTTGTTCAACTATGGAAGATTAAACTTTTAGCCGATAGATACTTGGTTCGTGGTTTCAATAGAAGTCTATGAATTACCACAAGAGCGTTTTATGATTATAGCCATGCGTATATACCTGAGGTGATAAAAGTTGTGTATATTCTATGATATATTAAGTAGACAAAAGATGACTGTAGCTACTCCTACTCTCGCAAATGCAGAACTGAAAGCTTTTATCAATAAGTTCTTGCTTCGCCATCCAGCGTAATTGATAATCTTTTGGTCGATATATGTAAACTCAAAATTTTCAAAGAGTTTCAAAGCATGGTGGTGCTTTAGGTATATATACGGTAAAATCCGTAGTTTAATTCCACGATATTTGATGGATATAGAATGCCAGTGGTGGTGTAGTTCCTTGGGTTGAACTTCTATAATGATACAGCGGTGCTGTGGACCAGTGGAGGTAAAGAAAAGGTGGGGCTACAGTTTACACTTGATATGGCACAAGGACTTATGAATTTATAGATTTAGAACAAATATTGGAGATGACAGTTGTAAGGCACACGATATCTTTCCTTTATCAGTATTCTGACCTTTTTATGGAAAGATTAATTTCCTAGAGTGCCAGGCTTTATTTGATCACATAGAGTGAAAGTAATGGGCTATAGCTGGAAGACTACTATGATACTGACGATAAAATTTACAAAAGATGTCTGGAATGTGAAGCTAATAAGGATTTAGAGCCTGTGTTAGTGCACTGGAGGCAATATAATGAAGAGTGCTGTAGAAACTTGAACTCCATTTATATTCTTTAGAGATACAATAAATAAATTTAATCCCGATCACATACCCGGTATGATTTATGCTTCTAATCTTTGCCACGAAATAGCACAAAATATGTCTGAAACTAAATTATGGCGAAGAACATATGATGGTGAAAATTCCGGTGTAATTACAAAAACACGCAGGAATATGGTAACCTTGATAACTCAATAATCTTGGTAGAATAACTCGTGATGAATTAGCTGAGATTGTACCTTTAAGTAAGAATGTTGGATAATGTTGTTACCTTAATCAATTCTGAACAAAGTACAGCTGATAAATATGAGCTATAGGACTTGGAACAAGTGGTTACCATCATTATTGGTTAATAATCATGTTCAGTGAGTAAAGAACATTTGATGAGGCTGATGCACTCTTTGAAGATATAGCTTACTGTACTATCAAGGCATCTATGGGATTCAGGAAAAAGGGCAGTTATAAAAGCATTTTTCAGGTGATTGTAGAAACGGTTGCTTATTTTGAAAAACGTAATTACACTAGTGCCGGATTCAAAACTTTAGCTGCTGATGTACATAAATATGGTATGCGTAATGCCTGCCAATGGCTATAGCCCCTACCGGTACAAATATTATAGCAAATACTATGCGGACAGATCTATATTAAAAATTCTTCATTGAAGAAAAAGCAAGGTATTTTTACACTAAAACTGCACCTGATTTATCAACTGAGAAATTTCTGGTATTATAAAAGAGGCGCACTATAAACCAACAGTGGTCAATAAAAGCCTGTGGTATACGTCAGACAGCCCAATCTTTTAATCTTTATATCACTCCTGAAATGAGTGCTAAAGAAATATGACTTATATATAACCGCTTGGGAAAATGGACTAAACTCATTAGAAATAAATCATTAGAAGCCGGATGAGATATTGCAAGTTGTTCCAGCTAGGAGGAAAAATGGATAAGAAAAAAATATTTAATGAATTTGGAGATGAGGAACCTTTCTATGATTTGATTTCAATCTTAGAGAATCAGAATCGTATTAAATATGACTGGGCAAATGTTTTATATAGAACTATGTTAAATAACTTTTGGATACCTGGAAGAAATATCTTTAAATGAAGATAAGCAATTTCCTTACCTTACAAGTGGAGAAAAGAAATGCTTTTGATAAGATATTTCTCTTGAATTTCATGATTCTATACAGTAGAGAACTTACCGGGTCTTTCAAGATATATAACTGCTGCCAAGTTTCTTCTTTACTCAATATACAAGCTTTCCAAGAAGCCATGCTCAAAAGTTATTCTTATACTGGATACTGTCAGCAAATCCTATCACAAGAGATAAGATTTGGCGATGGTCGGATGGAGAGGATAAAACTTATTAGAAAGAAATAGTTTAACGAAACCCCAGTAAATACGGGAATTTAGCGATTGAACCTACAGTGAGAAAATTTCCTCACTACTATTATGGCTGGCCCTATATGCTAGACATATATTTTCTCGGTATGCTGTTTCTATGCTTTAGGCAAGACAGGAAAATGACGCTATAACCAGTACCATTTTTAAATATATAAATAGAGATGAGGAGTAACTCACATATACTCTTCCAAAATATATTAAAAAGAATCCAGAAATGAAGAGCCTGAACTATTCAACAAAGATACAGAAGAAAAACTAAGAGATTATGATGAAACAAGGTGTTGAAAATGAAATTTCTTGAGGGATCAATATGTAACACTGATGAGATAATGCATCAATAATCACCTTATGAACCAATATGTTACATTTGTCTAATTTAAGATTACAAGCTATAGGTTTAAAATCCTCTTTTATCCTGAAATTACAACTGACCCTCATGCCCTGGAGTAGAAGGTTTCTCTAATCTTAATAATACTAAGACAGATTTCTTTGAAGCAAAAAGTTTACTAACCATACAAAAAGCTGCAGCTTTTTAATTTTTGACGACGAGAATAGTGGTCTCTCTCTAAGAGAAAGATTATATTATCTCTCATGCAAAATCACGAGAAGTAGCTTTATTTTAACAAACAAATCTTCTTCTTTTCTATTTGTGCATTTGGTATAACATAATCTTTCTTTATTGTAAGATTTATACAATTTTATTTTCTTTATCTATATATATCTGTTTATAAGCTTTCTGTCAAATTTATCTACTTGCATACCAATATATGTTAAAAATAATATCAATTCTGAAGATAAAACATTCCAGTATTATTCAAAACCAAGTAGAGAATTTCGTGAAACGAAAGGTTATGCAATGTTATCAATCCAGTCGGCTGGATAGACAGAGAGACCAAAATGCGGTCCCATGGGATGCTATTTGCACCCCTCTCGCTCTAGCTATATGTACCTCCGATGTACATACTTGCTCTCTGGGAGGAGTGCTATAGGAGACGACATGAGATATGATGCTTGGTCAAGAGGTTGCTGCGAAGTTGAGGTTGGAGAACTTGTAGAGTCAAACCGGAGATAGAGAGTTTTAGTTCCTACTATTACATCTGGTTGAACTCATTAGGCGCACAAGCTTTCGGCTATTCGGCGCACTCCAGGCGCATGCTATCAGGATGGAAATTTCAAACTTCCAAAGATGGTGTGTCTCTGAATACTTCCGTAAATGATGCTGATGGTAAACCTTGCTCATCTCTGACAATATAAATACAGTAGATGCTTGTATGTTAGTGATATGGTTCCTACAGGTTTCCAGGCGCTGAGCTTGCTGATGTTCAATATGGTGACACAGTCGTTGGTCAGGTATAGGTCCAGTGGTCTTATGTCTGTGTAGGTGCAAATCTTCGTGGTGCAGCTAGAATTATAGCTGTAGGTACCGAACCTACTGTATGAGGCTGCTAAAAATATGGTGCTACTGATGTAGACTATGGTCCTATCCATGAGCAGTTCTCTATGACTGATGGAAAAAGTTATACAGTAGTTATAATAGTGGGTGAAGTTGATCTACTGTGTTAAGTGTTTAAAACCCGGGTGGAAAAGATCATATCTTCTTGGTTCCGAGGAATATCAGATATCCCTCGTCTTGAATGAAAGGTGTAGGTATGGGACATAAGCGGTGGTCTTATGCCTGGTGGTAGACTTCTGTATGGAAAAATTGGCGCTTTTGAGTTAGTGCGTTTGAGGGCGTTGATCTATACTTAGCTCTCATGTGTTTTGAGGTTGGGAAAATGTAGAAAAAGTCTCTTCCTTATGAAAGAAAAACGGGCTGATCTTTATTAAACCGTTATCAAAATAAAAGGATTAATGAAAGTTCTTGTAGTATCCGGATTTTTGAGGTGCAGGAAAACACCTTCATTAAAGATTAGCCTCTAGAACAGGTAAGAAATTTGTTATATTGGAAAACGAGATATGGTGCTCTTGGTAAGATGGAGATTTATTAAAAGAAGCCGGTATGGGTGATGATAATATATGGGAAATGTCCAGTGACAATCAGTTGTTCTAAAAAGGAGACTTTGCAGCCTCTATTCTTACTATTGCAATACTATAACCTGAATACTTTAATAATTAGCCTACCAGTGTAGGTGATGTATAATGTTATCTCTATATCAAAAAGTTGAATATGAAAGAATACAAATACTATCTCCTATTACCATAGTAGATGGAGAAAGCATCATAGATAGTAGACAGCATTTGGCGAGATTTATGATGATCAAAATCAGTTCTAGCGGACAAGTGCTTATCTCTAAAATGGAAAAGTCCGGTTATGAGCAGATTATCTACTGTAGAACAAATAAGCCATAAATCCTGATTAGCTATAGTATCAGATGTTATACTTCTATGCTCAAAGTCTTGGTGGGATAATACTACTACTATTAGACGGAAATTTCTACTAAAAGGGAAACTGATGAAATAAGTACCAATTTTGATAGTATTATATTAGAGAAATGTTTCTATGTTTTAATCCTAGCGAATTTGTTTGTTTATTGGAAGATATTATTGAGGTTTTTCACGGAAATATTATTAGAGCTAAAAAGGTGCATTTATGATAGGTAGTATCAGGCTACAAAGTTTGACCTGAGTAGATAATAAATACTCCATTCTAGCTGCGATACTATTGATAATACTCTTTAGTCTTTATTGGAAGATATAAACAAAAAGAAATTAGAAAAGAAATTTTTCAAATTAGATACTAAAATAAGATTTAGACGATAATCTTACTATTGTATGCAAAGCTAGTCTTAACATTTACTAAAAATATGTAAAAGCTGTATCTTACTACTGTAAATGCGGCTTTTATTAAAGCGATGCTACCTAATAGCCTACTACAAGTAACTCACCTTCTATATTCTGTTACTTTAAGTTCCTTAAATCCTTTATTAAGAATTTCCATTATCCAGTTCTCATCTTTACCTATAATATCAAGAACATCATATTGTAATTGACCATCTGTAATAAGTGGAAAACTTAGGGATTTTGCTCTCCATATTTAACAATAAATTGTGCCTGCTCCAAAATGGCTCTCTTTTACCTCATCAATATAATAAATATTATTAGCTCTTAGTTTAAAAGCTACATCGTGGGCTGTTAGACCTGCCTTTCTACAATTTTCTACGCAAAGCTTACCTTGATTTACTATAGAATGGGTCCACCATCTAAAAGTTTCTTAAATAACATATTATTAGTTTTATCCATTTTCAGAGTTAAAATCAATACACCAGATAAGTAAGATAAGACTATATCGTGAAAACAGATATAGAACTATTATATATAGGTCCACCTATAATGCCACCGAGTACATAATTTTGTATTTGATCACTTGCAGATGTCGATGCCAAATTCCTTTCACTTATATTTATAGCTAAAGCCAAGGATAATAATCCTATCAATAACTGATTGCTACATCAATATAAAAATTGAGCATAACTACTCCTCTATAAGCTCTATATTAGAACCTATCGCTCTATAGGCTCTAATACATAATTATTATCATTTACAGTAACCCACTCTGTAGTAAGTATCATCTACACAAATAGAGGTTCTCCTCATCTGCGTAGATGTTATATAAATTTCTTTTCTTGTACCTTTGGTCCTTGGCTATACTTTTTGCACAGAATGTAATACGCCTGATATTTGCTTTATCAGTATTTTGCAATTCTATAACTCTATTTAATTGTAATAAACCAAGAAATATTATACAAAACAAAGCTATGAGAGCATTCTCTAATTTAGCATCTCTTTTTATGTTTTATAATATCCTAAAGCAAACTCAATATCAAAAATACAAATATTATAGCCATCGCAATAAACTGAATACGATCCCTATAGTAATATTTCTTTACTTGCAAATATTCATAAGAATAAAATTTCATAGTTTTACCTCTATTCATCTAAAAGCTGTTAAGTTCCTCACTACCCTCAATAGAAAAATCTACCTTCTTTTTATTATATATATTTTCTCACCTTCCTTAGTAAGACATATATATCTCCAAGCTCATGATAAGGTATTGTTATATCTGTATGACAAGAAAAATATGCCTTATGAGGATCTTCTTTTCTAAGAGCTGAACATTCATTTTCTCTAGCTATTATAGCCTTACCATCAGGATTATAAGTCATTACATCTTCTTCATAACTATAACAAGTATCACCTATAGCAAAATGAGGACCTGTTTTTTCGGCTATGAGAATAGGCAATTTTCTGTTATACCTCTCTTGCGACCTACTGCATAAGCTACTGTATTTGTTCCTATTGCAAATTCTCCAAGAGGTAAGCTACTATGCCCTTTTAACAAAGGTATCTTCTATAAGTTTTTATTTTCTTCTTCCAGTTCAAAATTCTTACATATATAACTTGTAATCATTTCCATTTTCAAATTCCAGAGTTAAATCTTTTAAATACTATATCCCACAAAATACATCTTTTAACGTGTAATTTTCCCCTAGTTCCTGTTAAAACAGGCGAAGTAAATACTTCTCCTACAGGTATATTTACGTCTGCTACACAATTTTCAAAATTTGTTTCCTTACTAGGATCCTTTAAGTCATGTAACTTGATTTGCATATTTGTTGTATTACCATTTGCACCTTCAACAAAAACATATTCAGCTTTATCAAGGGCATCTATAAGCTTTTGCTGTATATTTTGATATAAATTATAATCAAGGGTATTAACTTTTATTATATCATCAAAAATAAGCTTATACTCTTCCTCTGTCCTTGCTATTTCAGGTATAGGCCAAGCTATAATTGTAAAAGAGCTCTCATCACTTGGAAGATACTCATTCCTAAGATTCATAGTTGAAACCGAGAAAACTTTGTTGTAATTGTTTTTGCTTCTCATCATAACTATATGCCTCTTCCTTATTCTTTGCCTCAAAGTTTCTTCACCAAAAACTTCCATTAAAGCTATACCTGCATATAATCTAGTTCATCTTTAACTTCTCATAAGCAAGCTTTTTGTTCTGAAAGTCTTCTATCTGTATAAGCTTTTTCTATAAAAATAGCATTATCAAATCTATGATCATAATCCAATTGTCTGTTGAATGAAGATAATCCACAACCATAATTTCTATTTACAGCTTTATCTACTATTCTAAAAGGTCCTCGGCAAGTATAGGCTCAAGCCCATTTCTCTAAAATATTCTACAGCCTACTACTCTTTTCAAAACCAAGTTCATAAAACTATATTTACATATTTCTTCTTGGATAAATCTTTCCTTGCAGCTATGAAACCTTGCTTGAAACTATTTGTATATGTAAAAAGCTCATCTTATCTATAATTTCTTCATCTAAAGAATTCAAATAAGTGGCTGTTTCCAGCTGAGTTTACTTACATAATCTCCAAACTTAAATAAGTATCTTAAATCTGATAAGTCCCTCATTTAAAATTATATCTTTAAAAAGAGTATATTCAGGAGTAAAAGTTTCTCTAAGCCTATTTTCTACACTTACATCAAGATAGTCAAAGGCATAATAGTAAATAACTTCTTCCACACCTTTAACACTAACTTCTTCCGTATCAAACATACCATATACTTCCAGAAATAATTCTAAAAACGGTACAAATAGTTTCATATTTTTCATCAAATAAAAAGTTTTATTATACTTCTTACTTCCAATGCCAATGCAGTCAAAACTCTAGACATTTTTATCTTCTGCTACAAATAAGTCGGATTATATATACTAGTTTCATAATCTTTTCCTATAATATTAGCATACAGCTCCTCCTGTAAATCAAAAGAGCTTCTAAATCCATATTTTTAAACTCTTCACCTTTATATATCTCATATATTTCAAAAACCATATTTATAAAGGTGCTAAGTTCATTAAAATATTCTGTATATATATGTTCTTCTCTATCATCAAAAGGTATTTCTCTTATACGATTTAAAAGCAAGAACTAATCTTTCATTTTCCATTATCTTATACCTACTATCATTATTATTATCCATAGTATAAGCTCTGTAGCCCGAAAAGCAATAAGCTTATATAATTTAATATATATTTTCTATTTTTCTCTTTAAAACCTTTTGTATACAAAAATACAAAGAATATAGCAGCAAAAAGCTATAGCCGAAAAACTATAAGCTGATATATATAATTCAGGATTTCCTTTAAAAATATAGTTATTCTTATTGCTACATATGATAATAGTAAAGAGAAGATAGAAAAAGCGAGAGCTATTTTTGCACTCTTGGCATGTAAAATTGTAAATAATTTACTCTCGTACCTTCTTTTTATCTCGTTATTTTTAAACTTATCCTCTATATCCCTAGGCCCTAAATCTTATATCATCCAATATAGAGTTTTTCATCTGTAGTATTTCTGTGTAAGAAATTAAGCATCTCTACCTCTTTTATCACAAATCATATAAAAATAAAACAAACAATACGTATCCAACAATACAACCTAATGTATTAAGAAAAATATCATCCACATCAAAACTACCTCACATTCAAAAGAAATTTGTATAATTTCATAATAAAGCTAAACAAAATCCTTGAATTAAGGTTCTTATAAAACTATGTCTCCTTCTTCCTATTATAGGTCTAAAAACCAAAAGGTAGAAAAAGCCAATATATTTCCAAAAATATTTATTAGAAAAGCACTCATTCCCAATTTTTGTCTATAAATATAAAAACGTCTTATTTCTTTTAAATAATTCAAGATTGTAACTATGTAAAACTATTAGAGGTATCTTTCCAAAAGATTCTGCAAAAATAAGAAATAACTAAGTAGAATAAGATATATTATAAATAAAAGCATACCTATAATTTTATTTCTTCTTCTAATTTGATTCATTTCTCTACTTAAAAAGACAAGTCATCCTTTCTTGCAAGGAGTTTTTCCCCCTGCAATTATACTAAGTATTCCTGTTGCAAGACCTAAAACTATAAGAACTACACCCTATAGCAATATTAGCAGCTCCTATATTTCTCATAGTCTTATAAACTCTTTCCATCATAACCCCTTATTTTACACCATATTCCTCATAATATTTATCTATAAGATTTTTTTATAGTATCATCTATAATAACCCTACCCTTATATTCTTTATTATAAAGATGCTCTACTACTTCTTTCATAGTAACTATAGCACAAGTTTTTCATTCCGTACTTTTCGCTAATTTCTGTAAGAGCGGATTTAGTACCTTGGCCCCTTTCACATCTGTCCACACTTACTATAAGACCAAGTATATCTGCATTTGCTTGAGCTTTTATGATAGGATATGTTTTCTTCTATAGATGTTCCTGCTGTTGTAACATCTTCTATTATAAGCACCTTATCTCCGTCTTTTATTGGACTTCCAAGTAATATTCCTGTATCTCCATGGTCTTTTTACTTCTTTTCTATTTGAACAATATCTAATATCTTTTCCGGTAAGTCTGGCAAACTCTATGGTTGTAGCTGTACTAAGAGGTATACCTTTATATGCCGGTCCAAATAAAAATATCAAAATCTGTCCCAAAATTATCTTTAATAGCATTTGAGTAATATTCGCCTAATTTAGCCAGTTGGGAACCTGTTCTATAAAAACCGGTGTTTACAAAAATGGTGTTCTTCTTCCACTTTTAGTTACAAAATCTCCAAATTTTAGAACTTCACAATCTATCATGAATTCAATAAATTCCTGTTTATATCTTTCCATATCATTTCCTTTCTAAGTATCTATAGGCTACTTATATAATCATCTATCGCTTTTTGTAGTTCAGGTACAGCCTCTGGTTTAGCCAAGTCTATGTACTTAGCTTTCATAGATAACAAATATTCTTTACTTAAGTTTCCTTTTTCCAGAGAAAAACCTTCATTTATGAGCTTTTTAGCTTCATCTCTTTTATCTTTTTACTTTGGATATTATATATGTATACAGTATCATTTTGGCTAGGACTAAGCATAAGTTCTCCTTATAAAACAGAATTAATATCACAAATCATATCAATAGTAGCTTCTCTTGAGGCTTTTGCAAAATCTTTATCTCCAAAATCTCTATATTTATCATTTTTATAAGCTGCTATTATGCCTCTGGATGAGTTTACTATAGCTCCCAAACCATCTTTATTAAAAAGCAAAGGTCTAAGATCTGCCGCAGTTGCTCCTTGTGCTCCATAACCCGGAACTAAGAAATATGTATTTGGCATTATTTTTCTTAAAATTTCACTCATCTGGGGATAAGTTGCTCCTACAACCGCACCTACATTAGAATATTCTCCATCCATACTTCTTTCACCCCACTCCATTACTTTTGAAGCTACATGTTCATACAGCGGCTTTCCATCTATCAGCCTATCTTGAAATTCTCCGCTAGATGGATTTGAAGTTTTTACTAAAACAAATAGACCTTTATCATTCTTTACACATTCATCTACAAAAGGATTTATTGAATCGCTACCCATATATGGATTAACAGTTAAAAAATCGCTGTGGAAAGGTTCAAAAGTCTTAGAACCTACATTGATTTTACCAAGATGAGCTGTAGCATATGCCGCACTGGTTGAACCTATATCACCTCTTTTTACATCTCCGATAACCAGCAAGCCTTTTTCTTGACAATAGGTAAGCGTTTTTTCGTAAGCTATAAGTCCTGCTATTCCAAATTGCTCATACATTGCTACTTGTGGCTTTACAGCAGGTATAAGGTCAAAACATTCATCAACTATAGCTTTATTAAAATTATATATAGCTTCTGCTACTGCTTCAAGACTTTCACCTTTAGCCGCAAAGGCTTCTCTTTTTATATGTTCAGGTATAAAAATTAAGCATAGGATCTAAGCCTATACATATAGGTGCTTTCTTTGATTTTTCTATTAATCTACTTATCATTGGTATACTCCTTAATTACTCAAAAGTCCTCTTTTACTATCTTCCATACAGCCTCTATACTATTATTTTCTCGTATATAGACATCAGCTTTTTGATATATCACCAAGTATATCATTATTATTATACAGATTTAGCACCTCATTTGCAAAGTCATCTTCATTATCTTTTATAGACATAACTAAAGAGGCATCTTTTATTCCTCTGCTCCAACACTAGTTGTTACTATAGGCATATTATAATACAAAGCTTCTATGACCTTTCCTTTTACACCTGCTCCATATCTAAGCGGTACTACAACCAATTTTGTTTTCCCATATAATTCTTCCAATTCTTCATCACTGACAAAGCCTTTAAATATAATTCCTTTTTCTTCATTATGTAGATTCTTTATTTCTTCATCTGCTTTAGAACCAACTATATAAAAATTAATATCAACTTTTTCTCTAATTTTTATTCCAAATATTTTTATGAACCATAAAAAGTGCATCTTTATTTGGCGGATGTGCAAAACCACCTACAAATAATAAGCCCTCTCTCCTTGAAAAAATCTTTGTCTATATCGGTTTTAAAAACTGTCATACACATAAGCAGTAATAGCTTTTTGCTCTTATTTCTTCATCTATATCGGCTATATAATCCACTTCCACCTGTGATGGATAGTAGAAATATCAGCTTTTTTCATTACTGAAAGCTCTATACTCTTCCAGTATTTACTATTTGATCTATGTTTCTTATCTCCTGTAAGCTCATATTCTCTATATTCACGTAAAAATGTAAATCATGACCATAATAAATCACTTTTAACTTAGTATTTTTCTTTATAAAAATCTATATATTTAGCAGCTATATGTGGTCTGTTTAAATAAACCAAGTGTATATTTTCTTCATTTTTCTTTTATCCATTCAAAAATACTCACTTGCATTTCTTTTCCATACAGAACTTCTATTCCAAGCTCTTCTAAAAGCCGATGTATAAGGTTCTTCTTTAAGGAAATTATCTCCTAAGAATTTAACTATATAGCCTTTTTACTAACATTTTTAAATATTGGTAAGTAGTTTTAGAACCGGCATCCTTATCAAAAGTAGGCACATAATGATCAATAAAAAGGATTATCTTTTTATCCTTACTTCTTTTCTCTAGCTCTAAAAAGCATTAGGATTATCATTATTTGCAAATTGCTTTTGCAAATTCATCTTTCCACTTTTTCTCTTAATTTTTATAGAATTTTCCACTGGTATTTTTAAGTCCACTACCATTTACATCTGTACCATTTGAAATTCCTTCAAAAATGTATTACAACTGACTTAGGTTCATATACTACCCTCAGTCCTCTTTTTCTTACTTCAAACGCAAGATCCGAGTCCTCACAATACGCAGGTGCAAATCTCTCATCAAAACCACCTATATCTTCCTCAAAGTTTCTTGCTAAGCATAATAGATGCACCCGAAATATAATCTACATCTTTCACATAATTATATTCACACTTATCAGGATTATCAAATCTACCATAATTCCAACCGCTACCGTCAGACCATAGTATACCACCGGCTTCCTGTAATCTACCATCCGGATAAAATTAACTTAGATCCTACCATACCTATAGTTTTATCACTTTCTATAAAGCTAACTAGGCTATCCAGCCAATTATAAGTAACTTTTGTATCATTATTTAAAAATAATATATATTCTCCTCTTGCTCTACTTGCCACTTGATTGCAATTTTTAAAGGAAACCTTGGTTTATGCTATTTCTAGCTACTACTACATTTTCTACAAATTTTGTAAGTTCCCTAGTTGCATCTGTAGAAACATCATCAGCTATAATAACTCTCATAACTGATATTTTAGTATTATCTAAGATACTTTCCAAACAAGCATAAGTATAATGAATTTGATTGTATACAGGAACAACAATACTTACCTTAGGTCTATCAAAATATTCAAAACTTAATTTACCTCTCTCGAGATAATTTGAACCTATTTTTATATCTCCTCTAATCTGTTTCTACCCTCCTTAGTAGAGATAAGTTTAAGCATATACTTAGGTCGTCTTAAGCAAAAGTTTAATATATGATAATCTTCTTCTAGCTACTGTCCCTTCTAGGAAACTTTTTCAAACAACTTATTTTTAATCTTTCTATATATTTTGTAAGTTAAAGACAAATGCTTATTCATATGTGTTAGTGTATTATTCATGTATAAGCATATGCGATTCATGCTCCTAAATTAGCGTTTAACTTTTTCTATTATAGTTTCTAAATTAATAACATGATTATCCGTTAGCCTTTTTTTATTTCCATTAACTCATCAAAGGCAAGTATTCTATCTTTTAAATCTTCACTTAAGATCTGTACTTCTTTGCTAATATATTATAATTTTTACCTAAATCCTCAAGTTCTTCTCCTGATTTAAAATCCACAAAATAATTATCTAAATATATTTCTGATTTTCTCCATGGACTTTTTCTTGAAAATTTTCTTCATCTTCATCAAATTTAGCTATATCATCAGAGTTTATATTAAACTCTTTTAAAAATATCGTCCAAACTCTCAGTTAATAAATTTTTATATTTAAAATAGAAAAGCTTTCAAAGCTCTATATAAGAATATTTCTTATCAAGCTTTTCCTCTGCGAGCCATTCATAATCTATTCCCTATAATCTTGTTATCTTTTAACTATAAAATTATCAAAGTTCGCATCTATATTTACAGTGCCCTCACCTATTATAGTTTCCAAGATATCTTTAAGATATTTTCTATCTAATTTACCATTTTATCTTTTAAAGACAAAAATTTCATCAAGACCTTTACCATCTATACTCAAAAATAAGCACAAGAGAAATCATCAGAAAATTTGAGCTTTTAAATAAGTAAGTCCGGTATTTTCCTTAGAAAGTGTATCATAAGAAAACGCTATATATGTCCTTACCCTTTTCATAAAAGAGCCTCTTTCTTCACTACAAAGTCTATCTTCTTCATATATTACTGTTTTTATAGCATATTCTTCTTTTCTATTTCTATTATATTTAACCAAGAGTTCTTTAGACTTATTATTACTTATAAATACAAAAGAATTAGAAAAATCTATCAAAGTTCTTATTTTCACTAACTTCATTATATAAGCTACCCTAAACTATTTATACTATTTAGGATAATTATATGCCGCTATATCACCACCTAATTCCTTTTTAGGTAAATACTTATCTGAATATATACTAAGTGGCAATTTATAATCAGAAATGGATAATAAACAGAAGTACCTTTTAATCCTAAATCTTTAATTAAGCTATTTAATTCGTCTATAGAAAGGCTAAATTCATCTTTTTAGCCCCCAAAAATATATTTTTAAAGCCGTACCTATTATCAACTGCTACTATTAAACTACCATTTTTCAGCTAATAATGCCTTATATTCCTCAGTCTTAATTTATATTCCTCATCTAAAGATCCGATAATAAATATTTTATCAAATCTATTATTACTAATATTAGTTAAATTATTTACAAACTTAAATTTTTCACTTGTATCGAAATATACTTCTAATAAAGCTTTTGATATATCTTTATCAAAAATCAGTTCTTCGCTCCTATCTAAAAATATATTTAAGTCTAGGAACATTGATTTCTCCTATATAAGACTTTTTGTAGCTTCAAACTCTATATTTTCTACTAAACCTAATCCTTGTTTTGAGAATGTATAAAGATTCTCAAGATCCGGATGATTTTTAGCAAAAGCTTTTATCATCGTAAGCATATTTTTAGCTAATTTTATAAACTTTTCTTCCATATTTAACTCCTATGGAGCTTAATTTCTACCTCTGACTCCATATCAAAAATCCCCACAGTATTTTTTATTTGATATAACCGTTATACTGGCAACATCATACAGACGATGATAAACTTGAAGATCTCCTCTTCAAAGCCTGTACAAGACATAGAAAAAGATATTCTCCACCTTGTAAAGTCATTTTTGTTTTAAAACTAACTGTAAACATCTCTTCATCTACTTCCTCAACCTTAGCCGCCTCTAACATAGTATTGGTACCTGAAAGCTCAGTTCCTTTTTATCTTTAATAGTATATGTAAATATAGGACTTTTAATCTTACTATTAAATCTTATTTTCTTTATATAGAAATATTCGTCCCTTCATTAAAGATTGCTGATACTTCCTTTTTGCATCTACTATACCAAAATCCACGATACTAGCTCTTCCATCTCCATATTCTGTAAGAGATGGATTTATAGTCATTTTTGCCTTCATAAGTTCATTTGTAGTTTTCATAAAAAGTATCTTCTTTAGACATTTTTAATATTAGCTAAATCTTCTACTACTCCTGAATTAAAATCACTAAGTTCCATACTGGTTTCATCAAACTGACCTGCCAATATCTTTTTATATAAATCTACCATATCTCTGGCACTACCTCTGCCAAAAATTTTACCTTTATTTAATAAAAACTACTTTATCACAATATTTGATTATACTTCCCATATCATGGGTTACCATAAGTATAGTAGTTCCTTTTTCTTATTTCTTCCATTTTTTTGCATAACATTTAGATTGGAAAAATACATCTCCAACACTAAGTGCTTCATCTACTATAAGTATTTCGGTTCTACATTAATAGCAAGAGCAAAAGCAAGTCTAACAAACATACCTGATGAATAAGTTTTTACAGGCTGATACACAAAGTCACCTATATCTGCAAATTCTAATATTTCCGGTAATTTCTTCTCCATTTCTTCTCTGGAAAAGCCCATCATAGTTCCATTCATATAGATATTTTCTATGCCGGGTATAATCGGAATTAAAGCCTGCACCAAGTTCCAAAAGAGCTGAGATATTCCATCTACTTTCACACTTCCTGTACTTGGATTCAATACACCTGTAATAATTTTTAAGAATAGTAGATTTTCCGGAGCCATTTGTGCCTATAATACCTACCGTACTACCTTTTTCTACATTAAAGCTAAGTTTATCTAAGGCAAAAATTCTTTATGATACTTTTTATGTGTAGGGGCTAAGTGCCTCTTTTAATCTATCTATAGGTTTATCATATAATCTATAAATCTTAGATACATCCATAACAGATATAGCTATATTTTTATCCATAAAATCTCCCTTATAAAACATCACTAAAATGTGGCTTCAGATTATTAAATACTCTAAGTCCTATTCCAAGCAAAACAAGAGTTACCACCCAAAATATATACTAAGTCCCGGTCTTTGATAATTTCCTTGTAAGAAACTATCTCTATAACCTGTTACTATATAATATATGGGATTAATTTTTAAAAATCTATCTAACCATATATTATTAGCTCCAAACATACTTGATCCCACATAATAGGTGTAAGCCACATACCGAATTGTAAAGATATATTCACTATTTGTGTCATATCCTTAAAAATACATTTACTGCTGAAGTTATGAAACTTATTGCCAGTGTGTGATACAGATAAAGCAAAGCTATAATAAAATACTTGTATCAAGATAACATAGGGTAGTCTACCATAAGCTAAAAAGACTGCTATCATAATAAGTACAAATATAGCATGTACTAATAGGTGCGAAACCAATTTTTATTACCGGCAATATTTGCACATTGAATACTACTTTTTTAACCAGATAATTATATTCATTTTAAACAAGAGGTGCCACCACTTAAAGCTTCATTAAAGAAAAACCAAGGAACTATACCCGGTATTAACCATAAAACATAAGGTGTTCCCGGTACCGGCGGTACACTTTTGAATCCCAATTGAAAAATAGCAAAATATATTATTACCGTTACTATAGGTTGCACAAACATCCAAGTAATTCCAAAATAAGAACCTACAAAAACGTTTTCTGAAATCTGCTTTTGCCAAATCCATTATAAATTGTCTTTTTGTATATATCTTTTACAAGAGATAAGCTATTCATACTTTCTCCTATTCAAAAACAGAAGGTATCTTTTAAACCTAACCATTTCTTTATCTTTTTCTGAGATATTTAATTCCATATCAGGACTTATCGGCCACTCTATACCTATATTTTCATCATTCCAAAGCAAGCCGCCTTCATCTCCCGGTCTATAGAAATCTGTACATTTATATGCAAATTCCGCCTCATCACTTAATACAAGAAATCCATGAGCAAAACCTTCAGGTATATAAAATTGTCTTTTATTTTCAGCACTCAAAAACAACCCCAAAATATTTTCCGAATGTTTTTAGAATTTTTCTAAGGTCTACTGCCACATCGTATACCTCTCCTCTTATAACTCTAACTAATTTACCTTGTGGATGTTCTTTTTGAAAATGTAAACCTCTAAGTACGCCTTTTACAGACATAGATTGATTATCTTGAACAAAGGTCATATTTAAGCCCTCTTCTTTAAAATCATTTTGATTATAGGTTTCCATAAAGTATCCTCTTGCATCCGGAAAGACTTTTGGCTCTATTACATATAATCCTTCTATATCACATTTTGTAACACTTATCTTACTCATTACAAATCTCCTTTTAATTTTACTAAATTTATATTTTAGCATATATATGCGCTTTATTCTAGTTTTTACAAAGGAAAAATTTATATATTCTTGAGTATACAAAAAGCTTTTACTACTGTAATTTGAAATCACAACAGCAAAAAGCTCTTCTTCATAAGTATCTATATAAATATATTAAAATTACTCTTCTTCCATACAAGATAATACTTGTATAAAAGTTTATATAAAGCATCAAATTCTTCAGGACAAATATTTAAGCACTTTTTCATCCTAGGCGGAACAGCTGTAGCCCTCTCTCAGTTCCATTCCAAGCTCCGTAATACTCACTAATAGAACTCTTTCATCTACATTGGAACGTTTTTCTGGTAATATAGGATTTACTCTCAAGCTTTTTAAAACCCGGAGTTAAAGTCCCTGAATCTAAGAATAACTTTTCTCCTAACTCTTTAACACTAAGTTGTTTGTTATCCCACATAACCATCATAGCTATGTATTGAGTATATGTCAAATCAAGCTCATCTAAGAAAGGTTTATATCTTCTAACAATCTCTTTAGAACAAGCATATAATGGGAAAACACAATTGATTCTCTAATTTTAGCGCTTCATATCTATCACTATTCACCTTATAATAGCTCCTTTATCTTGCTTTCTATCTTTTCATTATTATCGATTGGCTCAAATCTCTCTACTACATTTCGGCTCTATCAACTAAAAATTTTTGTAAAGTTCCATTTAATATCATCATTACCGGCATAATCTTTATCTATATTTAATAGATGTTGATGTAAAAACTCAGCTCTTGCTTCATTCTTATCAAAACCTGCAAAACCCTTAACTGACTTTAAATACTTAAATAGTTCACTTTCATTTGCCCCATTTACATCTATCTTAGAATATTGTGGGAAAGTTACACCAAATCTTGACGAACAAAAGCTTCTAATTTTCATCATCTGAACCCGAGTGCTTGATGTCCAAATTGATTACAAGGAAGTCAAGCACTATTAAACCATCTTTTCCATATTTTTCATATAAATTTTGTGAGATCTTCATATTGAGGGTGTAAATCCACATTCTGTAGCTGTATTTACAATTAATAATACTTTTCCTTCATACTCTTTTTAAAGCTTGTTTCTTTCCTTCTATATCTTTTAACTCTTATATCAAATAAACTCATCTCTTACTTCCTCTTAATGTTTAAAAATTTTGATCTATATGAGCTGCCGCTCCAAGTCCTGCAACTCGCTGCATCTCCGGCTGCTGTAGCTAATTGACGATACAGCCTTTGTTCTTGTATCACCAGCTACGAAAATACCACTCACATTAGTTCTGTATCTTCTCCACCCAATATATAACCTGCATCATCCAAATTTACAACTGAAGAAAAACTCATTATTTTCAGGTTTTTGACCTATTGCTACAAAAAGACCTGCTACTTCTATTTTTCTAGACTTTTTATTATTTTTATTTTCAACAACTACAGCTTCTAAACTATCAGTTCCAATTAATTCTTTTATATTACTATCTAAAACAAATTCTACATTCTCTTTTTGTTTTAAGAGCTTTCACCAGAGCATCTTCTGCTCTAAAACTATCTCTTCTATGTATGACATATACCTTATTACAATAATTTGCAAGAAAAAGTTGCATCTTCTATAGCTGTATTTCCACCACCGCTACGCTACATCTCTCCCCTATAAAAAGCACCATCACAGGTAGCGCCAATATGAAATACCAAGTCCAAGTAGCTTATCTTCTCTTTCCAATCCCAAACTTCTATTCTTAGCACCCGTTGCTAAAATAACAGCTTTTTGCTTCATAAATTTCCTTTGCTGTTTTTACCAATTTTATATTATCCTGTACTTCTATGCTATTTACTTTTTCATATTTAACTATTGCTCCAAGAGCTACTGCCTGCTCATAAAGACCTTGTGCGAATTCAAATCCTGATATATTTTTTTATGCCGGATAGTTTTTCAATTTCAGGAGTATTCACGATTTGACCGCCATGTGTAAGTGCCTCTAATACCAAAAACACTCTTTCGGCTCTAACTCCGTATATTGCAGCTGATAAACCTGCCGGACCGGCACCAACTACTACTATGTCATATTTATTCATTTCGTTTCTCCTATTCTTTATATATTAAACATTTAATAATTCTAATATTTTTCTTTACTGATTACACCTATAGAACGATTTTACTTCTACACCATTTTTAATAACCACCAATGTTGGTATTGTCCTAACATTATATTTCATTGCTAATTCTTGATTTTCATCTGTATTTACCTTACCTACTTTAAAAGCCGACCGCTTCATTTGCCACTTCCTCAACTACAGGTAAAAGCATTTTACAAGGACCACACCAAGAAGCCCAAAAAAATCTACAAGTACAGGAACCTCACTCTTTAAAACTTCATTTTCAAAATTATCATTTGTTAATTGTATTGCCATAACTCTTCTCCTTATCTATTTTAAAAATTACTGTTTTAAGTAAATAATCTTTTGATAATTATATTTTATGCAATTCAATTGTCTTTGTCAAGCTATTATTTTATCAAATCCTTTATTACTTCACCGGCAAGTATAAGTCCGGCTACACTAGGTACAAAAGCTACTGAACCGGGAATATCTCTTCTATCCGTACACTTTCTTTCCCGCACCCGGCGGACAAATACAATTAGTTCTGCAACTGATAGACATATCTTCCAAAGGTCTTAATGCTTTTTCCTTAGAATATACTACTTTTAATTTCTTTACTCCTCTTTTTCAACTCTCTTCTCATAACTCTGGCCAAAGGACAGATACTTGTTTTATATATATCACTAACTTCAAAAGCAGTCGGATCTAATTTATTTCCTGCTCCCATACAACTTATAATCTTTGTACCCGCCTCATTTGCCTGCATAATAAGCGAAATCTTAGCTGTAACTGTATCTACAGCATCAATAACATAATCATATTCACTAAAATCAAATTGATCCTTAGTTTCCGGCAAATAAAAACACTTATGAGTTCTCACTTTACATTTAGGATTAATATCAAGTATACGTTCCTCCATAACATCTACTTTATGCTTTCCTACAGTTTTTCTTGTAGCAACAATTTGCCTATTTATATTAGTAAGGCAAACTCTATCATCATCTATTAAGTCTATAGCTCCTACTCCTGAACGTGCCAAAGCTTCTGCCGTATAACCGCCAACTCCACCTATACCGAATACTGCCACTCGTGAAGCGGCCAGTTTTCCCATAGCATCGGCTCCAAATAATAATTGTGTTCTTGAAAATTGATTTAACATATATTTCCTCTCTATTTATCTGTATGAAAAATACTCATATACAGCCTTAGCCGCCTTTTTATCCATACCTGCTACTATACTGAGTTCTTCTATTGTCGCTACTTTTTATATTCTCTATTTCCTTAAAGTGTTTTTATAAGTGCTTTTCTTCTAACCACACCTATACCTTTTATATCATCAAGACTTGATTTAACCATAGTCTTAGTTCTAATACTTCTATGATACTCTATAGCAAATCTATGTGCTTCATCTTGCACTCTTGTTATAAGATGAAAAAGCTTCACTATGTGTATCTATAGGGACTTCTACATTATTATAATATAAACCTCTAGTTCTATGATTATCATCCTTTACCATACCGCAAACAGGTATATTTAGCTTTAATTCTTCTAAGACTTCCAAACAAATATTAACCTGTCCTCTACCACAGTCCATCAGTATAAGGTTTGGTAGTTTATTAAACTTCTCATTCTCATCTATAGCCTTTAAAAATCTTCTAGTTAAAACCTCTCTCATAGAAGCATAATCATCAGGTCCTTTAACAGATTTTATTCTAAATTTTTCTATAATCGGAACGCTTAGGGTTTTCCACCTTCATACACCACCATAGAACCTACACTCATCTCACCACTTATGTTCGATATATCATAAGCTTCCATTCTAATTATATCTTTTTAAACCTATGATAGTTTCTAACTCTTTTATAGCTCCTATACTCTTGGCCTCTTCTCTCTTTTAACTTATCTCTATCTTGCATAAGTACCAAATCAGCATTTTTCTTGCCAATTCTAGTAATTTTTCTTTTTCTCCCTTTTAGGTACTACTATTTTTACCTTACTACCCTTTTTTTACTCAACCAATCTGTAATTATTTTTCTCATCCGAATATTATATTGAAGATAAATCTTACTGGGTAAAAACGGAGTTCCTGCATAAAATTGCTTAACAAAAGCTTTCACTATACTAACTTTATCGTCTTCAAAAGATTGTATATAATGATGCTCTCTTCCCACCATCTTTCCTTCTCTTATAAAAAAGACTTGAACAACTGCATCTCTATCATCTTTAGCAAGAGCTATTATATCCCTGTCCTCTAAACCATCGCTACTAATCTTTTGTCTTTGAGCAACATGCATAAGACTATTCAATAAATCTCTTTGCTTTGCCGCTTCTTCATATTCCATATTTGTAGCCAATTCATTCATTTTCGCACTGAACATCTTCTATAACAGTATCAAAATTACCATTTAAAAAATCTAAGGCTTTTTTTACCTGCATATTATATTTTTCTTTATCAATATAACCATAGCAAGGCGCCATACATTGGTGTATATGGTATTCAAGGCAAGGCCTTTCTTTACCTATATCTCTTGGCAAAACTCTGGAACAAGTTCTAATATTAAAAAGCTTTACATATAAGATTTATAGTATCTTTTACAGCATTCGCACTGGAAAAAGGTCCATAATATTTAGCTTTGTCTTTTTAGTTGTCTTGTAAGCATTATCCTCGGAAAATCTTCTTTTATAGTAACCTTTATATATGGATATGTCTTATCATCTCTAAGCATAGTATTATAGCGTGGTCTATGCTCCTTAATAAGATTATTTTCAAGCACCAAGGCTTCAAGCTCGAATCTGTAACTATATATTCAAATCTGACTATCTTAGAAATCATTTGTTTGATTTTTGTAGTTTTATCCTTACTAGATTGAAAATATTGTCTAACTCTATTCTTTAAAGAAATAGCCTTACCTACATATATAATCTCATCTTTAACATCATGCATAAGATATACACCAGGCAAACTTGGCAGCTTTTTAATTCCTCTTCTATAACAAATGCCATCTTAACTTCTTAGTCTTTCTCCCTCATATTGCTCTCTCATATCAAGATATTGTACAAGCGAAGCCACCTGAGCTCTTATATTTCACCAAAACTTGATATACCCAAAAATTTCATATATACAATCCATATCTACTTGTGTAAATTTAGTTTTATATAAGACTAATGCCATAGCTTCATATCCTTCGGCTTCAATAAAAGCTAAAAAGATACTCACTGGCTTTTTAGTATCTCCTCCCACCTTTGGTGAATTAAGGTCATTTTTATATATTTCTTCGTAACTATAAACTTCTTTTTGTAATATCCTCTTCACTATCTCCATATATTTCTTCATAAGTATATGGACTTAAGTCATCTTGTTCATCATCTTCTACAAATTCCACTTGTTCAAATCTATATTTTTGCTCTATACTAGGATATTTTTCTTTATCTACCTCTGACATAAACATATCAAGAGGTCTTGCATAAATCTTGAAATCATCATATAAGGCTTGATATATCACAAGGCTTTCTAGTTTCTGTATGTATAGCAACATTAATAACTTGATATAATTTATTTTTAAAATGTCTATAAAATTCTCCCGCTTTTGGGAATATGTCTATCCATAAATCCTCCATATAATTTTCAAAATAGGTATTCACATTATAACATATATATGCTAGAATATAATACATATTTTTATAAGAAAAGGAAAAGCTTATATTCTGATGGTTTAGATCGAGTATAATGGTGTGCTTATCTAAACTTTCTTTACTTTATATAAAGCTTTTTTTATAATTTATTTTTAGGAGGGTTTAAAGTGAAATTAGGTTTTCGACAATCAAAAATATCTTAACATGCAATCTGAGCATATTAAGGAACGTATATCAAAATTTGGGGACAAACTTTATTTGGAATTTGGAGGAAAACTTTTTGATGACTATCATGCTTCCAGAGTATTACCCGGCTTTGCACCTGATTCAAAAACTGAGTATGCTAATGCAATTAGCTGATCAAAGCTGAAATAGTTATAGTAATATCAGCAAATGATATTGAAAACAAAAGTTAGAGGAGACCTCGGTATAACTTATGACGTTGATGTTCTCCGTCTTATTCAAGCCTTTAGGGACAAAGGTTTATTTTTGTCGGCAGCGTATGTATCACTCAGTATTCAGGTCAAAGAAGTGCTGATGAATTTAAGTCAAAATTAGAAAGTCTTGGAATCAAAGTCTATAAACACTATCTTATCGAAGGTTATCCTAGCAATGTAAAATTAATAGTAAGCGAAAATGGTTATGGTAAAAATGATTATATAGAAACTAGTAGACCATTAGTTATTATAACAGCACGGGACCCGGCAGCGGTAAAATGGCAACCTGTCTTTCTCAATTATATCACGAAAATAAGAAAGGTGTAAAAGCCGACTATGCAAAATTTGAAACTTTTCCCAATATGGAATTTACCTCTAAAACATCCTGTAAACTTAGCTTACGAAGCTGCAACAGCAGATCTAAATGATGTAAATATGATAGATCCATTTCATCTTGAAGCTTATGGTAAAACTACAGTAAACTATAATGAGATATAGAAATTTATCCTGTTCTGGCTGCTATCTTTGAAGAAATATTCGGAGAATGTCCTTATAAATCTCCAACTGATATGGGCGTAAATATGGCGGAAATTGTATTTTCGATGATGAAGCTTGCAAAAAGCCAGTAATCAAGAAATAATAAGACGTTACTATAATGCCTTAAATAGACTTGCCAAAAAGTGAATGTAAACCTGAAGAAGTAGTATATAAGATAGAATTACTTATGAAGCAGGCAAAAATCAGTCCTGAAGATAGAAAAGTTGTAAGTGCCGCTTTAGTCAAAGCTAATACCGGCGGGCTACCTGCAGCCGCAATGGAACTGGATGATGGACGTATTATCACAGGTAAAACTAGTGATTTACTGGGGAGCTAGCGCCGCTCTCATACTGAACGCCGTTGAAAACCTTTAGCAGGTATAGATGATAGCGTTCACTTAATCTCTCCAAAAAGTAATAGAGCCTGTACAAAAATTAAAAACCACTTATCTTGGCAGCAAAAATCCTAGACTACATACAGACGAGGTTCTTATTGCCTTATCCGTATCTGCCGCTGATAATGAGCAGGCAAAACTTGCACTGGAACAACTTCCTAAATTACGTGATACAGAGGTTCATACCAGTGTTATGCTAAGTAGCGTGGATCTAAAGACCTTTAAACGACTTGGTGTAAGACTAAGCTCTGAACCAAGATATGAAAGCAAAAAATTATATCACTAATTATTTTAAGACTGTTTTCCTTAATGTTTTTACACTAAGAAAACAGTCTTTTTATTATGATTGACAATATTAATTTTTGATGTGATAATGTGTTAGGGTTGTACTAACCAAATATTAAATTTTAAGGAGTTTATTATGAAGAAAAATTTTTGTATCTAGGTTTATCTATGTTCGCATTATCAGGACTTATTTCTGCTTGTTCACCCTAAAAGCCGGTGTTGAAGCTCAGAAAGTACAAGTGCTGTAGGTAAAGGTGAGGAAAGCTCTAATGCAGACTACATATATGCAAAATTAGATTTACCTTATGCTGATTTCTATTATGGAGAATTAAATAATATCGAACCTCGAGCTAACACTTCCGCCTTGAAAGCAGATTTAGAAGTGCAGATAAAGTAGCTGCCGCAGGTCTAAGAGAAAGCGGTGAATATGACGTGTCAGCTCTCCTACAACAAAGAAATTAGACAATTTCAAATCTACTTATGGTTCTGTAGAAAATGAAAGCTCCAAAAATAGAGGGTGTTAAAAATGTTAATATAGCCATCTCAAAATCTTTATATGAGGATGCAAAAAGGCTATAGAGGAAAACAAAGAAAGCAAAAATGAATTATTGAACTTTGTAAAAATATAAGTGAAACCGGTGAAGCTGCACCTAAAGAATATAAGGTATTAAATTCCGATGGTACTTTCTCTAAGACTATAGGAACTACTAAAAAGGATGAAGCCGCTAAAGCCGAGATTTTTAAGCACTTCAAACTATGGTAATTATGAAATACATATAAAAGATGCTAATGATATAGATATAGATACTGTCTTAGGTGCTATTATAGAAACCAGTGACGGTAAAAATATGGCTTAAAAGCATCTTGATAATATATGGACAAAAGCTGTAGAATTAGCATTTTCCGTAACTAATTTCACTGATAAAGGCTCATAAGGCAGACAAAAGAATTTGCACGTTTTTCTGATATGGAAGGGAAAAACTATAAGTAAAATAACCTATCTTTTGTCTGATGCCATTGATGTAGAAATAGATACTTCTCATTTGTTAAAAACAAGCTCCTACTGAATATAAAGTAAGCGGAGATGAAAGTGCTAAATATAATAAAGATGGCAGTATAGTAAAATTACAAACTGGAAGCCGGTGATACAGAATATAAGCTTTCAAGAATAATATACAGAAAAATGATTTAGAAAAATACTGTAAACACAGATACTGCAGGTATTTTAAAAGCTTCAAAAAGAATATACTCCTGGAAAATATCAATTTGTATTCTCAAATGATGAATATAGCGATCTTTCCTTTACTACTCTCTTAGACTCAGGCCTTAGTGCAGAAGACTTTAGCTTTTAGCGATAATAAACTAAGCTTAAAGGATAATCCAAATGCTTTTAGATATTAAAACATATATAAATTCAACTAACTCGGCTAAGGTTCTTGAGACTGAATATAAGGGAGGAAGAGGCAGACGCTTTGGAAAAAACCGTCTTTAACGAAGATGGTAGTATCAACTTAGAAGCTACTGTTAAAGGTGATAACGGAGAAGTTAAGATTTTTGATGGTGCTGATAAATTCCCTGTTAGCATAAAGGCTGACGGCTATCCTGATATAGAATTTGAGGTAGTTAAATAGTGAATATCCTACTAACTTTGATTTGTCTATCTATACTCATATACTTTTTTGATAGGCAAATCAAAAATATTCTATTTTATTATATTTTTCAAGTATGCTTTTTATCTCTGATAGGTATTTTCATTCCTAAGGATATAGGTATATCTGCCTTAAATTATTTTTAACGACTTACTGAAAAGAGGAGTAATTGCGGAGCCTTATTTATTTTAGTCATGTATGCAATTATTTTCCCATTTAGCAAAAACTTTTCGCTCAAAAACTTATGAAACTAAGAGCCGAACTCGCCATAACAGCTTCTTTATTCACTATAGTTCACAATATAGTATATGGCAAAAAATATTTTAGTTTTACTATTTACAAATATAGGGAAAGCTAAAGAGCTATGAAGTATTTGCAGCTATCTTATCACTCCTTATGATAAGCCTGCTTATTCCATTAACCATCACCTCATTTATGAGTATAAGATGGAAACAAAAATGGAAAAATTACAACGTTTTTCATATATTTTTACGCTCTTTGTACTTCCACATAGTATTACTTTTTAGTGGAAGAATATTGCAGAGCTAAGACCAAATATATTATAGATTTTATTATATATACTTTAATTTTTGCTTTATATTTGATTTTTACGCTTAAATAACTATATAAAACAAAAACAAAACTATATCCAACAAAAAACTCTTAGCTCATTTGTAACAATATTAATCAGTATTTTAGCCTTATTATTGTCCTTTGCTTCATTAATACCTCTTATGTATACACATAAGAGTATAAATAATGAAAACAGAAAGTATAACTCCTACTACAAATAATAATACAGACGGTTCTGATACTGAAAATATACTTAAAGATGGTACTTATGAAGGAAAAAGCTCCTGCATACAATGGTAATTTATACTTAGAAGTAAAAATATTAAATTCTAAGATTTCAGAAATTAATATAACTAAACATGCAGAAGATGATGGCTATTTTGAAGATGCCAGAGATGGCATTATACCTAAAATACTCGAGCAACAAAATACCGAAGTAGATACAATAAGTGGTGCTACTACTACTTCAGAAGCGATTATAAAAAGCTGTAAATAATGCTCTTTCTCTAAGTAGAGAGTAAATAAAAAGGCAAAAACCATAAATATGGTCTTGCCTTTTATACATTTGGAAACCCTTACCTATTATTTCGCTAGAATTTGTAATCATCATAAATGAACTTGGTTCTATTCTCTTTATATAATTTCTAAGCTTAACTGCTTGAGAACGTTTTCATTGTAGTTAAAATTATAGTCTTTTTATTATGTGCAAAAGCTCCTTTAGCTTCATATATAGTAGCTGATCTATGTAAATTATTGATAATATATTCACAAATAGGTTCCGAACATCGCACACTATCGTAAAACATTTTACATAAATTTATACTTTCTATAGCCCCATCTATAATAAAAGATTTTCCTACCAAACCAAGAGCTGAAAAAGTCCTGTTTTTATATCAAATACAAAGAAAGACATTATTACAGCCAATACATCAACTGCAATAAACATAATCCCCAATTCATTTGATTTTTGTATATTTTTAATATCATAGCTAATATATCAGTTCCACCACTACTTGCACCTATATTAAATAAAAATACCTGTGGCAACACTTGGTATAGAAACAGCAAGCACCATTTCTAGAAATGGTTGATCTGTAAGTGGTCCTGAAAGTGGAACAAATCTCTAATAACTCTAAAATTATGGTAAGCTCTATACTCGCATATATAGTTTTTATACCGAATGATTTTTCCTATGCAAATAAAACCTACCACCAATAATACCATAATTAGCTATATTACTAAACCTAGTTGCTGTAAAAGATTAGTTAGTGCACCTATCATGGTTGCATATCCTGTAACTCCTCCAAAAAGCAAAATTATAAGGAAATTTAAAAAGTAAATTCCTATTGCCATAGCAAGTATACTAAGTGTTATGATTGTATATTCTTTTTAAAAATAATTTTTAGCTTATCATTCATCTCATCTTCCTATAAAATAAAAAGCAGGATAAGAAATCCTGCTCCAGCTTTATATATGTATCTTATTCAACTACATATGGCATAAGAGCTATATGTCTTGCTCTCTTTATCGCTACTGTAATTGCTCTTTGATCCTTTGCACAAGTACCTGTAATACGACGTGGAAGAATCTTTCCTCTTTCAGATACGAATTTCTTTAATGTAGCTACATCTTTATAATCAATTTTTGTTCGCCACAGAATACGCATACTTTCTTTTCTTCTACGCATACCACCAGCTGGTCTTCTTGTTCTTTGGCCATCAGCTCTATCTGTTTTATTAAATGCCATGACAATAATCCCTTTCCTGATTTTAGTTAAATGGAAGTCCTTCGTCCTCAACTCCATCTGGAATGTTCATGAATCCATCACTGCTTGCACTACTAGGTGTAGGTCTTTGACTTTGAGTATATGAAGATGTACTCATAGAATCACTTGCACCTTTACTATCTGCAAACTCTTGATCATCAACAATAATATCTGTTGTATAAAACTTTTTGACCCTCTTTATTAATATAACTACCTGTTTGGATACGGCCTGAAACTAAAACTCTTTGACCTTGACGGAAATATTTATCCGCAAATTCAGCCGCTTTATCAAAAGCAACACACGAAATAAAAGTCTGCTGTTTGCTCTCCTTCCATACCTGCTTTTTCTAGTTCTTCTGTCTCACAGCAAGTGTATATCTTGCAATAGCCATTTGGGCGTTCTCCTGTAGAATATTTAAGTTCCGGATCTCTTGTTAATCTACCCATTAAAATAGCTCTGTTCATACAATTTCTTCTTTCTTTTACTAAGCCTCTTGCTTAACAACTAAGTATCTAACTACGCTTTCCATAAGACGTATATGAGCTTCTAATTCATTTGGACAGTTGTTATCTTCTGACTCAAATTGAATGAAATAGTAAAAGCCTTCTTTCATCTTTTGGATATCGTATGCAAATCTCTTCTTGCCCCAATCATCAACATTGGTAACATTTCCGTTAAATCTTGCAATATAAGCTAATGCTTTATCAAGTTCAGCTTTCTTAGCTTCATCTTCAAGCTTACCATTAAGCACAAGTGCTAATTCATATTTGCTAGTCATATGCTATACCTCCTTTTGGTCTCCGGCTCCAAGCTATTCTTGGAAACAAGGTTTTAGGTGTGTTACAAATGCGTATTATAACAAACTTTTAGCAAAAAAACAAGTATCTTTACAAACTTTCTATACTGATTTTTTTACTACCGGATCTTTCAAAACCATACTTTTATTCCATTCTCATATTTGCCCTTATTAATACATATCTTTTAGTAAAGCATAAAAAAATAGCTTAAACTTAAGGATTTAAGCTATTTTTAAAAAGTGAAATTTTAATTTTTATCAGATATTCCTAGTTTCCACTTGGAACAACTGCACCTTCATATTTTGTTTCAATAAATTTCTTAATATTATCACCCTTTTAACACATTAACAAAGCTTCTTAACAGCTTCTTCGTTTTCTCTTCCTTCTTTAACACCGATAATATTTGCATAAGTTACAGCCGCAACACTATCAGCTTTTTCAGTAGCTAGAGCATCTTTAACCTTAAATCCGGCATCTATAGCAAAGTTACCATTAATAACAGCTATATCAACATCATTTATAGATCTTGGAATTTGAGCAGCCTCAATTTCCTTAATATCAAGATTTTTAGGATTTTCCACTATATCATTCTTTGTAGCTTCAAGACCTACACCATCTTTTAACTTTAAAAGTCCCTTATCTGCAAGTAATAATAAAGCTCTAGCTTCATTTGTAACATCATTAGGAACTGCCACACTGGCACCATCTTTAAGATTTTCTAAGCTGTCTGTTTTACCCTTATAAATACCAAATGGCTCATAATGAATAGCTCCTGCTGATACTATATGTACCATTTTCTTTGTTAAACTGCTCTAAGTAAAGGAATATGTTGGAAATAGTTTGCATCTATCTCTCCGCTCTCCGTAGCCTTGTTTGGAAGCACATAATCATTAAATACAACTATATCTAAATTTACTCCCTCTTTTTGCAAGTTCTTCTTTAGCAGCTTCTAAGATTTCTGCATGTGGTGATGGACTTGCTCCTACCCATAATGTTACTGTTTCTGCTTTTTCCTTAGTAGCTACTGTAGTTTCGCCTGCTGCAACTTTTTGTATCTGCAGCCTTATCTGTTTTTGCTCCACAAGCTGCAAGTAATGTTAGAGCAGCTACTGCTGTTAATAATATTCTTTTCTTCATAATTTTTCTCCTCTTTATCTATATAGAATGCTTTTCGCATTTACTATCTACTTCTCTTATCACTCACTTTTGCAAGTCTCATCCAAATTTCTTGAATAATTTGAACTATTACAACAAGTATTACAACAGTGATAAGCATTATTTCTGTTTTGATATCTATAATAACCATAGTTTATGCTATAGTTCCAAGACCACCACCACCTGCAAATCCTGCCATAGCTGAATAGCCAAGTATAGTAGTCATACTAATAGCTGCTCCTACAAGCAATGAAGGTTTAGCTTCCGGCAATAATACTTTACATATTATCTGCATATATGAAGCTCCCATTGATTTTTGCAGCCTCTATTACTCCGGCATCTACTTCTTTTAGTGAAGATTCAACCATTCTGGCAAGAAACGGTGCTGCACTTATAACAAGTGGAGGAATAACCGCTGTTGGTCCTATAGTTGTTCCTACTATCCCTCTGGTAATAGGCATTACCATAACTAAAAGTATTATAAAAGGGACTGACCTAAGTATGTTTATTATAAAACCTAAGATAAAATTTAATGTTCTCATAGGTCTTATTCCATCTTTATCACTTACTACCAAGAATATTCCTAGAGGTATACCTAGCACATAAGCTATAAGTGATGATACAAAGACCATATATATGGTTTCTCCTATACCTCAAATAACATAGTAACTATTGCAGGTGTAGTAGGTGTAAAAATACTTATAAAATCTGCTAAAGCTTGTGCTATAAAAGTCACTATTCCACCTCCTCAAATGCTATTTGCTTGCTTATAAGATAATTACGAATCTTACCATAATCTATCTCATTATCCGGAACTTGTATAAGCATTTGTCCATGTGCTTTCCCTTGTAAATCATCAGTTTTTGCATATAAAAATATTTACAGGAACTTTTGTAGCAAATATTAAATTTTGCAAGCACAGAGTTCAAATGAACTTCTACCATCAAAAATTATCCTAAATTTCTTTCCATCGGTAATGCTTAAACTCTCATTTGCTTCACCAAGTATAAGTTCTCTTCCCTATGTCTGATTTAGGATCTGCAAAAGATATCTGCAACTTTTCCACATTCAGCTATTTTTGACTTATCTATAATCGCCACCCTGTCACATATAGATTCTATAACCTTCATCTCATGCGTAATAATAATTACCGTAATACCGAATTTCTTATTAATTTCTTTTTATAAGTTCTAATATTTGCTTTGTAGTATTAGGATCAAGTGCCGATGTTGCCTCATCACAAAGTAAAAACTTTGGGATTTGTAGCTATCGCTCTAGCTATAGCCACTCTTTGTTTTTGTCCACCTGACAACTGTGACGGATAAGCATTTGCTTTATCTGCTAATCCTACAAGTTCTAAAAAGCTCAACAGCCCTGTATCTCTTTTTCACCTGCAAGTTCTAAAAGGAAAACAAATGTTATCAATAATATTTCTCTGAGATAAAAGATTAAAAGACTGAAATATCATACCCATATCTCTTCTGGTTTCTCTTATATCTTTTTTCTTTTAACTTTGTAAAGGTCTTTACCCTCAAAAATTATAGAACCGCTAGTTGGAACTTCAAGATAATTTATACATCTAACCAAAGTGGATTTTCCTGCTCCACCCTAAGCCAATAATACCGAATATCTCGCCTTTTTCTATATCCAAATTAATACCGTTAAGAGCTGTAACAATACCTGCTTTTACTTTTTTAAAAAGTTTTTGACCATGTCAACTATTTTTTTATAATTGGCTCCATATATCTCCTCCTTGTTTTTGTAACTCATTATCGGTATGGCACTATATTATACTTATTGTTCTTTATAGTCAATACCTAATGCTATCCCTATATAATATATACAGATATAGCATAAAGCTATATCTGTATCTTAATACTATATTTATGAACACAAATCTACTATTACTTGTGCAAATATCTTTGCAGAAATAAGCAATTCTTCTATAGGGCATAAATTCATCAGCACCATGCATTCTTGTATCTGTCTCCGGATATATAGCACCGAAACAAACCCCATTTTTTATATGATGTACATAGGTACCACCTCCTATTGCTATACAACCACCTTTTCTTCCTGTATACTCTTCATAACATTTATTTAATGTTTTTACAAATTCAGAATCTCCTGATACAACATGAGGATCAAATACCTTATCATTTGTAAACTCAAGTCCTATAGAGAGCAAATTTTTCTTTACAAGTTCTTATTGTAAACTCTCCATCTATTGATATAGGGACATCTGGAATCAAAGTATCCCTCTAATCCTTTTTCATTCAAACTAAGCATAGAAAAAGCTAAGGTTAAACTTCCGCTCTCCTCATCGCTTACTTTTATTCCAAGATTACTTCCATCAAGATCTCCATGAGGCATAAGTTTTTGCTAAGCCTTTATAGCTCTTGTTCTCTTTTGAAGGTGCGAACTCTAATCTATCTAAGAGAGTTAGCAAGCCTGTAATAGCATTATTTCCCTTTTCAGGGGTAGATGCATGGGCATTGGCTCCATGAGCTATGATTGTGAACTCAGGATCCAAGTCGATAATAAATTTTACACCTGTTTCCTTAGTAACTTCATCACATACCTTTTCTACCTCTTTAAAGTCAAAGCCCTCTAAAACAACCTTAGCCTTTGGTGGAACTACATTTATCTTTGTTCCTGCTTCTATACTGATTAATCTTGGAAGAGCTTCTTCTAATTCTAAATCACCTATAAAATGACCATCGAGTCTACCCTTTTCTATATTTACAACAGGATATTCTCCATCCGGGAGTAAAGGTCATAGGTGCCTCTTCTTCTATCTTATAGTAATGTTCTATACAAGAACTTCCACACTCTTCATCTGTTCCAAGTATAAGTCTTACATTTTTCTTTAAAGGAATCCCTAAATCTTTAACTGCCTTTAATGCATAAAATGCCGCCATTGCAGGTCCTTTATCATCACTTGTTCCTCTACCGTAAATTTTTCCATCTTTTACTATAGGCTTAAAAGGTTCTGTTACACTCCAACCTTCTCCTTCCGGAACTACATCAAGATGAGCTAATATATCTAGCCTTTCTCCTTATCATTCATATCTATAGCCCCATAATTATCATAGTTTTTAACGCTAAAACCTGCTGCACTTGCCATATCAAGGGCTATATTTAATGCTCTTGCAGGACCTTCTCCAAAAGGCATACCTTCTTTATATGCTGTTTTTTGGCTATCTATACTACATAATCTAATGACATCATTTATAATATCATTCTTATGATCCTCTATATATTTTTCTATTTGTTCTCTATACATATATTCCCTCCTTAATTTTTACCAAATTCACTTAATTTCAAATTTGAGTTTCTTTCTTCAACCATTCTTATACTCCAATCATTTATAAATATAAGTAATGGATTGTCTTTTAAATCTTTTATTCTCTTCATATCACTGGTTCCCCGCTATCTTAGATATATCTATCTCATTAGGATTTTCTACCCATCTGATATATTCGTAAGGTAACTTTTTCTAATCTAACTTCTACATTATATTCATTTTTCCAATCTATATGTAAGAACCTCAAATTGTAAGACACCAACTACACCAACTATAATTTCTTCCATTCCTGTATTTAAACTCTTGGAAAATCTGTATAGCTCCTCTTGAGCAATTTGATAAATTCCTTTAATAAACTGCTTACGTTTCATAGTGTCTATTTGTCTTTACTCTGGCAAAATGCTCCGAGCAAAAGTAGGTATCTTTCAAACTCAAGCTTAGAACTTGCATTTGTTATGGTATCTCCTATAGAAAAATATACCGGATCAAACACTCCGATTATATCTCCGCATAAGCTTTTTCTACTATCTTTCTTTCATCTGCCATCATTTGTGTTGATTGATTTAATCTTATCTTCTTCCCGCCTTGAATATGGCTCACTTCTATACCCGGTTCATATTCACCCTGAACAAATACGCATAAAAGCAATTCTATCTCTATGTGCTTTATTCATATTAGCTTGTATTTTTAAATACAAAAGCAGAAAAACTTATCTTCCATAGGATTAACTAAACCTTCTTTAGTTTTTCTACTAATGGAGATGATGTCATTTTCAAGAAAATATTTAAGAAACATTTCAACACCGAAATTAGTCAAAAGCTGAACCAAAAATACCGGACTTGAGTCACCTTTAGAAACCTTATCTAAATCAAGTTCATCACTTGCACCGTCAAGTAGTTCCATATCCTCCATAAGTTTCTCATAATTAGCTTGCCCTATCTCATTACTTAAAGAAGTATCCTCTAAAGAAATAATACTTGTTTCCACTCCTTCATACCTGATGAGGCTGCCTTATAAGTGTGTATAGACTTAGTTTTTCTATCATATACTCCTCTAAAATCTTTACCACAGGAAATAGGCCAATTTATAGGACAAGTTCTTATACCTAAAACTTCTTCTATATCATCCATAAGTTCAAAAGGATCTTTGGCTTCTCTATCCAGCTTATTCACAAAAAGTAAATATTGGTATATTTCTCATTACACATACTTTAAATAATTTAATGGTCTGAGCCTCAACACCCTTTACTGGCATCTATAACCATAACTGCAGAATCTGCCGCCATTAAGGTTCTATAGGTATCTTCCGAGAAATCTTGGTGACCCGGCGTATCCAATATATTTATGCAGAAATCATCATAATTAAATTGCATAACCGAAGAAGTTACCGAAATACCTCTTTCTTTTTCTATTTCCATCCAATCACTAACAGCATGCTTTCCGGTTTTTCTTACCTTTAACGCTACCTGCTAAATTTATAGCACCGCCATAGAGAAGAAATTTCTCTGTAAGTGTTGTTTTTACCGGCATCAGGGTGACTAATTATAGCGAATGTTCGTCTTTTTATTTCTTCAAAGTTCAAAATATCTTCCTCCACCTAAATGTGTACTCTAAATTAAAAATCATACTGTAATTTGGGGATTGTCAAAGGGAGATTTATTGAAATCGACAAATTGCCTGTATATAAATAATAATCTCTATCAAGGTAATAAGAAGATTATTATTTATAGCTCATAGGCAGCCCTTTATAGATTTACTTACTATCAAGCTATAAACCTTGAAATATAGTTTTTAATACTATATAATATAGTTTATAGGTTTGACTTTAACAAAAGGAGCAAGCAATGAAAAATATTGATATACTAACAGATATTCTAGATAAATTAGACTCTATGTCTTATATAAAACATAGTTCCATACCTGATATTCCTCTTTATATGGATCAGGTTACAACTTTTATGAATGAAAATTTATCTAATAATAAACGAACTAGAGATGATAAGATACTTACAAAAACTATGATAAATAATTATACAAAAAATAGACTTATTCCCCACCTCTAAAGAAAAATATAATAAAGAACACATGCTTTTACTTATTTTTATCTATTATTATAAAAAATGTACTTGGTTTTTCAGATATAGAAGCTATATTTAAGCCTATAACAGATAAATATTTTTCTAAAAATAATAATATTAATCTATTGGATATTTATAATGAATGTCTAACACTTGAAAAACAAATTTTGAGAAAAATAAAAGGCTTCATTATAGAAAGTTATAATGACTCTACATCCGCCTTTAATGATAAAAATGAAGATGAGCGTGAATATCTTTGCCTTTTTTGCTTTCATTTGTAATCTGGCTTTTGATATTTATGTAAAAACAGGTAATAGAAAATATAATAGATGCTATGCAGGAAAATAGCAAAAAGATAAAAAGAAATAATTTTTATATAATCATTATTAAACCGACCTTGTAATCATCAGCAAGAATATATCTAGTAAATTATATAATTTATCACAGCAAAAATCTCTTAGACTTACCGCCTAAGAGATTTTTCTTCATAATAAAGATTTCTACATCTTCTTTTTAATAAATATATATATAACTATTGCTTATTTATCAAAAGATCCATACATAAGAACCAATATCCATAGGTGAATGCCATGTATCTTTAAAGCTTTGTACTTTGTAGATAGAAATCTGTGTAGTATGCAATAGGAGTTAAAGCCGCATGATCAAGCAATAACTGCTCAGCCTATGTAAATAATCAAACGCTCATCTACATTTATTGTTGTAGCAGCTTTTTCCATCAATTCATCATATTCAGGTATACTGATTTTACCGTCATTATTACCTGAACCTGTTACAAACAGATTTAATAAGTTAGATGGATCATTCCAGTCCATTACCCAACCGTTACGAGCTACATCATAGTTTCCTGCTCTTCTATCAGCTGTAAATACTTTCCACTCTTTAATAGCTATATCTGTATTGATACCTAATTTTTCTTTCCATACATTTTTGTAAATATTCTGCAACTGATTTATGATAACCTTGGTCATTTGTACTGTATTCTATAGTTGGGAAACCTTGACCGTCAGGATATCCTGCTTTTTGCTAAAAGCTCTTTAGCCTTTGCAACATCAGCTTCATAATCACCTGAACCTACACCCCTTAGTGTATTTTTCTTCTGTTACTTTTTCGAATGAACTGTCAGGAGCCGCATCTGAAACTCCGGTCCAATCATTTTTATTTGCAGGTAAATATGTACCTTGCATTACAGTATTTTGCAACATAATCTCTATCAATAACTACAGCTAATGCCATTCTTACATCTTCATTATCGAAAGGTTTTTAGTTGTATTAAAACTCAAATAATATATTCCTCATGAGGAGGATCTACATGGAATTCTTCTGTTCCTTTTAAGTGCAGGAATTTCCTCAGATGGAACTGATTTTATCATACTAACTTCGCTTGATTATATGCAGTATAGCCGCATTAGGGTCTTCTATAAGTCTATATGTTATCTTATCAAAAGTTATACTGTCTTTATCCCAGTAATTTTCTATTCTTTTCAAGAACAATTCTGTCACCATCTGTAAACTCAGCTAATTTATAAGGTCCTGCTGTAATATTTGTTTCAGGACTAAGTGTCCAAACATCTCCATTTGCTTCTATAGTAGCTTCTTGTACAGGTACTAAGGTTGAAAAAGCTGCTATTTTATCAAAAATGGAACCGGATTTTGCAAGTTCTACAACAAAAGTAGTATCATCAGGAGCAGATACTGCTAATGCATCTATATTTCCGCCTGCAGCCTCTCATATCCTTTAACCTTTCCTAAAACATCTTGTCCATAAGGTGCTGCAGTATTTGGATCTGCCACTCTCTTCAAGAATACACAAAATCTTTTGCTGTTAAATCACTACCATCTGACCATTTTAGACCTTTTCTTAACTTAAATGTAAGTAAGTCCGTCATCTGATACCTCATAAGACTCTGCAAGTCCGGTACTGCCATTACCGTTCTTATCTACTTTTAAAAGCCCTCTGCTAAATGTGTCGTAGCATATTACCGCCATCATTTGATGAGTTAAGTGCCGGATCAATAGTTTCAGGTGTAGGGCCTACTTGGATAGCTAATTCCTTAGTATCACCACTTGCTGCCGCTTCATTGGCTGTATCAGCCTTTGTGTCATTAGCAGTCTTAGTATTTTGCTTTTCCGCAAGCCGCCAAGGCCAAAGCCGCTACTAAGGCTACAGGTACTAAAAATCTTTTTCATAGTTTCCTCCTTATAATATAAAGTTACTTATAGAAAAATCTATAAGCTATATATAAACCTATATAGGATTATATCAGATTAATTTATTTTATCTAAAGTGCGACAAGCACAATAATGCTCACCGGAAACTTCTTTTTAATTCCGGAGTTTCTACAGAACACTGCTGGTAGCATAAGCACATCTGGTTCTAAATGCACAGCCACTAGGTGGATTCAAAAGGACTAGGTACATCACCATTTAAAATAATACGCTTAGACTCTCGTGCTAGTCTTAGGATCAGCTATAGGAATAGCTGATATTAGAGATTTTGTATATGGATGTAATGAATGGAAAATAAGTTCTCCTGCCTCTGCCATTTCCACCATATGCCCAAGATACATAACTCCTATACGACTGGATATATGATTAACAACTGATAAGTCATGCAATAAATAAATATGTCAATCCCATTTCTTCTTGTAAACTTTCAAACATATTTACAACCTGGCGTATACTAACGTCAGCCGACACCGTTCATCACAAACTATAAAGTTGTGGATCAACTGCTAAAGCTCTTGCTATACCTATACGTTGTCTTTGTCCACCTGAAAACTCGTGTGCATATCTATTAGCATGTTCTGAGTTAAGACCTACTCTGGAAAGAAGATTAATTATTTTATCTTGTCGTTCTTTCTACTACCATACAGCTTATGTATATCTAAAGCCTCTCCAACTATATCACCTACTGTCATACGAGGATCAAGAGAAGCATAAGGATCTTGAAAAACTATTTTGCATTTTTCTTCTGTAGTGGTAACATATCTACCTTAGTTTTAGTGGAACTATCAAAATAGTTGTTCCATCATATACTATTTTTCCGCTGGTTGGCTCTGTTAATCTAAGTATGGATCTACCTGTTGTCGTCTTACCACAACCGGACTCCCCAACAAGACCAGAAAGTTTCTCCCTTTTTATAAAAAACTGACATCATCTACAGCCTTTAACTTTTTACCTCCCGGCTACAGGAAAGTATTGTTTTAAATTGCTAATTTCTAATAAATTTTCACTCATTAAGCTTCTACCTTCCTCTCACCCTTTTCAAATTGTCTTTTTTGTTCTAACCAACACCTACTATAATGATTACCCTCATAATCATTTCTAACAGGCTTCTTATCTAAACATATTTTCACACAAGAATTACATCTTGATGCAAAACCGCAACCTTTCGGCGGGTTAAGCAAGTCTACAGGTTGACCTTCAATAGGAACTAATTTACTATATTCCAATTCATGCATCTTAGGTATAGAATTTATAAGGCCTTTTGTATACTCATGCTTTGAATTATAGAATATATCATCAGTAGTACCATATTCTACTATCTCTCCTGCATACATAACAGATTTACATTATCGCACATAGCAGCAACAACACCTCATCATGAGTAATCATAATTATACCCATTCCAAGTTTTTCTTTTTAATTCTTGCATGAGTTCCAAAATTTGAGCCTGTATAGTAACATCAAGAGCTGTAGTAGGTTCATCAGCTATAAGTAATTTTGAGGTTCACACGCTAAAGCTATGGCTATCATTCACGCTGTCTCCTACCACCTGAAAGTTCATGTGGATATTGTTTTAAACGCTTGCGGTTCATTTATACCCACTAATTCAAGTAATTCCTTTGCTCTATCAGTAATCTCTTTTACCTTTATCTGTATGTAATCTATTGATTCTTCTATTTGATCTCCTATAGTAAACAGGATTTAAACTGGTCATAGGATCTTGGAAGATAATACTAACTTCCTTTCCTCTAATCTTTCTGAGCTCTTTTTCACTCATCTTGTCTATTCTATGTCCGTTAAATTCTACACTACCGCCTACAATCTTTCCATTATAAGCTGTAAGTCCCATTATAGAATATGCTGTTACACTCTTTTTCCACTTCCCGACTCACCTACTATACCTAAAACCTCACCGGCTTTCATTTGTATAGTAACATCATTTAAAGCTTTTTACTTCTCCTGCAGGAGTGAAAAATGATAATTTTTCATGTTGTATATCAACTAAATATTCGCTCATATTTCCTCCTAGTTTTTAAAGCTTAGGGTCAAAGGCATCTCTAAGACCGTCACCCAATAAATTAAAGTTTAAAAATTATAATAAATATAAGTATAGTAGGTGCAAAATAACTTCTCAGGATAACTTTGAAAACCATTCAAAGCGGCAGAAGCTAGTGAGCCCAAGCTGAGCATAGGGTGCTTGTACTCCAAGACCTAAGAAACTAAGAAAAGATTCTGTAAATATAGCTGATGGAATTTGAAGAGTTGTTGTAACTATCAAAGTACCCATACAGTTTTGTTATTAAATGCTTAAATAGTATTCTTCCTGTTTTTGCACCAAGTGCTTTAGCTGCTGTAATATACTCATTTTGCTTTAATACCATAATTTGGGAACGTACTATACGTGCCATTCCTACCCAGTAAAGTAAAGCAAAAACTATAAACATGGAAACCATATTAGGGTCCAATACTCTTGATAAATCCAAAGCGGGTACAGCTGAAAGTGTATCTAAAGGGAATTTCAAGCTTTGAGCTATAAGTATAATAATCAACACATCAGGAACTGTATATATAATATCGACTATACGCATCATTATCTGGTCTACTATACCGCCAAAATAACCTGAAACTGCACCATAGATAGAACCTATTATAAGTATAAGTACGGAAGCAACTATACCTACTGTCATAGAAACTCTACCACCAACCATAACTCTTATAGCGTAATCACGACCATTTTGATCCGTTCCTAAAAAATGCGGAAAGACCTTCTCACCATTTTCTATAGCTTTTTGTTCACTTACCGAATATTGCATAGGGGCAAGTCTTTCTGAACCCTTTACTTGTTGCTCATATTTATATGGATAGAATGTTGGTACTATAAAACAAAAGAAAATAATAACCAGCACCATAAGCAAAGAAAACATTGCTATCTTGTTTTTTATAAATCTTCTTATTCCATCTCTGAAAAAGCCTACAGATTCTCTCATTACTACGAGAGATTCTTTTTCATTTGCATCTGCTTTTATAAAATCATCAGCATTAAGTTGTAGACTTAGTATGTTTTTTTCACTCATCTTCTACTCCTTACTTTAACTTAATTCTTGGATCTACTACAGCATAAGCAAGGTCAACCACAACATTCATTAATATTACAAAGGTTGCAAGGAAAATTGTTGTTCCCATTATCATCGGATAATCTCTAGCTGTAATTGCACCTACAAACTCATAACCCAGTCCCGGTATATTGAAAATCTTTTCCACTATAAAGCTACCTGTCATTAAAGACGCTAGTAATGGTCCTAAGTAGGTAATAACCGGTAAAATAGCATTTCTAAGTGCATGTTTAAATATAGACTTAAATTGCGAAACACCTTTTGCTCTTGCTGTTCTCATATAATCCTGACCTATAACTTCCAACATAGAAGAACGCATAAGTCTAGCCATATAAAAAGTTGGATATAATGATAAAGCTGTTACAGGCATTATATAATTTGTCCAATCTCTAAGACCGAGTGGTGACAATAAATTAAGCTTTGTTGATAAAATATACATAAGTATAGTTGAAGACAAAAAGCTCGGTATAGCTATCCCCGCTGTAGATAAAACCATAAGTACATTATCTACCATCTTCCCTCTGTTATATGCTGCAATAGCACCTAGAGGAATACCGACGAACATAGCCACCAAAATAGCAATTCCACCTATTCTGGCTGAAGTAGGAAACTTTTCCCCTATTATTTGTGTAACTGTTCTTCCTCTTTTCTTTAATGAAGGACCAAGATCACCTTTTAAAGCACTACTTATATATGTGTGTATTGCTCCGGTAATGGCTTGTCCAAACCATATTTTGCTTCCATAGCCTTTTTGAGCTTGGGCTGTTACCGCTTTCTCTGCTAAAAATGGACCGCCCTGTACCATATTCATCAAAGAAAGTCAATGTAGCAACTAACCATGTAGTTACTACAGCGGTAAATAATCTTTTTAGAATGTATTTTTCCCATACTGAATTCTCCAATTACTATAGGATATAAGTATAGTTATTGTTTATACATAAAAATCGCATAAATATCAGTTTTTATGAAACTTTTACGGTTTTAAAGTAAAAATCTTTGATTTTATACAGAACTAAAGTGTATAAACATAACAATATGTATTTTATAACCTATATCACAATAAATTTTAAAGGAGTTACTATACATATAGTATAATAGCTCCTTTGCTATATTAGTTAATTTCCCTCGTAAGTTATAAGTGAACGCAAGTCATAAGATTCCAGTTTTTTTCTTCCTTCTAATCCGGCAAGCTCCATAACAAAACAGATTCTAAGCACTTCTACACCTTGACTTTCTAATAGTTTAACTATAGCTTCATAGTTCCACCTGTAGCCATAAGGTCATCTACTATAACTGCTCTCTGTCCTTTTTAATATCATTTTTATGGACTTCCAATTCTGCACTACCATACTCTAAATCATATTTTACGCTTATAGTTTCAAGAGGTAGCTTACCTTTTTCTTATAGGAATAAATGCTTTGTGCATTGCATAAGCTACAGGAACCCCAAATATAAATCCTCTTGATTCCGGACCGACAATAATATCAAAATCTAAATCCTCTAATTCTTCTTTTATCTTGTCTATTGCTAAGCTAAGACCATCTGCATCATTTAATATGCTGGTAATATCTCTGAAAATTATTCCTTTTTCAGGAAAATCAGGAATACTTCTAACATAATCTTTTAATTCTTTCAACCTATTTCCTCCAAAGTTATATTATTAAGCTTCATATATAGGATACTTAGAACAAAGTTTTTCTACTTCCGCTCTTATATAGTCTGCTTTTTTTCTTCAAATTCAGTTGCTGTAAGATAGATAAGATGTGCTATGACTTTCATATCTTCTTCTTTCATACCTCTAGTTGTTACGGCAGGCGTTCCTATTCTGACACCACTTGTAACAAATGGACTCTGAGGGTCATTTTGGAATACCGTTTTTATTTAAGGTTATATAAACTTCATCACAACGTTTTTGTAATTCTTTACCTGTAATATTCATGCTCCTAAGATCTAAAAGCATAAGGTGATTATCCGTACCGCCTGTAAGTATATCAAAGCCTTCTTCTATCAAAGCTTTGGCAAGAGCAGCCGCATTTTTTGCAACCTGTTCTTGATATATTTTATATTCAGGTTTTAAAGCCTCTCCAAAGCAAATAGCTTTTGCAGCTATTACATGCTCAATGGACCGCCTTGTACACCCGGAAATACTGCTTTATTGAAGTTGAACTTTTCATTTGCTTCTTTACTTGCAAGTATAAGTCCACCTCTAGGCCCTCTAAGTGTCTTATGTGTTGTTGTTGTAACAACATCTGCATAAGGTATAGGACTTTCATGAACACCTGCTGCAACAAGACCGGCTATATGAGCCATATCCACCATAAGATATGCACCTACTAAATCTGCTATTCTCCTAAATTCTTTAAAAATCTATTTTTCTGGCATAAGCACTTGCACGGCAATGATAAGCTTTGGCTTATTTTCAAGTGCCAATTTTTCTACTTCTTTATAGTCAATAAAGCCATGAACATCTACACCATAAGGAACAATATTAAAATATCTTCCTGAGAAATTTACGGGTGAACCATGACTTAAATGTCCGCCATGATTTAAGTTCATACCCAAAACTGTATCTCCCGGCTCCAACATAGCCATAAATACTGCCATATTAGCTTGTGCTCCTGAGTGAGGTTGAACATTTGCATATTCACAAGAAAATAACTTTTTAGCTCTTTCTATAGCGATGCTCTCTATTACGTCTACCTCTTCACAACCACCATAATAACGCTTACCGGGATATCCTTCAGCATACTTATTTGTAAGTACGGTACCCATAGCTAACATAGAGGCTTCTGAGATTATATTTTCGGAGGCAATAAGTTCAAGATTTCTTTGTTGTCTCTTATACTCCTTTTTATAGCATTCCTACTTCTTCATCATAAGTGCTTAAAATCCATTACTTCTTTTACCATAATGCTCTACCTCTCTTTGCTTAATATATATAAAATATTTATAATATATAGCATAATATGAATAATTATATCCTATATCCTACTATTTTTCATACTTTTATTATAATTTGTATATTTCTTTTATTCATATACTCATTAACCTGAGGGATAATAAATTATATCTATATACCTACTATCTCCCAATTCATCTAAAAATTCATCTCCATTAGCAAATAATAGTGCTTCCAACTTAGTCCTGCTATCATCTTCTAATATAGTTTAACAACATTTCTATCTTTTCCAAAAACTCTCTTTTCATGTATATATACATTTTTAAAAGCAAAACTTGGCTTTTCATTCCCATTTCAAGGGTTCCAATAAATCAAGTTCTGCTATAAAACCCTCACTAATATATGAAAAGTGGCAAGGCTATATCTATCCAAATCTTTTTCTATTAAGTCCTTTTCTTCTAAATTTGAATGTTCATTTAAAAACTCCCTAAATTCATCTAAGACTTCTCTCTTAATACTAAGCCCTGCCGCCATAGGATGTCCACCATATTTAGTAAGAAACTTATCCGCTTCTACAAGCTTTTCCAAAAATATTATAAGTTTCTATGGATCTTGCTGAACCCTTTAATAAGCCTTCATGGCATCAGTAAGCACTATAGTAGGTCTATAATACTTTTCTTTTATTCTACCTGCTATAATGCCCGCTAAAGATTCATGGCAATCATCGAGATATATGACCAAAACTTTATCATCTATATACTTCTCTTCTACTATAGATATAGCTTTTTCTACGCCTTTTAATGTCAGCTCTTTTCTATCATTATTAAGTTCTACAAGTTCCTTGGCTTTTTCATAGCTATTTCTTTATTTTTCTAAAAATAATTCAAGTGCTATCTTAGCTGATTTCAGTCTTCCACCTGCATTTTAAACAAGGGTCCTAAAAACAAAACCTATATGAAAGGGATTTAAAGTCTTATTTTTCAAGATCACATTCCTCTATCAAAAGTCTTAAACCTAAATTTTTCGTTGCTTCTATACTCTCTAAAACCCTTTTTCACTATATATCTATTTTTCATCTCTAAGCTCCATAACATCTCCAACTGTAGCTATAGCAACGAAATCAAATAATTCCTCTAATAAAGACTTGTCTTTATTCATAAAACTATATAAGGCCGAGATAAATTTATATGCAACATTAGCACCACAAATACCTTTAAAGGGATATTTACAAGCTTCTTGCTTTGGATTAATTATAAAGTCTGCCTTAGGTAAAATTTCTTTATCATCTTCTTTTTCTTATATCATGATGATCAGTTACTATTATATTTTATCCCTAAGTCTTTTGCTTTTATCTATAGCCGAAAAAGCGGCTATTCCATTATCACAAGTAAGTATAAGTTCTACTCCATCTTTATAGGCTTCTTCTATAATAAGTTCGTTTATACCATAACCGTCCTTTATTCTATCAGGTATTTCATAGCTATTAGCACCCAAATATTTAAGACCGAGCTACTAAAATATAGGTTGCACAAACCCCATCTATATCATAATCACCGACTATACGCAACTTTTGTCCCTTATCTATAAAAGAGGCCACAAGTCTAATCGCTCCCTCTATATCTTTTAGGCTATTTTCATCATGCAAGTCTCCTATGCTCGGTTTTAAATAATTTCCTATTTTTCTATAGGTATATTCCTATTTATTATAATTCTGGCTAGAATAGATGAAATATTATATTTCTTTGATATAGCATCAAAATCTGCTTTTTAGCATATAAATACCATAATTTTTCTTTAGACATCAATACAACCTCTCAAAATTCTCATAAGAGTCCTCAGTATAAAATATAAGCCCATCACTGGAATAAACTATTCTTTTTAGAATTTCTCGAACCGCCATCATAATCTATATCAGCCTCATAATAACGCCTACCCTCAGCTTTTGGTAACTTATCGGAAGAATTTCCATACTCATCTCCGCCTATACTTCTTCCCGGTGAAAATAACATCTAAATTATCCGTTTCTTGATTCCAACCTGCAGCACTTGCATCTTTTTTACTAATATAATTATTAGGTAATTTATTGTGAGTATGTATATAAAGTGCTACATCTTCTTTACTTGTGTAGTTGCCATTTTCTTTTGATATTTATGTCAGAAATACTTGGAACTATATTCTCACTACTTTCTTCACTCTCCAAACTCTCTTCACTTATAGTATTTGCAATATAGGTAGCTGTTGGTAGAATATCCCTCTTACTATTTCCTAAATATATACCAAAAATAAAAATTCCAAGTAATATAAGCAAAGGGTATAGCCAAGACCATGTAATCAAAAATCTAAAAATTTATTATTCATAAACTCCTACTCTTCTAATGGAAAATGGCAAAAATATAATCTACCATTTTCTTTTGTTTCTGTGGGCAACTCAGTGCTACATATTTCTTTTTGCATAGGGACATCTTGTATGAAAAACGCAACCTCTTGGTGGCTTACTAATGCTTGGTATTTCCCCAAATTCCATATAGCTGATTGTATAATTTTTCTTTGTTTTCTATACCGGGTATAGAATCTAAAAAGTAATTTAGTATACGGATGTCTTGGAAAGGAAAAATATCTTGAGTATTTCCCATTTCCATTATTTTTCCTAAAAACATTATCATTATTCTATCACTTATAAATTTTACTACTGAAAGGTCATGACTTATAAATAAATATGTAGCTTTTTCTCTTCTTTTTATATCTTTCAAAAGATTAAGAACTTGAGCCTGTATAGATACATCTAGGGGCAGATGCCGGCTCATCTAAAATAAAGCAAACTCGGATTTAATGCAATAGCTCTGGCAATACCTATTCTTTGCCTTTGTCCACCCGAAAATTGATGTGGATATCTAGTTGCAAACTCTTTAGAGATGCCAACCTTTTCCAACAAAGTATATACTTTATTATCTAAATCTGTCTTATCTTTATATAATTTATAGTGCTTTTATAGGTTTCCGCTACAATATCATAAATTTTTCATTCTAGGATTTAAAGAGGCATAAGGATCTTGAAAATCATTTGTATATCCTTTTTAAAGACTTATCCTTACTCTTATCTAGCTCCAAATACGTCTTTATCTTTTTAAAATAAATATAGCCTTCATCCGCCTTTTGTAAACTCAATATAGTTTTTAGCTAAGACTTGATTTTTCCACAACCGATTCTCCTACCAAAAGCAAGACATTCTCCTTCATATATATCAAAGCTAATATTATTTATTGCCTTAAATTTACTTTTTCCCCATATTAGAATTTTCATATTCTTTTTACAAGTTTTCTTACACTTAAAAAGTATCTTATCTTTCATTATTAAATATCCCTTTTAGTCTATCATCATATAAAAAGCAACGTACTTTTTGTCTTTTTCTCCAATTTCATATAATTTAGGAGAATGTTCTTTGCAATATTCATTTACATATTCACATCTATTACAAAAACTACAAAAATTTCCTAATTCTTCTAAGTTTTGCAACATTACCTTTAATAGTATATAATCTTTTTCTCATCATTATTTATATTCGGAATACAGCGTAATAATCCCTTAGTGTATGGGTGTCTGCTTTCTGCAAACAAACCGGCTGCACTTTGCTTCTTCTCACCTTTCCTGCATACATAACATAAACATAGTCACATAAACTCGATATAATACCCATATTATGGCTTATCAAAATTATACTGGTCCCTATTTCCTCACATAAACGCTTCATCAAACCTAGTATCTGAGCTGATATGGTAACATCTAAAGCTGTAGTCGGCTCATCGGCTATTAAGACTTTAGGCTCACATATAAGAGCCATAGCTATCATTACCCTTTGTCTAAGTCCACCTGAGAGTTCATGCGGATATGAACTATACCTCTTTTAGCATCAGTCATACCTACTTTTTCAAGCATCTCTATAGCCTTATTTTTAGCATCTGCTTTAGAGATTTTCTTATGTCTTATTAAAACTTCAGATAATTGCCTACCTACCGTTAATAGAGGATTTAAGGAGGTCATAGGCTCTTGGAAAATCATTGAAAGCTCCACACCTCTTATATTATTTAAGCCTTTCTTATCCATATTTACAAGCTCCTTGCTATCTAACTTTATACTACCGAACTTATTTTTATTTTTGGGTGCAAGTAGCCCCTATAATACTCATGTGCAGTCATGGATTTTTCCACAGCCTGATTCTCCTACTACCCCTATTATTTTACCTTTTGGAACTTCTATACTTACCTCATCCAGTATTTTAATATTCTTATTATCACTTTTATATTCTGTACAAAGCTCACTAATACTTAAAACATTTTCCATTAATTTTTCCTTCAACTTAGGATCTAAAAATATCCCTAAGTCCATCTCCTAAAAATTAAATAAAAGTACAATACACATTATCATTATACTTGGTGCCAAAAACAAGATAAGGATTTGTAAATAAATACTTCTTCGCCTTAACAACCATAAGACCAAGGCTTGCACTAGGTGGTAAGGCTCCTACTCCTAAAAACTTAAAGAGGCTTTCGAAAGTATAGCCGAGGGGATATTGAGAGTAAATAAAACTATTAGATTTGTCAAACAATTAGGCAAAATATGCCTATACATTATAACAATATTACCCACACCTACCGTTTTTCGCCGCTAAAACATAATCCATTTCTTTCAGACTAAGTGTCTGTGCCCTTACTACTCTGGCTGTTGATGCCCAATTTATAAAAGAAAGGGCTATAAAAATATTAATGACCCACCCCCATAGTATACATAACAACCATTGCAAATAGCAAAGATGGAAATGCCAAAATAATATCAGCTATTCTCATTATCAAAAATCAATCTTGCCACCATAGTATCCTGCTACAGGTCCTAATATGCTACCTATAAGCATAGATATAAAAAGTAGGCAATAAACCCACTGTAAGAGAAATTCTCATACCATAAATGAGCCTCGAAAACACATCACGTCCCAACTCATCAGTACCTAATATATGAATGAAATCAGGACTTAAAAGTCTATCCTTTAAATTTTGTGCATAAGGATTATACTGGTGCTATAATGGGAGCAAAAATAGCTATAAAAATAAGCAAAATAATAAGAACCAAAGAAATAAAGGTCAATTTATTATTTTTATCAATATCTTATATCTATTTTTCATTACGCCTCCTCTCTTATTCTAGGATCTATGATGGAATATAATACATCAGCAAATAAATTACCCAAAATAATAAGTACAGTTGTAAAAATAACTGTTCCTTGTAACAAAGGCATATCTCTAGTTTCTATCGCATTTACTGCAAGCCTACCTACTCCCGCTATACCAAAAATACTCTCCGTTATTACAGCCCCGCTAAGCATAGAGCTTAGTTGCAGAGCCATCATAGTTACTATGGGCAAAAGAGCATTTTTAAGAGCGTGAGAAATTATTACATCTGCTTCATTTAATCCTTTTGCCCTAGCTGTTCTTATATAATCTTCTCTAAGAACCTCTACCAGATTAGATCTGGTCATTCTGGCTATACTTCCCGCACTATTCCAACCAAGAGCTATAGCAGGCAGAATCATAGAAAGAATACTATCATACCCTGAAACAGGGAAGATAGGAAACTTAAAAGCTAATAAATATTGCAAACCTAAAGCCAGCATAAAAATAGGCATGGATACTCCCATTAAAGCTCCTGTCATAAATAATCTATCTATGAATTTATTTTTATAAATGGCACTTTCACAATACCTGTACTTATCCCCAATATCCAAGCAAACAAAGCTGAACTGAGTGCTAATTTTAATGTATTTGGAAAAGGCTTCTATTATGATTTTACTGACATTTCTATTTAATCTATAACTGGTTCCAAAATCTCCTCTTAAAATATTTACTATGTACTTAAAAAAATTGTATATGAGAGGTTTATCAAGACCCATCTCTACTTTTTATCTTTTCTATAGTCCTAAGATCCACATGCTCTCCAAGCATAGTTGTTATAGGATCACGGGAACTATTCTGAGCATTATAAATATTAATAGTATTACACCAAAAAGTATTGGTATAGACAATAATAATCTTTCAATTATTTTTCTTAGCATTTTCCCTCTTAATCCAAAAATTTAAAGCTCGAAATTACTTCGAGCTAAATTTCTAATTCTTTTTATAGAATAAAATTGCATATCACTTATACCTGCCCAATTAGGAGTAAAGTTGCTTATATTTTTTTACCAAGGGCAAAAATAATGCTCTTTTGCATACATTGGTAGCCAAGCTCTATCTTCACTAATTATCTCCAAAGCCTGATATTCTTTTATTCTTTCATCTTCATTTATAATAGCTCTGGCTTTAGCAACTCTATCTATAACTTCTTTATCTTTATAATTTAAAGATCTAAGCTTTGTATTTTCATCAGTTCCAAAGAAAGTATATATGAAATTATCAGGATCATTATAATCGGCAGTCCATGTTGACATAAACGAACCTAATTCTCCGGCTTTTCTGGTAGCTAACCAAGTTGACTCATCACTAAGTCTTAAGACTCGCATTTACCCCTATTTCTGATAGTTGCTCGGATATTATCTCTAAAAACAGATTTTTGTTGTATCTGAAGAAGCTGAATCTATGGCTATTTCCATATCAAAACCGTTAGGGATAACCTTCAGCAGCCAAAAATCTCTTTTTGCTTTTTCTGTATTATACTCTATAGCTTCTATATTTTCATTATGTCCTATAAGTCCCTTAGGAAAAATACCATTTTCTATACTTGCCGTTCCGTTATACATAGAATCTACTATAGCTTGCCTATCTATAGCCATAGATAATGCTTTTCTGATATTAACATTATTTAAAGGTTCTATATTTTCGTTAAAGGTAAAATATGTAATCCCTACTCTTGGTACCGAAACCAAATTATCCTTAAATTCCTGCTTATATGTAGGGTATATAATCTACCATATAATCTAAATCTAAAAATATCCAGTTCCCCATTTCTGTACATTATATTTTTGTGTTTCAGTATCCGGAACAACTTTAATCTCTACTCCGTCTATTTTAGGAGCTTCTTTCCAATAATTTTTCATTCTTTACTAATTCTATACCCTCATTTAATTTCCATTCCTTTAACTTAAACGGTCCTGTTCCTACTGTAAATTCAGGTTCTATACCGAACTTATCACCTGCCATAGTTGTTGTTTTCTCATCTAAAATGCTTACCGGTGCCGCTGCAAGACTTGCCATAAAACCTGCATAAGGTTCTTTTAATTTTATCTCTACAGTATAATCATCTATAGCTTTTACTCCACTAAGCTCTGTCGCAACCCCGTTTGCAAGTTCATCAAAACCTTCTATTTGACTCACAAAGCTGGAATTTACTGCACCTTGCACTGTAACTATTCTATTTAAAGAATATACAACATCATCTGCTTTAAAAATCTTCTCCATTGTGGAATTTGACACCCTCCACCAAATGTAGAATATATGTCTTTCCATCCTCTGATATATCCCAAGATTTTGCAAGACTTGGAACTATCTCACTTTTTCCATCTTTAACTTCTACCTCTACCAATCTATCAAACACATTCAGAGGAACCATATAATTATTTGAAGTTTTATGCATATCTATAGTTTGTATATCTGACTTTATAGCTGTTCTTACTATATTATCGCCGCTAAGAGCTTCATTCATCTTTGTATCTATCTTAGTTTCATTATTAATATCTGATTTTTTAGCTGTACAGGCACTAAGTCCAAGTAATAAACTTAATGAGCATATAGCTAAGATACTTTTTAATCATATTTTTCCTTTCACTGTATTGACCTTATAGTATTACACACTTTATACTATTCTTTAGTATAGCAAAATTTATTTTTACATACAAGAAAAATAAATTCTTTTCAAACTCTTATACTGAATATTATATCATAAAGAATATAAATAAATATTAAAAGGAGTTTTTATGAAACTTTGCAATTATTACAGGTGCGGCAAAAGGCATAGGCAAAGCTATAGCTCTGAAATTCGCTAAAGAAGGCTATAATATAGCTATAACAACATTAAAAAGTATAGATGAACTAAATGAAACAAAAAGAAATAATAAACATGGGACTCTCTTGTTATGCAAAAAAATGCGATGTATCGGATTTCAAAAGAATTAGAAAGAGTATGAACTAAACAAAGAATATACTAAAATAGATGTATTAGTAAACAATGCAGGTATATCTCATATAGGACTTTTACAAGATATGAGTATAAACGAGTGGGATAAATTACTTAATACAAATTTATCTTCTATATTTTATACCTCTAAACTTGCCATTCCTTTTATGCTAAAACAAGGCTATGGTAGTATAATAAATATTTCTTCTATTTGGGGAAATGTGGGTGCTTCTATGGAGGTAGCTTACAGCAGCTCAAAAGGTGGCATGAACACTTTTACTAAAGCTCTTGCAAAAGAACTTGCTCCCAGTAACATACAAGTAAATGCTATAGCCGCAGGACTTATTGATACCGATATGAATTCTTTTTAGACAAAGAAGATAAAAAATACTCCTGGATGAAATTCCTAGTGGACGTATGGGGAAATGTGAGGAAGTTGCAGAACTCGCTTTTACTTTAGCAAAAAAAGATAGCTATATAACCGGTCAAGTTATAGGAATAGACGGAGCTTGGTAGCTAAGCTATCAAACTCCGTCTATTTGAAATTTTCCTATTCAATTATATCTTCATCATCTATATCTTCCATCATTTCAGCGAATTCTTCCTCATCTAACATCTCATCAAAGGCATCACTAACTATCTCATATTCTTCATCTGTTTCTATATTTTTCAAGTATAGGCTCTCCGTCTGCCGACTCTGAATATCTATAAAGATATACCATACCTTCTTCCTCATCTTCGTTTGTTTCCGGTAAAACGGCTATATATTCTCTACCATCTGCCTCAAAAATTCCAAGTACAACGCAATCTATAACGCTATCATCTTCTAAAGTTATACTAACTGTTGTTCCTTGTCCATTAAAAATATCATCTTTCTTTATATTATCTTCCATTTTTCTCCTTATTCTAATTCTTTTATAAATTCAGAGGCTTCACCTCTGCTATTTTTCTTCTGTACTGGTACAAATATTAAGCCTATCCTAGCTCTTGTCATTGCAACATAAAACATTCGTCTTTCTTCTTCATACTCTTCTTTTGACTTTGCTTTTTTATAAGGGCAAACACCCTTATTCACATCTATGATATAAACAACCTTAAATTCTAAGCCTTTTGAAGCATGAAAGTCATAAGCTTAATACTGTCTTCATCTTCCTCATCTCTATTAAGCTTTTACATCTTCCAAACCTCTTTTATACTCTTCTATTTGATTTAACCATTCATTAAGGCGGTAAATTCTCTACTGGATTCATGTATCTCATCTAGAATATCAAAAAATTCTTCTCCCTCTATCCCATGATAATCACAATAATCGTCCAAATAGTCCTCATAAGCTATACCGCTTCTTATAAAAGCTATCGCTCTTGGTAAGGACATAGTTGAGATAATCTTCAAGCTATGTTTTAATTCATTAATTCTCTCCAGCATATATCCTGAGTCTTTATAATATTCATACAGACTACTAAGATCAGCATTTTTATCTTCCAATGCCTCTCTTTTTATATATCTATTAGGTTTTATTACAAATTCTGAGCAAATCTCCACGATTACCTATTCCCGTAGCTAAACGCAAATATGCTATTATATCTTTAGCTATCCAATGTTCATATATATTTGGGATATTATCTTTTTAAACTAAAAAGGAATAGCTAATTTCAAAAAAACCTTTGTATAATAAGACGTGGCTGTATATTGGTTCTATATAAAACAGCTATATCGCTATACTTATATCAAGTTTAATATACTCTCTTATATCAGAGACAATGGCGGAAACTTGCTTATTTGCATTCACAAATTTAAGTATTTCTACCTTTTTCCCTTCTCCTCTAAAGGAACTTATCTTTTTATCAAATCTATTCTTATTATGTCTTATAAGTTTTTGTAGCTCTTTCTACTATGTCCTTTGTACTTCTAAAATTTATATCCAAAAACCACTTTTTTTACATTTAGGATAATCTTTATCAAAGCCAAGCATTATATCAGGTCTTGCACCTCTGAATGAGTATATAGACTGGTCATCATCACCTACTATAGTTATATTTTTCCTCTTTTTCCAAGCAGAAGTCTAACTATTTTATATTGGATACTATTTATATCTTGAAATTCATCAACCAATATATACTTATATTTATTTATACACGCCTGTCTTATGTCCTCTCTTTGACTAAAGAAGCTCATAAGTCATAAGTAACATATCATCAAAATCTATTTTTCTAATATTTTTGCAAGGCTATTTCATAAGACTTATATATTTCTCTAAAAGTTTGTGCTGAACAAAGTTTAGAATAAAAATTTTATATCTATATTTTTCTTGTTTTATTTTTGAGATTTCCGAAAGAATATTTTCTACCATCCCTTGCAAATCAATGCTAAATTCAGGATATTTTTCCAATATTTTCTGTAAGATAGCATATTTCTCTCTTTCAGTAGCTATTTGATCCCCTCTATATCCATAGGCTAATTTTAACAAACCAAAAATACTGAATGAAAAAGTTCCAAAAATAACTCCCTTATCCTTAATATCAGAACTCAAATTTTCAAATCTAGTTTTTCATTTCCATAGCCGCAGCTCTTGAAAAAGTTACAACAAGAATATTATTAGGATTTATTTTTAATTCTTCAATCAAATATCTGATACGATGAGTTATTACAAAAGTTTTTCCGAACGGGTCCTGCCAAGACCATTAGAGGACCTGTTTTGTGTTCTATAGCTTCTAATTGTGCATTAGAGTAATTGTTTGATACCAAAGCTCTATTCTCCTGATACTTTCTTCTTTTCCAAGAACTTCCATAATTTCTGTTGCTCCGGCAGGTGTAGATTGTTTTTCCTGAAAGAGCAGTTCTAAGTGGCCACATAACAAAGCCTGTCTTTACATCTGTATCTGCAACATATCTTGACAATAAAGCATATAAAGAATCATTTGTATAATCATTATGTTCTTTTCAATATAGGTAATACTTCTTGTAATACTTTTAAGATGTTTCTTCATTCGTTTTCATCTTCTTATGTGTATACATTGAATTATCGTATTTAGGTAATTCTTCAAAGAAATCTATATGTTCTTTTTATATCTAGGAAAGTCTCTATACGAGTTTTTACCATCTTAGATATCTTCTTTAAAATCTAAATCTTTTTAATAATTTCTTTTATATAGGTAATGCCATATTATAGAATTTATCATCGTCCATAGCTTTTAAGTATTCTCCATTTAACCATGATAATTTTACCATATCAAAGACAGCAGGAGACTTGCTTATGTTTTTGTAGTTAAATTCCTTTACCAATTCTTCTAAACTAAATATCTCTCTATCATCTTCCGGAGACCATCCAAGTAAGGCTACATAATTGATAATAGCCTCAGATATATATCCTTGCTCTAATAAATCTTCAAATGATGAATGTCCACTACGCTTTGACAACTTTTTATGACTTTCATCTGTTATAAGTGGACAATGTACATATACAGGAACTTCCCAACCAAAAGCCGCATATAATCTGTTATATTTTGGTGATGACGATAAATATTCATTACCACGAACTACATGTGTGATTCCCATTAAATGATCATCTACTACATTCGCAAAATTATAAGTAGGAAAACCGTCTGATTTAATAAGAACCATATCGTCAAGCTCAGAATTATCTACACTTATCTCACCATATATTTCATCAAAAAGCTTGTTCTCCCTGTAGTTGGATTATTTTGTCTTATTACATAGAAGTCCTTTTTTTAGATTTTCTTCTATTTCTTCTTTTGATAAATGTAAACAATGCTTATCATATTTTAATAATTGCTCATCTCCAACGCCTACTTTTTAAAGAATCAAGACGTTCTTTTTGTACAAAAACAATAATAAGCTTCTCCTTTTTCCACCAACTTTTAGCATACTCAAGATATATACCGCTTGCTTGACGTTCACTTTGCACATAAGGTCCTACACCGCCATCTTTATCCGGTCCCTCATCATGTACAAGACCTGTATATTTCAAAGTATTATAGATAATTTCTATAGCTCCTTCTACATATCTTTCCTGATCCGTATCTTCTATACGAAGTAGAAAAATCTCCACCTTCATGCTTAGCTATTAGATAAGCATATAATGCCGTTCTAAGATTTCCTACATGCATACGTCCTGTTGGACTTGGTGCATAACGTGTTCTAATTTTTTTGTCATTTTTATCTCCCATTACATTATATATATTTATTTTTATTATATCTCAAACTATAGTCTATGACTAGAGTATTTTAAGTTTCTGCTATATTATCTAAAATAAAGCTTTTTTTATCATCAAGTAGATAGGGTACAAGGCTTGGCTTTAGAAAGTTCTATTTTTCCCAAGAGTTATATTTCCTGTAGCCTTTATAAATTTTTCTTCATCTTCTTTTTGGAACTAATACCTTAAATAAACGTTAGAAGTATAATTTGTATTTAAAATAAAAATATCCACTTTCCTCTATAAAATATTTTAACTTACCAAAAAGTATAATCTATATCTAAACTAAATAGGGCACCTTCTTTTCTCTCCAATAATTTTGAATTTTTAAGACCTTCTTTTTATAGCATCACTATAAGCTCTAACAAGTCCCCCTATTTCCAAGCAATACTCCACCAAAATATCTCGTTACAACCACACAAATATTTGTTACATTTTCGGAAACTAAAATATCAAGCATAGGTCTACCGGCTGTACCGCTTGGTTCACCATCATCACTATACTTATATATATTGGCATCTTCACCCACTATATAGGCATAACAATTATGTCTAGCTGACCAATTGTCTTTTACTTTTCTGTAGAACTACTCGCTTCTTCTTCTGTCTTTACACTTGCTACTGTAGCTATAAATCTTGATTTCTTTTCCAGTATTTCCCCAACACCTGCTCTATAGCATATTTTTCAAGTTTCTAGGCATATTTTTCCTTTCAATACATATAAAAATGTGAATTTTCAAGTCTTATTCAATATATTTATAGCACTTTTTTTATAAATTTGGTATACTATAAAAATATTTAATTATATACTCTTATCTCTAACGAGAGGTTTTATAAAATGAAATATGGAAAAATCAAACAAGACATAGCTTTAAAAATTCCAAGTCCAAGTCTTCAAAGTATTTTTCAAAAACTATTTGTAACCTTTTTTTAAGACTGTTTTATTGTTTTTATCTTATGTATTTGTTTAGGAGTAGGCGTCTCCATAGGAATTATCAAAGGTATACTGGATAATACTCCTGATATAAATGTTGAAAATATCCTTCCAATGGGCTGTGCTACAACAGTTTATGATTCAGCAGGAAATGCTACCGATACTTTAGTTATGGAAGGCTCCAATCGTCAAGAAGCAAGATATGATGAACTTCCACAAGACTTAATAGATGCTTTTTGTAGCTATTGAAGATGCCAGATTTTGGAAACATAATGGTATAGATATAAATCTATTCTAAGAGCTGTACTTGGTGTTATAAAGGGATTCCTCCTCCGGTGGTGGTTCTACCATCACTAACAGCTTATTAAAAATAATGTATTTAATGGTGGTCGTGAGAAAAGTTTCGGTGCCAAACTTGAACGTAAAATACAGGAACAATATCTAGCTATTAAGCTGGAACAAAGTATGGACAAAAAAATCATTTTGACTAACTACTTAAATACCATAAATCTTGGTAATAACTCTTTAGGCGTCAAGGTTGCATCTAAACGATATTTTTAATAAAGATGTATCCGAACTTACTTTTATCCGAGCTGCAGTAATAGCCGGTATTACCCAAAATCCCAGTAGGTTGAATCCTATCTCAGGAAGAGCTGCAAATGAAGAAAAAAGAAAAGTTATTCTCCAATATATGTTTGAACAAGGCTATATAACTAAAGCTGAGCAGGAAGAGGCTTTAGCTGATAATGTATATGACCGTATTCAGAATGTAGATATAGCCACCAAGGAAAAATAAACATATATATAGTTATTTTTACAGATGCTTTAATCAGTCAGGTAAGCGCTACTCTAGTAGAAAAAGTTGGGTTATACAGAAACTCAAGCACATAATTTAATATATTCAGGTGGTCTCAAGATATACACCACTCAAGATCCCAATTTGCAAAAATAGTTGATGAAGAAGTAAATAATCCTGAGAATTATACCGCTGTCCACTATTCTGTAGAATATAGATTATCTGTAAAACAGGCCGATGGAGAAACAAAACATTATTCCGAAGATACTTTATTATCCTACCATAAAAATATTTTTAAAAAGATAATAATGATGGCATTTACTCTACACGGAGTCAGCTAAAGCTGATGTTGAAGCTTATAAAGGCCAGTATAGTTAAAGAAGGTGATGAGATACTTGGAGAAAGTTTTAAGACTATACTTGAGCCACAGGTCAGCTTTGTTTTGATGGATCAGGCAAGTGGTGAAGTTAAAGCTATAAATGGTGGTAGAGGAGAAAAAACCGCCAGTCTTACTTTAAATAGAGCAACTAATCACTGTTCGTCAACCCGGCTCTGCCTTTAAAGTATTAACTGCTTTTTGCACCTGCTATTGATGCTAAAGGTAATACTCTCGCAACTGTTTATTATGATGCACCTTATACTGTAGGTACTAAGAGTATAAATAACTGGTATAATAGCGGCTATCTTGGTTATTCCAGTATCAGAGATGGTATAATTTATTCTATGAACATAGTTGCCGTAAAAACTCTTATGGAAACTGTTACTCCTGAACTTGGTGTAGAATATGCTAAGAATTTCGGAATAACTTCTCTAACTGATACCGACTATACAGCTAGCCTTGCACTTGGCGGTCTTACAAAAGGTGTTAGTAATCTTGAGCTTACTGCAGCTTTTGCAAGTATAGCAAACAAGGGAATTTATACTAAACCTATATTCTTCACTAAGATTGAAGATCATAACGGCAAGACACTCATAGATAATACACCTGAGACTCACAGAGTTTTAAAAGAATCTACCGCTTTTCTCTTAACTGATGCTATGGCTGATTCTCTTAAACCTAATCGTAAATTTGCAAGAAATGGTGTTAGTGTAACTTCCACCAGCACCAGGGCAGCTCTTAATAAGATGAGTGCCGCCGGTAAATCAGGAACTACAAGTAAAAATAATGATGTTTGGTTTGTCGGCTATACTCCTTATTATACTGCCGGTATTTGGGCAGGTTATGATAATAATCAAAAACTTACAGGTGAAAATGGTGGTACAAGATTCCATAAAGATATATGGAAAAAGATTATGGATAGAGTTCATGAGGGAAAAAACAGATATAGGCTTTCCTGTCCCTGATAGTATAGAACAAGCCGAAGTTTGCAGAAAATCCGGCAAGCTTCCTATCCCCGGAGTTTGTAGTGCTGATCCTCGAGGTAGTACAGTTTATACCGAATATTTTGCAAAAGGTACAGCTCCTACTACTGCTTGCGATGTACATACTACTATTACTGTTTGTGCCGAAAGTGGAGGTAGACCTACACCTAATTGCCCTACTACAACAAACAAAGTTATTATGATAGTTCCTAACTCTGAAACTTATACTGATGATTCTGTTTTTGCAAGTGTACCTGTATGTTTCTATACATTCTTCGGGGAGCGGACAACACTCTTGAAAATAACGAACTCGGAAATACTGTTACACCTAATTCGGTATAGGTAATTCCGTTAGTAATAATTCTAATCATACTTCAGGAAGTGCTAATGTAGGAGTTGCTCCCCGGACGAAATGCTAATAACGACAAAACTTATTGCTCCTACAAAATCCGGTGATACTGTTGTCGAACCGATAAATTAGTTTATATATCAAAGAGACATAGGCTAAGATTTCTTAGTATATGTCTCCTTTTATATATTAAAAATAAGAGATTTATCTTACTTCTAAGATAAATCTCTTACTTTAATTTTTATATTTCAATTATCTTATCCAATTCTTCTATCACTGAGAAATCTATATTCTCTATATTTTCCGCTTCAAACTTGGCTACAAGTCCCACAAGAAGAACTGACACTTCTAGAACAGGCATAAGAACTATATTTTTCACCTTAGTTTCCATAAGCTTTTTAAAGCGTATAGCACCGAAATGTGAAAAGAATGTTGCTATATACGTCATCTTACTTCTTCCTAATTATAATTTTGTAATCTTCACCACTTTCTTCTACTTCTACATCATGAGAACGGGAAGAAGCAAATTTGGAAATATTTTCCATTGCTACTTTTGCATCTACTAAGACTTCATAAATATCTGCCTTAGTTTCCATAGCCTTCCTTACTAAAACAAGCGGTTCAGGACAAGATAAGCCTCTAGCATCTATCATATATTAATACCTCTATTCGCTTTTTCTAGTATTAACAAAACCTATAATTGCTACTACTATAAATCCAATTATGACAGCTACCTTACCATTTAATGGAACACCTTTTCCTGAAAGCTGCAAGTCCAAAGTTATGTGCAAAAGCTGCACCAACTGCCAAACCTAAAACTGTTATAGCTGAATCTGAATTTCCTTCACCTGCAAGTATTAATTGACGCATTGGACAACCACCAAGTAATGTACAGGCCAAGACCTGCAAGAGCCATACCTAAGAAATTCCAAAGTTCATCTGTATGAGCTATAGCTTGATCTGCAAAGCCTACATGGAACTTACCTATTATCAGATTAACTACTAAAGCCGCTACAAAAATAGCTATGAAGCGGATATTAATTTAAAATCCTTAAATAATAAGATATCTCTTATTCCACCTACCATACACATTCTACTCTTTTTGTGCTATAGCACCAACTAAAAAGACCGGCTATTAAAGAAAATGCAAGAGTGGCATGAACAGCTCCGGTCCTTTTCCTGCCTCTGTATACATTAAAAGATTCTTTTCCAAATATAGCAATCATAAGAAGAAAGAAAACTACTGTCGGTAGAGTTGTTCCTTCGATAAAAGCTTTGCTTATAATTCTTACTAAGACTATAGCCCCTATTTAAGAATATAACTCCTATGCCTATACCGACTGCAAAACCTAGAAACCGAATATTGCATTCAAATCACCACCTGCAAGTCTTAAAATAACTCTGAATGGACAGCCAAGGAATATCAAACAACCTATCATAACAAAAAATCCTAGTACAAATCTTGTTATAGGTGCCGAACCACCCTTTTGCACTGAGATTCTTTACTTGTAAAGGCCATAATAAAAAGCTCCAAGCACTAAACCGATTATCTCCGGTCTAACATATTGAACAGCCTCTGCTCTATGCAAACCCAGACCACCTACCGTATCTCTTACAAAACACACAATACAAAAATCCCATATTAACAGGATTTTCCAAACATTACCATAAGTGAGGCTATAATACCTAGTCAAGTCCTGAAATAATAAGTAAATTTCTTTTTCACCCTTCATTAGTGAATCCCCTTTATTTTGTTAAAAATATTCTATCATTTTAATAAAAATCACAATATTTTTAGTTATAGTTTATTTTTATTAATCACAATAGTTATAGTTTTCTATTTATCATCAAAAATCTAATTATCCATATACAAGCTCCTATTTTATATTAGAATATATTTATTAATTTTAAGGGGATAAAAAGTATGATATATCTTGATAATTCAAGTACAAGTTTTCCAAAAAGCACCTAATGTAGGGCTAGAAAAATGGCAGAATTTATAGAAAACTATGCAGTAAATATTAATAGAGGTAGTTATAAAATCGCCTTTGATTTGGAAGAGAAAAATTTTTGATTGTCGTAATAAATTAGCAAGATTATTTTCTTGTTCTGATACAAAAATATTATTTTTACTAATAATATAACAACAAGTTTAAATATTATTATAAAAAGGTCTACTTAAAACCGGCGATCATGTTTTAATAAGCTCTATAGAGCATAATGCTATTATGAGACCTCTCCAACAATTAAGTGAACAAGGTATTTCCTTTAGTAAAATTCCTTGTAATAGATATGGATTTTTAAAGCTGTCTGAAATAAAAATCTTATACAATCTAATACAAAGGCTATTATCTGCACCCATGTTTCCAATGTATCCGGTAATATTATGCCACTTACAGAAATTGGAAAAATATGCCGAGAATATGATATTGATTTTGTGGTAGATGCGGCACAAAGTGCAGGAATACTCCCTATCAATATGGCACTTATGAATATTTCAGCACTTTGCTTTACGGGACATAAGGGACTGCTTGGTCCTCAAGGTATAGGTGGATTTGCTATTACAGATGCTTTTGCTTCTAAAATAAGCCCTCTAATAAGCGGAGGTACAGGCAGCTTTTTCTGACAGCGAGGATGTCCCAAATATTTTACCCGACAAGTTTGAAGCCGGAACTCTAAATATTCCGGGTATAATAGGCTTAAGTACAGCCCTAGACTTTTTAGAGAAAACAGGCTTAGAAAATATTCATAAATACGAAATGAAACTTTGCTCTCATTTCCTAGAAGGCATAAAAAGAATAGATGGTATTAGTATACTAGGTAGTGTCGATATAAGAAAAAGAACTGCTGTAGTTTCTATTACTACAAAACTAAAGGATCTAGCTATTCTTGCTTTTTGAACTGGAAAATGACTACTGGCATACAGGTAAGAACAGGGTTTACACTGCTCTCCTAATGCTCATAAAACACTAGGCTCTTTTCCAAATGGTAGCATAAGATTTTCTTTCTCCTATTTTAATACTATAGAAGAAATCAATATTTGCTTATCTGCCCTAAATAAGATTTTTAAACAAAAAGTATAAAATTTTATATACAACATATAAAACCCAAGGTATAATAGGTATATCAGTTTGAGGAGGAAAAGAAATGAAAATATCAACTAAGGGAAGATATTCTCTTAAAAATAATGTTAGATATATGCAAAAATCATAGCAAGAATGAATATATAACTCTAAAAGAAATAGCAGAGCATACAGATATTTCAGAAAAATATCTTGAAAGCATAGTTAAAATACTTGTTCGCAATGATTTATTATTAGGACTTCGTGGAAAAGGTGGGGGATATAAACTGACAAAAGCCCTAGTCTATACAGTGTTGGAGAAATACTTCGTATTTCCGAAGAAAATTTTGCTCCTGTTGATTTACATCTAGATATTAATAAGGATGATCCGGGACGATATGAAAATGCTTGAAATGTTTGAGGGACTTGATACAACAATAAATAATTATCTTGATAGTATTAGTCTAAATGATTTATTGGTTGAAGAAAGTGGAGATTTATATTTTATATAATATCTAAAACAATCCTATAGCTTGATTTACTTTTTAAATTAATTATTTAGATAATAAAAATGGGACTATATAAGGCTTTTATCTCAATCAAGCTATATATAGTCCTTTTATTGTTAAATTTAATGCTTAAAAATTAATTTTCATTTATCTCTACATATATAATATTTTCTTTTTAGTAGGAGTTTCTTTTTCTCAAAACAAAGAGACAGAATATAATTCTCAAAAACATCCTGAATCAAAGAAACATTTTTCATCATTACAACTTATACTATTACCAGTTATTAAAACTCGATATCTAAAGGGTTTTCAGAAAATCCACTTCCTTTACATTTTAAATAACTTTCCTTTAAAGTCCAAAAGCTAAAAATATTTTTAAATTCTTCTTCATTATGTCTATATTGTTCTAAATATACTTTTTCTTTATCTGTCAATATTTTCCTAATTATCAAAGAATTAAAGTTATCTATTTTTCTATATCTACTCCAATTTCTTTGTCATAAAAAGCACAAACAACTAAATTAGCAGAATGACTAATATTATATTATTATACTTTTTGGCTCTATTTCAAAACGACTTTTGGCATATCTTTTAAAACTTGGTTTCCATATTTATTCTTTATTATAAAAATTTTCCAAGTCCTCCAATTCAATCTCTATACCATACAAATCTTTTTAGACCTTTTTCTCAGCAAAAATCTACTCTATTTCATACTCTTTTTGATGTCACTATCTAAAGAGTATACTTATATTATATATATATATCATTTCTCTCATCAAAACAAATATATTACCTTATTAAGAGTAATATTTATATCTATACCTACATAAACTACAAGACTATCATAGCAATTCTTAGCTATATTGGCAAGCTTACGATAGCAAGTATTTATTTCTTAATTTTAAGCATTTACAACAAAAAGAGCTACGAGGGTAGCTCTTTTTCTAGTAGATTTTTCTAATAATCTAGCCTTAATACCACTAATAATTATATTTCTGGCTTCCTTAGCATCTTCTGCCTTAAGAGCCTCCACACCTTCTAGTGGATATTCTATTCCTAAAGTCTTATATTTTGTTATTCCATAGTATGATATGGAAGCACATCAAGGGGCTTTTATATTTTTAAGTCCCCTAAGAAATAACCAAGCTCATAAAGATATCTCTCGTTATAAGTTATACCGGGTACTACTACATGTCTTACCCACATATCTTTATTATTATCTGATAAATATTTTTGCAAAATCAAGTATATTAGAATTACGGAACCTGTAAGTTTTTCTATGTTCTAAATCATCAATATGCTTTTATATCTAACAAAAATAAATCTGTATATTTTATCAACTCATCAAACTTCTTCATCACTTCGTTATTATTCTTAGAGAAGGTATACCACTCGTATCAACACAAGTATGTATATTTTCGCTCTTTTTGCTTTTTAATAGTTCTATAATAAAAATCTATTTGTAAAAGTGGCTCGCCCTATACAAGTTATTCCTCCATCCTTTAGATAGGCTCTATAACTCTCAAAAATCTTTCAATATGTCATCTACAGATCTACTATTTGCAGCTTGTATCTGCCAAGTATCCGGATTGTGGCAATATTTACAACGCAAAGGGCAACCTTGAAAGAAAATAACATATCTTATACCGGACCATCTACAGTACCAAAGGTTTCAATGGAATGGATATTACCAAACATTAATTACATTCCTCGTGGAAAGTTCTTGAAATAACGTCGTTTTGTTGTTCTGTTGTCAACTTATTAAAGTTTACAGCATATCCAGATACACGAACTGTTAATTGTGGATACTTCTCAGGATGTGCTTGGGCATCTAATAATGTTTCCTTTTGAGAAAAACATTGATATTTAAATGATGTCCGCCATTTTCAGAATAGCCATCTAACATTGATACAAGATTATCTACTTGTGAATTTGTTGCCATAATAAACTCCTTTTTCTAACTTCTATGTTTATAATATTATTAATAGTTACCTTGCAATATTGTATACAATATTGCTCCCCTAAGGGGTATCTTCATCTGCTATATCCAGTAAGGTAGGAACTTGGCAAGCTGTACATGGACAGTCGCCAAAGGCTAAATTATCAGAATTAGCAGTCTGAAAAACATTAATATGTCCTGTGCCTTTTGAGATTTGATTATCTAATAAATTAATCAGTTCGTCAATCTCATTATCTATTTTATTTTGACTCATCTTTTGCCTCCTCATATAAGGCATCTAAGTCTAACTCTCCTGTAAATATCTTATTATCCTTACCTAAGGCACCAGGTATAATAGAGAAGGTATTTGAAATACCATCTTGTGCATCACTGAATGGAAGCTTTGATACGGAAGCAAGTGAAGCCAAAGCTCCATTTGTATCTCTTCTATGCATAGGATTTGCTCCAGGTGCAAATGGCTCACCATATCTTCTACCATCCGGAGTATTACCTGTCTTTTTACCATAAACAACATTAGAGGTAATAGTAAGTATTGACATTGTAGGTATAGACTCACGGTAAGTATGATGCTTTCTTATCTTATTCATAAAGCATTCTACTAAGTTTACCGCTAATTTATCTACTCTATCATCATTATTTCCATATTTAGGATAATCACCCTCTACCTCATAATCAGTAACGATACCATCTTCATCTCTTATAACTTTCACTTTTGCATATTTTATAGCACTAAGAGAATCGGCAACTACGGAAAGACCTGCTATACCTGTAGCAAAGAATCTCTTTACATCTCTATCATGTAAAGACATTTGTAATGATTCATAAGAATACTTATCATGCATATAATGAATAACATTAAGTGTATTAACATATAGTTTTGCCAACCACTCCATCATATCATCATATTTTTCCATAACATCATCAAAGTCAAGATAATCACCTTCTACTCTTCTAAAACGTGGTCCTACTTGCAAATGAGATTTCTCATCCGCACCACCATTTATAGCATATAATAAGCATTTTTGCTAAGTTTGCTCTGGCACCAAAGAATTGCATTTCTTTACCAACTCTCATAGATGATACACAACAAGCTATAGCATAATCATCACCATGATCAGGACGCATTATCTCATCATTTTCATACTGAATAGATGAAGTATTTATGGACATTTTTGCACAATATCTTTTGAAGCTAATAGGAAGAGCAGGAGACCAAAGTACAGTTAAATTTGGTTCCGGAGCTGTTCCGAGATTAGTAAGTGTATGTAAATATCTAAATGAAGTTCTTGTTACAAGGGGTCTACCATCTAAGCCGACACCTGCAAGTGATTCTAGTAACCCATGTAGGATCTCCTGAGAATAACTGATTATATTCCGGAGTTCTTGCAAATTTAACAAGTCTTAATTTCATTATAAAAATGATCAATTAATTCTTGTGCTTCTGTCTCTGTTATGACACCATTTTGTAAATCTCTTTCTATAAATATATTTCTACAAAAGTTGAAGTTCTACCTAAACTCATGGCGGCACCATTTTGTTGTTTTACAGCAGCCAAATAAGCTATATATAACCATTGAATAGCCTCTCTTGCATTTTGTAGCAGGCTCTGATATATCAAATCCATATATCTTTCCAAAGCTCTTTAAGCTCTCCTAAAGCTCTTATTTGTTCTGCCAATTCTTCTCTTTAGACGTATATTTTTACCTGTCATTCTCTCTAAAGAATAAGCTAATTGTTCTTTTTGTCAGCTATCAAGAAATCAACACCATATAAAGCCACTCTTCTATAATCACCAATTATACGGCCTCTTCCATAAGCATCAGGTAATCCTGTAATAATACCTGACTTTCTGGCAGCTCTCATTTCAGGAGTGTATACATCAAAACACCTTGATTATGTGTTTTTCTATAAGCTGTAAATATATGACTCACTTCTTCATCAACTTTATACCCATAAGACCCACAAGCCAACTCTGACACTACGAATACCACCAAATGGTTGTAGAGAACGCTTAAATGGTTTATCTGTTTGAAATCCGACTATTTTCTCTAAATCTTTATTAAGATATCCTGCACCATGACTTGTTATTGTGGATACTATATGTGTATCCATATCAAGAACGCCACCTGCTTCTCTTTCTTTCTTTGATAAGTCCATTACCTGATCCCAAAGCTTAATTGTAGCTTCTGTTGGCGGTGCAAGGAAACTGTCATCTCCATCGTAAGGTGTATAGTTTTTTTGAATAAAATCTCTAACATCAACCTTCTTTTGCCATTTTCCGAACTTAAAACCTTCCCAGCCTTTATACATAAAAACCTCCTTTTAAATATCAACTATTAGATATACTGGCTAACATTCTATTAAAGCACTTTTGTTAGTTAGGTACTGCTAATCCTATATTCAAAGTATAGTGAAATACTAGGAAAAGGTCAAGATGGCTATTGTTTTTTTGAATGTGAGACTGTTCTTTTTATATACATAAAAAAGATATTATGCCTAAGTATTTTCTTATATCTGTATAAAAATTTTAATATTTCACTCAAGTAGCCTATTTAAAAGCAAAAAGAAGTACCTAAATACATATTAAAGCTTTTATAAACATCTCCATATCTACATCACACAGCTTAAGTATAATCTATTTTTAGTCCGGTATATCTTCAAAAACAAAGCTTCCGAAAAACTCTTATCTTACAAGAGTTTCGAAAGCTTTTTATATTTTCCATGTATTAAACTTGGATTTTTATATTATAAATCTTATTTAGAATAAAGAGTTACTAATCTTTCAAGATATTTAAATCTTTCCTTAGCATGTTCTTCATTCTTCTCAAATAATCTGCTTGCCTTCTCAGGATCTTTAAGAGCAAGTGAAGCATAACGAACCTCACCCTTTAAGAACTCTTGATAATCTCCTGTTGGTGCCTTTAGAGTCAAGACTAAACTTGTTCTCTAATTGTGGATTAAATCTGAAATTATGCCAGTAACCTGTCTCAACAGCAAGTTTCTCCTCTGTCATAGACTTGCTCATACCTTTTTTAATACCATGTGCTATACATGGAGCATAAGCTATTACGAGTGATGGACCAGGATAAGCCTCTGCCTCTGTAAGAGCCTTAATAGCTTGATTATAATCAGCACCCATAGAAATTTGTGCAACGTATACATAACCATAGCTCATTGCTATACTTGCAAGATCTTTCTTCTTAACATCTTTACCGCCGGGCAGCAAACTGTGCAACAGTACCTACCTTTGTAGACTTAGAAGATTGTCCACCTGTATTGAACAAACCTCTGTATCAAATACAAGAATATTTACATCCTTACCACTTGCTATTACATGGTCAAGACCACCGAAACCTATATCATAAGCCCAACCGTCTCCACCGAAGATCCACTGACTCTTCTTAGCTAAGAAATCTTTATTTGTAAGAATATCCTTTGCTAAATCTGAGTTATCATTTGTAAGTACAGCTACTAATCTATCAGTAGCGCTACCATTTGTAGCTCCTACATTAAATGTGATCTAAATATTCATTTGCAGCCGCTTAACTTCTTCTGAACTTGTTACAGCTACTAATTCTTCTACTTTAGCCTTTTGCCTTTTCTTACAGCTGTTAGCAAGATGCATACCACTAACGAACTCAGCATTATCCCTCGAATAATGAGTTAGACCAAGTCGGACCTCTTCCTTGTCCATTAACTGTATAAGGTGTTGATGGAGATGAGTTACCCCAAATTGATGAACAACCTGTAGCATTTGCAATATACATTCTATCTCCAAATAATTGAGTTACAAGTTTAGCATAAGGTGTTTCTCCACAACCTGCACAAGCTCCTGAGAACTCAAGTAATGGTTTCTTAAATTGAGAACCTTTAACTGTTGTTTCTCTAAACTTAGCTATAACATCATTCTTCTCAGGAAGTTCTACAGCATAATCAAAGTATTTTTGCTTATAAGCATTTGCCTCAAAGTTTTCCATTGTAAGAGCTTTGAGAGTTTGTCCTGTAACCTTATCCTTCTTACCAGGACAAACGTTAGCACAAGAACCACAGCCTGTACAATCCATAACTGATACTGATACTGAGAACTTATAATCAGGCATACCATTCATTGGAAGAATTTGCATATCTTCCGGTGCATTTTCAACCTCTGAATTATTTAAAGCAAATGTTCTTATAACTGCATGAGGACAAACATAAGCACAGTGACCACATTGTATACAATTATCAGTATCCCAAACAGGTATATTAACTGCTATACCTCTCTTCTCAAAAGCTGCTGAACCGCTAGGTGTTGAACCGTTAACGTAATCAACAAAAGCTGAAACAGGAAGATTATTACCCTCTTGAGCACTTACAGCTCTTTGAACTCCATTAACAAAGTCAACAACATCTTTTCTACCTTCTGTTACTTTCTTGTAATCAAGACCTTCATCTTCACAATTAGCCCAAGAAGCAGGAACTTCAACTTTAATCGCTCTATCTGCACCTGCATCTATAGCATCCCAGTTCTTTTTAACTACATCTTCACCTTTACGTCCATAAGTCTTTTTAGCAGCTTTTTTCATAAGCTCTATAGCTTCTTCTTGAGGTATTATGTTAGCCAATTTAAAGAAAGCTGATTGTAATATAGTATTGATACGAGTTGCTCCCATACCTGTTTCAATACCGATTTTAACACCATCTATTATATAGAAGTTAATCTTATGATCATGTATATATCTCTTAACTTGTCCAGGTAAATGCTTATCCAACTCTTCTACAGACCAAGGACAGTTAAGTAAGAAAGTACCGCCATCTGCCAATTCCTGAACCATATTATATTTACGAACATAAGCAGGGTTATGACAAGCAACAAAGTTAGCTCTCTTGATAAGGTAAGTAGACTTAATAGGATCCTTACCAAATCTTAAGTGAGACATTGTAATACCGCCTGACTTCTTTGAATCATAATCAAAGTAAGCTTGAGCATACATATCTGTATTATCACCTATAATCTTTATTGAGTTCTTATTAGCACCAACAGTACCATCAGCACCAAGTCCCCAGAACTTACAGTTAATTGTAGTTTCAGGAGCTGTTATTATTTCCTCTCCAAGCTCAAGTGAAAGATTTGTTACATCATCTACTATACCTATAGTAAATCTCTTCTTATCTTTATTTGCATATACAGCAGCTATTTGTGTAGGTGTCGTATCCTTTGAACCAAGACCGTAACGACCTGAAGTTATATGTATATTATGGAACTTAGTATCTTTAAGTGCGGCAACTACATCAAGATATAATGGCTCGCCCTAAAAGCACCGGGCTCTTTTTGTTCTATCAAGTACATGTATCGTTTCAACTGTGTCAGAATAGCATCTATTAAAAGCACTTGCTTTAAATGGTCTATAAAGTCTAACCTTTACAAGTCCTACCTTCTCGCCCTTAGCTACAAGATAATTTATTGTTTCTTCTATAGTTTCATTTACTGAACCCATAGCAATAATTATTGTTTTAGCATCTTTAGCACCATAGTAGTTGAATAATTTATAATCTGTGCCGATTTTTCCTCATTTACCTTATTCATATATTCTTCTACTATTTCAGGAAGTGCATCATAATATCTGTTGCAAGCTTCTCTTGCTTGGAAGAATACATCCGGATTTTGTGCTGAACCTCTTGACTCAGGATGAGTAGGATTTAGAGCAGATCTTCTAAACTCGTTAATTATATCCATATCAGCCATATCTTTTAATTGTTCATAATCCCATTCTTCTATCTTTTGAATTTCATGAGAAGTTCTAAAACCGTCAAAGAAATTAATGAATGGAACTTTTCCTTTAATGCAGCTAAATGTGCAACCGGTGTTAAGTCCATTACCTCTTGAACTGATGATGCACAAAGCATAGCACAACCGGTTTGACGACAAGCATATACGTCTGAGTGATCTCCGAATATACTTAAAGCATGTGTAGCTATAGCACGAGCTGAAACATTAAATACACCCGGTAATTGCTCACCTGCTATTTTATATAAGTTAGGAATCATAAGTAATAATCCCTGTGAAGCTGTATAAGTAGTTGTCAAAGCACCTGCTGATAAAGAACCATGTACTGCACCTGCCGCACCTGCCTCTGATTGCATTTCTGTAACTTCAACTGTTTGACCGAAAATATTTGTTCTTCCATCAGTAGCCCAGGCATCTGTATGCTCTGCCATAACTGATGATGGTGTTATGGATAAATAGCCGCAACATCTGTAAATGCATAAGAAGCATGAGCTGCTGCTTGGTTACCATCCATAGTTTTTCATTTTTCTATTTGCCATCTTTATTTTTCCTCCCTACTATAATGGCAATATTAGTTTTGTACTAATTTTGAATATAGGTTGAACTGAGTAGTTCTTCTCTTTATTCTATACTATAGATTATAAATAATTTAATTTCTAAATGCAAATATTTATAAGGCTATTTGTGTATATTTTAACATACAAAAACGCTCTTTATTTGTTCTTTTTCAATGCACTTGTCTACAAGTTATATTTTTATCCTTTTTGTATGTATATATATGTACAATTTAGACCTACTTTATTTCATATGTATTTTACTATGTTTTATATATAGAATAACTCTCATCTATGACTTATCACTAATATTTTTATCTAAAAAGAGCTTGTGTATACACTACATTCTTACACAATAAACTCTTTTTAAAATTTTTATATTTAATTATAAACCCGGTCCTGCTCCGGATTTTGCCTCTATAGTCTCAGGCTCAGTGGCAGGTGCTTTCTCTACTGCCTTTTGTTTCAGGTGCTTTAATTTCCAGTTTGTTGCTTTTTAGTTTCCGCCATCTTAGTTTCTACTTGTTTAGCCTCTGTTTGCTTTGTATTTGCTTGTGTAGTTTTTGTCTCTGCCGACGTTTCAGCTTGCTTAGCAGTTTCTGTAGTCGTTGCACTCTCTGCATGCTACAGTGGCTGTTTGAGTAGTATCACCTGCCAAAGCCAATCTTAACTGTTCCTGCCTTACCTCTATATGTAGAATAGTGCAGTAACTTATCTGTAATTATATTATCACCTTTTTATGAACTATATTAGTTTCCCACTTACTTCCTTTTTACCTGCTTTTACTACCACTTCCTGTCCGGCAGCTAAGCTTGTATCGTTTTCCATATTCAGGTGTAGGCTCATCATATTCACCCGTCTTTTTAGAAGTCATATATACTTTTTTCATTGTCTTCTAAAATAGGAATACCTACTATGGAAGCTGTTAATTTTTGGTCTACCAACTTTGCTCTTATGACTATTGCAACATTAGAAGTATTTATAAACTTCATATCAGGTCCTGCATAACCATCATAACTAACCATAGCATCTTCACCCGGTGTTACATAACTAGGCTCAAACGAATGTGCATGTCTTTCTGTCGTTTCTAGACCGGCAAAAACAACTGCATTGTAAAGGGTAGATGAAACTTGACATACACCACCACCCGGCTCTTCAACAAGTTTACCGTTTAGGTATGCACCGGCAGGTCTATATCCTTTTTCCAAAGTTCTATTTCCCGTTGTATTATTAAACGAAAATTCTTCGCCCGGCTTTATTACAAGTCCATCTAAAGCTGTACTGGCTAAACTGATATTTGTATTTCTATCTTTATTTGAAGTTAGTTTGTAGTTGTAAAAAGTACCAATAACTTTATACTTTTGTTTAACATCTTCTTTTACTTGCGATTTCGGTTTAGTAAGCTTTGTATTTACAGCTATATCCGCCTTTGAAATCTTCTATGGCTTTCTTTTGATTGCTGCTCTTAAATTATCTTTATCTACTTCACTCCATCATTACCATCTTCATATACAAACTCATTTGTCTCTTTGTTAAAACTTAAAAAGACTGGCATTTTTGCCTTAATATCCCATTTCTTCGCTATCTCATTTACTTGTGCATCTATAATTTCATCTAAACCTGTAAAATTAATAGTATAATTTTCTTTATGTTCTCCTTTAAAAATTTCATCTAAAAATAATATCCAGCTTTTTCACCTATAAGATTTGGTATATCATACTTATCCCCATTATAACTGGCAGTCATAGCCCATTCATACTTTTTCATTATAGTATCATAAGCTTTTTGTCTTGACATACCGCCTATATCTATATCATCCACCATAACACTACCTTTTATAGCAGTTTCTTCTACTGTACTACTCTCGGTTATTACATTTTTGGTTTTTAGATCTTACCATCAAACCGGCAAAAACCACTATACCTATTACAACTACTGCTACAACAGATGCTATAGGGATAGTTGATTTTTTATTGTTCTTCTTCTTTCTTTTATTTGCCTGTCTACTTGCATAACTTCTGTCAGTTCCTGAAAGTCTATACTTTGTATTCGACCTCATACCAGTCCTTTTTTCCATATTTCCCTCTTCTATATATCATTTATATCTATATTCATATCTTACTTTTAATTGCAATATTTAATTTTAAGTATAGCATACTTAAACTAATTCTAGCATAAATATTTTATAAAAATTTATTTGATATATTGGTGTTCATATTCGAGTTAAAAATGCTATAATTAAGTTGTAAAGAAATAGAATTTCTCTTTAGCTTAGCCTTTTTAATCTAAGCCTAATACTTCCTTAAGCAAAAGATAATTTCACATTTAAAGGAGAATATTTTGGAAACACATACTAAATATATAGATTTACATACACATAGTACAGCTTCTGACTGGTACTCTAAGTCCTCGTTCTTAGTTAAGCTAGCACATGAAATAGGTCTTAGTCATCTTGCTCTCACTGACCATGATATCTATGGATGGAATCATGAAGCCTACCAAACCGCTAAAAATTCAAATATTAAACTTATCCCGGTGTAGAAATGAGCTGTGCCTATGCTAAGGAGAAATACATATACTAGGCTATATGTTAAATTTTTCAGGTAATGAAGATGCCTTAAAACCTATTATAGAAGATTTAAGAATTTTTGCCAAAGACCGAGAAACCAGAAATATAGAAATCTTAAAAAGATTAAATAATGATGACTATAATATAAGCTATGAAGAGCTAAAATTAGGAAATGAAGATACAAAGATTACCAGAGCACATTTCGCTACCGTTCTTATGAATAAAGGATATGTAAAAAGATAGGGCAGCCGCTTTTAATAGTATACTAAATGACAATAGTAAGTATGTACCGAAAAAGACTACCTGCATAGATAAAGTTTGTTCTTTTTAACAAGTCATAATTTATTCTTTTCTTTGGCTCATCCACTACAATATAAACTTTCCAATAAAGAATTAGAAGATTTAATTGTAAAACTAAAAATCTTTCGGTATGTCCGGACTTGAGGTTTCTACCATAGTACCCATCATCTCGGTGATAGTATAAAACTAAAAATTGGCAAATAAATATAACTTATATCCTACAGGCGGTTCCGACTTTCATGGAGATACAAAACCGGACTAAAAAGCTAGTAAAGGTTACGGTTCTCTAAATATTCCTGAAAAATATAATTTTAGATATTTTATCTTCTAAATATAGGTATTAAAACCTTTAATTTTCTTTTATATTTTTGCTATACTATACTTGCATATTATTTTTGGAGGTATATATGAAGATACAAAAATATTACTGATGTTGATGCTTTTTAAAGTTGTAGACGAGATGTAAAGGTAGAGGTTGAACTTGTTTCTCCTGATGGAGACAGAGTTAACTGAAAAAGCAAACTAACCCAATATCTTTCAATGGCAACTATGTTCTCAAACGGTTATATTAAAGAACTCGATTTAGTAGCTACTGAAAGAGAAGATATAGATAGACTTATCAAGTTTATGTATCAGGGTGAATAAGAAAATTTTATAAATTTTTCTTATAAATAAAGTGTCCAAGACTATGAATTTAAACTTCAAGGTCTTAGACACTTATTTATATTCTAGGAAAACTGATGCGTATAATATTCCCTTCTTTCCTGCCGTCAAGTAAAGCAACCTCTCCATTATGTCTGATAGCAATTTCCTTGACTAATGCCAGCCCCAAACCGGCACCACCCATTTCTCTGATCTTGATTTATCAACTCTAAAAACAGTTCAAAAATCTTATCTGCATATTCTCTCGAGTATCTTAGTGCAGGTATCTTTAACTAAAATATCAACTGTAGTTGCTTTGCTTTATAGCTTCCACTTCTACAGCTCCGTCTTTTTATTATATTTTATAGCATTCTCTATCAGATTATAAATGGCACGATAAATAAGAGCATAATTCCCTCTAAGCCTTATATCTTCACAAGTATAGCTTAGGCTAACGCCCTTCATAGCTGCTATGCTATCTAAATCACAGCTTAATTCTTCTAATAAATCAGCCAAATATATCTCTTCTTTTTGCTCTATATGATTTAAGTTTACCATTTGCAATAAAACATCTATTACGGAAGATAATCTTGAAGATTGGCTATCTAATAAATCAAGCAATTCCTTATAATCATCTTCTTTAAATTCATTAGACTTTTTGAGTATATCTACTCTGGTTTTTCACTAAAAGCTAAAGGCGTTTTCATCTCATGAGCTGCACTGGCTGAAAATCTTTTTGAACCTTAAAAGCTTCATCAAGCCTTGATAACATCTTATTGAAAGAACATCTAAGTCGTTCTATTTCTACTATATCTGTATCTACTTCTATCTCATCGGATAGATTTTTTTCTCATTTATATCTTCCAGTTTTACGATTGAACTTTTCAAGCGGTTTTACACATATACCAACCATTATATAAGTGATAATACTGCTTATAAGAACTATAATTAAAGTTTCACTGATAGTACCTGTCCAAAATCTCTCCTTTGAGTTATTAATAGCCTCAAGAATTTTTTTCATTTAACTTATCATCATCTAAAAGCAATACTATCTCCTAAATTATCTTCCGAACAACAGTAATGACCATATTCTCAAGTTCATCCATTTTTAAAAACTTGCATTTGTACTGATTAATAGATTAGATACTATGCAAGCTATACTCACTCAGCAAAGCTGTCATAAAAGTTAATCTCCATTGAAGAGAGACTTTTCTAAGAAAAACTAAACCTTGCCACTTATCTATCACCCCTTATCGTATATCCCTGACCCACTATATTATTTATAGGATCAGAACCAAGTACCGCTTTTAATTTCTTTCTAAGAGAAGATATATGCACTCTTATAGCATTACTGAACAAGTCGGCATTCTTGTCCCAAACATGCTCCAGTAATTGTTCCTGACTTATAACCTTTTCTTCATTCATCATCAAATATTCCAAAATTCCAAGTTCTTTTCTAGTCAAAGAAACTTCCGTATTTCCTATATATACAGTTCTGGCTTTTGTATCTAATTTGACAGCTCCACATTCTATTATAGTATCACCTTGAATAAATTTTCTTCTTGTTAGACTTCTTATTCTTGCTTCAAGTTCTGCAAAATTAAAAGGTTTATTCAAATAATCATTTGCACCTGCATCCAGTCCATTTACCTTATCTTCTACGGCACTTCTGGCTGATAATATAAGTATCTTAGTTTCCTTATCCGTTTTTCTAAGTTCTCTAAGTATTTCCATACCATCTACTACAGGCAAATTAAGGTCAAGTACAATCAAATCATATTTTTCAACTTCTATTAACTCTAAGGCTTCATCACCAAAATAGCAAGTATCTACTTCATAACCATCAAGACGCAAACCTCTTGCTATATCGTCACACAAGATTTTTTCATCTTCAACAACCAGTATACGCATTATATCCTCCTAAATTTTCTTAACCTTTATTAACTTATGCAGTATACAAATATTTATGTTAAGAATATGTTAAGGTATTACTCTATTTTTCTTTGCATTGATAAAATTTTTTTAATTTTATATTAGCGATTTATTCTGTACAATATTAAATATGCTATTTGCATCAAAAACAAAAAGTTGTTCATTTATACCTAGATTTATCCATATACTTTTATTTTTTAGTGTATTCTACACTTTTTTTATACTATCTTTCCAAATTCTTAATTGTTAAGATTCTCTCAGACCTCTCTGTATATAAAAATACCGACCTTTAAATTAAACTTTGATTTAACTTAAAAGTCAGTATTTAACCTATAATAAATTTCATCTAAAACTTATTATAGCTTCTGCGTTTATTTTTGCTTAATATAATAAATAACATACCGGCTAACTTACGAACAATATAAAAATGTAATGCCATATTCTGCTCATCTCCAGTCTTTGGTATGAAAGAAAGATGGACTTTTTTCTTTTTACCTTATGAGGTAAATCTATATTATGTTCTTCAATAGGAAGCTCCTTGTAGCCTTCTTTTTATCCTCTGTTATACCGGTATTACCCTGTTTATTTAGCTTAGCACCCGGACCGATTTGTACTTCCTTTATCGCGCCCTGATTAGGAACAAAATTAGCTCCACTCACCACCGTTTGCTTTTATTAGGTATATTATAGGTATTTGTAAATACTATGTTTTTCCACCTTATGATCTTCGCTATCCTTAGCTACATACCACCAAAAGCATAAGACCTTTTTCAGTTCTTATAACATCGACCTCTAAAACATAGACCTCCTTATCCATAGCTAAATATTCTATTCTATTATTTTCTTTTATATAATTTATAAAAATATTTACCTGAAGAAGTATATTCTATGTTTAAGTTCTTCTCCGTACTTCCTTTAAAATAAATTCATACCTTCTCTTGGCATTTTGCGGAAAGGTGCATTCTCGGTAATAGGCTCTAATACATAAACCAGCTCATCTTTCGGGTCATTAAATTCAGGATTTATTCTTATTTCTTGAGTTACTTTTTATCGTATGTATCAAACTACTTGCATAAGCATACATTTCATAAAAAGAGAGTACTTAAGAAAGCAAAAATATACCTAAAAATAAGACTAATTCATATTTAATTTTCTTGATTTTTGCATTTTTCCAAGCCCCCTTTCCATCACTCTTTTCTTTATTTTCTTCAGCCTTTCTTATCCTTAATCTTCTTATATACAGCTCTACTTATTTCATAGATAATATATATTATAAATATTATCAACCAAGTAATACCTAATATAATAAGAAAAATTAATTTTATAAACCTTCTTCAAAAAGACCTGAAAATCTGTTTTACTGTAGGCTTCTCTTTAAACTCATTTTTCAGCTACAGTATTTGATAAGCTTTCCTGCCAATATATAACGCCCATTTGTAATTGACAAATCACAGGGTATCCAAGATTATGATATTTTCATTATTCGAAAAATCTATATCTCTGGAATAGGTAGCTGATTCATAAATGTAGCTTTACCAAATCACTTTTTCTTCCTTAAGCTTTGCAGGCGATAAAATTGTCTTGTCCGTACCTACAGTTTTTCATAAAGGCAAAAACTCTATACTCCATACTCAGGCTTATCAGTCCTATGAATAACACTTTCATACTTGGAGTGTCAAAAAGGACTCTATCCTTAAACAGCTCCATATCTCCAAACATCTTTACGTTCTGCCATATAATGACCGTAAAGAATGTCTTGAAAATCTGTAAAAATTCTTTATCATTCCTATGATCTAAAAAATATACTTCCTGCTGTTGAAAACTCTCCAAGTACAGTTTTGTTCAGATATTCAGAATTATCTTGTCCTTGTACTATGGGATAATCTATTTTTGTTCCATAGACATCTATCAAGCAAATACGTCTTTATTTTTAAGTTTTAATTCCTCAAAGGATAAGTATTACTGCTATCAGGCTTATATACTGCGTAGCCCTCACTACTTGCTATTTTCAAATACCTGATGTGTATCCCAGAAAGCATACACACCTATAAATAATGCGATTAAAGACATAAATCACTACATAATCTAAAAATCTTTGAAGTCTTTCTTATGATTTTTAGATATATTTTCTGTCTTTTTGTCAACTCTGTCTTTATAGCCCCACCTCGCAGGTGGAGCTATAATATTTTCTGTATTCATCTAGAAAAGTCCCACTAAAATTTTAGATTTCCAACTCTTCCTCTTCTCTTCTGTTTTTAACAAAGAAGAAGATACCTATACCTGCCATAAGCGCAAGAACTATAAAAGGTAGGTTGTTAAGGAAAATACCGGTAGGAGTTTGAGGAGTATTCTGGAAAATAATCATATTATCGCCATCTTCACCTATTACCTTACCATTTTTCAAATCTGTTACCGTTGTTACAGCTTGTCCATTTAATGTACTGCCAGTACCAATTCCTTGTGTATAACCAGCATCACCGGTTTCTTCTGCTGTTACCTTAGAACCCAGTAAGACATCAGCAAAAACCACTCTTTCTTTATGTTTTAAAACAACTGTGAAGCCTGTTCCATAAGTACCAGTTTGTTCTGCTTGCTTTGTACCAGCTTGATCAACTGTATAATACTTAAATGTTGTTGCCTGACTAGTTGAACCAACCGGTTTTTCTACTTTTAGAGTAAATATAAATCTTTCATCTAAACTTGGAGTATCAGACACTATTGTTTTCTTTAATACAAACCCCTTCTTATCATTAGTTTGTATATCATCACCACTTGAGTTATTATTACCACCTCTTTTTATTATAATCATTATTAAATACAAAATTATTAGCAGCAGCATTTGTATCTCCATCAGCACCTGGATTATATTCAACTTTGGTACCTGTAGGATCAGCTGTTCCATCATCATTTTTCTTTTTGATTTGTATACTATCTACTACAATAGTTCCTGCTGGAGTAGTTTTAGTGAATACAGAAACAAGATAACTAGCACCTGAATAATGCATATCGGTTGTAGTACCTGTTGTCTCTTTTTACTGTATAAGTATATTGTCCCTGCATCTGGGAATGCTTTTACCAGCCAAAGCATCTCCACTCAACTTAATAACTTGTTTACCAAGTTTTGTATTATCCCCATCACTTGCATCAGCATCAGTATATGTTACAGTTTGAGAACTTATACTAGGAAATACAGTATCCTCAGCAGTAGCTAAACTAGTCTTTCCATTCTTACTATGTTTAGTAAATGTAAAGCAAACGTCTCTGCCGGTGTTTTTAGACTCCGCTTTCAGGTAGGTTTAAAAACTTTCTATTTTAAGTACCGGTGTTGTTGCTCTCGCTGCCTTTGCCGGTGTAGTAAATGCCAAACTACCGGCAACAAAGTTAATGCAAGATCACTTGCTAAAAATACATTTTTACTATTCTTCTCTTCATAATGTCCTTCCTTTTATATAAATTATTATCTATCCTTAAAGATAGTTACTTTATATTCCTCTTCGCCTTAGTAAGGCGAAAATTTTACCTGTTACATCCTTTATCTTTAGCGAGCCGAAAAGTCTCGAGTCCACACCTTATCTCTATTGTCCGCCAAGATAAAGATTTCTCCCTCTCCCTACAGTTATAGGAAATTTAACTCCCTCTGTAAAAAGCCAAGGTTTCTCTATATATTTTAGGTTCGTATTGGCGAGCACCGTTTACATTTAAACCATACTCGTCTATGTTTCTATCATCTCCTGCTCCTGCTACTACTCTACCTACCTTCATTTTTGCCCATCATAGTAATACACTACAGTATCACCTACTAAAAATTTTATCATCTAATCTGTAATAAAAATTAAATCTCCCGGATTTATATTCGGATTCATAGAGTATCATTCAACCTATAAATTCCAAATACAAAAGTAAAAATAAAGGTAACTATAAGTAGTATGCTTTACTATTTTCAATAATAAGCAGCACCGACCTAAGTACAGGTTTTTAGGTGCAGCTCTTGGTTTTTCTTTCAGTTTTAACATACATCAACTCTCCTATATACTTTTTATAACAATTCACTTAGTAATTTAATAATTCTCTTCCAGTCCTAAACTTATAAAGGAACAAGAAAAGCCCAAAAGTGAAATAATTGATATGAGTAAGGGTAACTTGTAGCCGCTTTCATTAGTTCCCACAGGTACCATAGAAGTATCTATTATGACTTCCTTTTTCTGAAATATTGCCCCAGCTGTCTTTTTGCTCTATCTTGATTTTTATCTCCTCACCAAGATTTAGATTTGTTAAATTACCTACAATTTTCATACTTCCTGTTTATTATTAATTTGTTTTTCAGCTACTCTCAAACCCTCCGTAAATCAACTGTATCTATTTCAGACAAAAAGCCTTTCTTCATCCTTAGCACTTACGCTAACTTCTATAGGTTCGTCCTTACTTGATACGGATACATTCTCCGGAACAGCATTTATTATCGGTGGATTTCTGTCAACACCAATATAATCTGCTACATTAAATAAGCGACTTTCAGTTCCATCATCCCAAGTAACTAAAACCTCACCGCCATTTGAAACACCTATATTACCGTTGTTATAAGCATCTCTTAGTTCCTCAATCTCTACATCTACGAATTTCGGTGTATTTTCTCTATAATATTCAATCGTTTTATCTACTACATCTTTCCTGACTTTTTCTTTCTCAGCCTCCGTCAAATTATTATCATCTTTTACATATCTAAAATCAGGAGTTCTTAATTTGTGCCGTCTGGCTACACCAAACTTACCTCTTAGCATATATCTTTCATTACTATTATTAAAATGTCGTATAGAAATACCGCCTACTGCATCATCCAAATTTTCGTCTATGGAATGTCTTGTAGTAAATGTGTATGTAATACTCTCCCCGGACCCATACCGCGGTATCATTATCCTGATATATTTGCGATATTACTCCGTATCTGTAAACCAGTTAATATTTGATGCTATGTCCGTATTCCTCCACGCTTTTTAAACATCTGCGTTTGTTCCGGCATTTCCGGCGGCGTTTCTGAAATATTCATACCATTTGGAAAAAGGCGGATTGTGTTTATCCATTACCGTCCCTCCACCGCTATTTACCAATCTGTTAGTACCGATACCGCTCAAAGCCCATGTTTTACTGCCAAGTCGAGAATGATTCCTTACAACTGTTACATTACCTCATGTTTGGGTACATATAAATAAACTTCCGTATTAGGGTCTCCATTTTGCCGGAAATGAACTCCTGCAGCCACTTCCCTGATTACTTATTGTCATTGCCCAGGTTATAGTATGGTGAACATAATCTATATATTTATCTGTTCTTAAGGTCGCTCTTGCAGCATTTCTTTCTTCCTGTCCTATACCTACATAAACAGTATCTAAGCCGTTCCCTACCCAATACATATTGGGGCTGACATGTACATAATCTATGTCATCTGCAAAGGTATCAAAGGAAAACAATCCCTCATCGTCCAAAGCTTCGTCAGCTGTACTCTTTTCTGTCATACTTGCATCACTTGAACTTGCAAGCTTTTCTTTATCTTCTTTTAATATATCGGCTTCTACAGATTCTCCGATAACAGCCTTATCATCATCTATTTTCACTATACTTTCACCACTTTGAGGCTTTGAATTTTGCTCTTTTCCATTCTCACTCTCAACTATGGAAATATCAGTATTTTTATCTTCTGTAACGGAGCTTCCCAAGGCTTCATCAGTATTATTTATAGAGCCTTCCAAAGCTTCACCCTCTTTTTCACTCGGAGGGAGGAACTCCACCTCATTTTTAATATCTATAATATTCTCAGGCATATCAGCCTGAATAATTTTTGATATTATAAAAATACATAATATAAAAGATAATAAGATTATAAAATTATGCGTTTTTAAATCGTCTCTTTCTCATATCCCAAACCTTATATATTAACTTAATTCTAAATATAAAGCTCTAATTTAGAATCTTTAAATTATATATCTTTACCATCTCTAAAAGTCATACTTCCTTTATGTTATTTATCGAAGCTAATATAACAAATTTATTTTTACTTATGATAGTAACAACATAGCTTTGGTACTTTAGCAGGCAAAGTATTATAGACTGTCATCATCTGCTACACCTCCTCCTTAAGTATATTCATAAATATATACATAAAACTGATAAACGATAAGGAAATTAGAATCAACGGTAACTTGTAGCCACTTTCATTAGTTCCGACGGGTACTAACGACATATCTCTTTTCAATATTGATTTTAACATTTTTGACTCTCATTATTCCAATCGTCTTTAGCTATATATAGTTACAGCATATTCTTTATGAGTTTCTCCATTAGTCCATACATACTGTCTACCTTACCTGTAATTTTTATATATACGCTCTCTAGTATGTATTGGAGTCTATAGTACTAATTCAGACCTTGTGGAAGATTACGCACTTGAACCTCTTGTAAGTGATCTTCTCTGTCAACTATCATTACGCTAATCTCGGAATATTTTCCGTATCAAGACTTGTTGTTTCTTCCGGATTAGGAGTTACTATAGTGGATTATAATCTCCTGGACACATACTTTTTCAATCTTTTGTGGTCTACAATCTTAGCTACAGTATTATCATCAAATTTTGCAAAACTCTCCCTTTCAGAAACCGTTATATTATTACTATTTTCAGCTTCCTTCAATTCTTCCTTTTCTTTTTAAAACCGTTAGGACCGGCACTTACATACATGTTTGTAGATAGCCTTCTAAAACGGCTTTTACTTCTTCTCTTTCCTCCTGCGTTAAATGCTCTTTATCTCTTACAACAATAGGGTTCTCAGGTATTTCAAACTCCGCTCTTCTCGCCGCACCGAATTGACCTTTAAACATATACAATAAATCTTTATTTGTTAAGGCTCTGGTTCCTATCATCGCTCCAAGTAAAACCTTATCAAGATTTTCATTCTCAGAATGTCTTGTTGTAATAGTATAAGTAATACTTCTTCCTTGTCTTATAGTTACATTATTATCTTCATAAGCTAAGGTGGTATAGACTATCATCATCAAACCAGTTAAGGTCTGATACATTATATATATACTCATTGGTATATTTAGTTGAAGAAATAGTCCTAACCTTATGATACCATCTGTTCCACCATTCTCTTTCCTCACTACTACCCTCTTTTATTACGACCTATCTTACTAGGCCTAAGAGGATTATGAGTTCCATCATCATTTTTCTTTGTATATATCAACATCTCCTATATGTCTTGGTAAAAAGAGATGTACCTCGGTATTATCATTCCTATACCAACCTTTATATCTCCAATTTTCTCCCATAGGATTTTTGTATAATAACTCTCCATGTAATAGTATGATTATAATAATCTATATCTCTTTCTATGATAAAAAGCTTTTCTAGCTTTATTTCTCTGACTTTCACCCTCACCGATATATACTTCTTCCTTACCGTCTTCACCACTCCACCAAACATTAGGAGAGGAGTCCACATTTGCTCTGTCATCTCCAAAGGTTTCAAAATCAAACAATCCATCCATCTCCAAAGCATCACTATCCGTAGCAAGCTCATCGTCTAAACTTTTATCTTCAAAATACTCGTCAGCCACTCGGGGCTCAGCACTATCTTTTGTTTTTCCTCCGGCTATATCATTGTTTTCTATCTTTATGTTTTCATTATTCGGATTTTCTAATTTTACCGTACTTTCATTTCCGTTTAAGCCTTCCCATTCTTTGCTTGCATCACTTGCGCTTGCCGTATTATGATTTTCTACATTAGAAACCTGTATATTGCCCTCACTACCCGCATTATCATCTACTGATACATCAGCATATATGAGTACAGATATTATGAGTATACTTATAAGCAAGGACAAAGCGCATATCAAATTTACTACGTTAATCTTTCTCTTCTTCATCTCTCTACCAATTATAAATAAAAATCGTTAAAAATTTATTTTTATTCTTCCACATCGGAGTCCTTTATTTTACGATGTAAAGGCTGTTTATAAAAAATTTCTCAGCCTGATTTTAGCTTGTTTCAAACAAGTCCCTCCTTCTCCACGAAGTCTTATACTAAATATAATAAAATAAAGATTAAATTTCTGTCAAGAATTTTTATATCAAATCCTCTTGTATACTCGCTTATAGGCTCAATACAAACAAATTTTTCACAATTTTTATTCTTATTCTTAGAGGTATTATAGTATATCTTGTGTACTCTTTATCTTAGTATAGCTATATACGATATCATTATTTATACTTTTATTAATAAATTTATATTTTATTTATTAATATTATTTTTATGAATTTTGGTTCTTATACCATTAACTTATCAACTCTCTTAGTACCTTTTCATCTATATCAAAGTTCTCTTTTATGAGAGTAAATATTTCAGTATCGGAAATATTTAAACGCTTTAATATATCTATATTCTTTTCTATACTTTCTAATTTTTCCTTGCTTTTTATTCCTTTTGCTATTCGGTTTCTATTCCCTGCTTTATTCCTTCTTCTATACCCTCACGTCTGGCATCCTGCATATCAAATTTATATTTTGTCGCCATCAACATTTTGTACTCTACTCTCCTTTCCTTTGTCTATTATATCCCTTAGTTTATTATCTATAGCTTTAGTTTATCCCTCTATCAGCTTTTTAGCATCTTTTCATCTATATCAAAATTCTCTTTTATGAGAGTAAATATTTCAGTATCGGAAATATTTAAACGCTTTAATATCTCTATGTTCTTTTCTATACTTTCTAATTTTTCCTTGTCTACTCCCCTTGCTATTCCGGTTTCTATTCCCTGCTTTATTCCTTTTGCTATTCGGTTTCTATTCCTGCTTTATTCCCTTTGTATTCCGTTTTCTATCCGCTTTTATTCCTTCCTCTATACCCTCACGTCTGGCATCCTGCATATCAAATTTATATTTTGTCGCCATCAACATTTGTACTCTACTCTCCTTTCCTTTGTCTATTATCTCCCTTAATTTATTATCTATAGCTTTAGTATAGGAAAAATTCCAAAGCTCTATTTTTATTTTTCCATATACTCCAAAAAAGCTCTCTAAGCTCCGCATTCTCACACTTACTGCCGGCTTTTTGTATTTATAAATATTATATTGCTCTTGTCTCCTAAAAAGAAGCTCTCTATCCTCAAGGCAACAATTTTTAAAGCTGTATGTATATAGCCCTTTTTCCAAATAAGTCAAAGGGACATATAAATATAACATAGCTTCTTTTTATTTTTGAATAGTCCTCACCCTTTTTCAAATTCTCTACTAACATAGCACTTTGATAATATATAGCTCTGTCAGGTAAATTTCCGGTATTTCTTACCTGCAATTCTACATCATAAATTGTATCTTCACTATCTTTTATAAATACATCAAGTCTAATCCCTTTAGACCCTAGCATAGTAGCTATACTTTTTGCCCTGAGATGTAATCTATTCTCTCTATACTTACATCTAATACAAGCTCCAGTAAATACTTACAAATACTTTTTCTTATTCATAATTTTAGCAAATATAAAGTCATTAAACAAGTTTAAACTTTTCCCATCTCTAAGCAATTTTTCATCAATCATTCATTTCCCTCCGTTTTTAATACTTTTTTTATAATGTGATTTTCCTTATATCTCCTTGAAATTAAGAATAATTTTGATAATTGAATTTAGAATATAAGAAATTTGATATATTTATTATATTACTTTATATGTACTTTTTACAAACAAAAAGCCGAAGAATCTCTCCGACTTTTTATAAATCTATTTTATTATAACAAACTAGCTGCTTCTTCATCAACTATTACGTTTACATCAGGATGTAGCTGCAATATAGAAGCAGGTACTTTCGGTGTTATTTCACCATAAAAGGCTTCTTTTACTATCTTTGCTTTATCTTTTCCACTAACAATAACTACTATTTTTTTCGCCTTAAAGATACTCCCTATACCCATAGTATAAGCTTCTTTAGGTACCTCATCTATATTAGAAAAAGAATCTTGCATTTGCTTCTATTGTACTTTTTAGCTAAGGCAACATTATGTGTTACCTTTGGAAAAGTATCACTTAGCTCATTAAAACCTATATGTCCATTATGACCCTAAACCCAAAAGCTGTAAATCTATACCGCCTAAATCTTCTATGAGCTTTTCATATGCCTCACACTCCTTGAGTGCATCTTCCTTAGTTCCATCAGGTATATGAGTATTTGTTTTATTTATGTTTATATGAGAAAAGAGCTTATCATTCATAAAAATAATAATAACTTTGTTCATTATCTGACGATACCCTTATATTCATCTAAATTAACAGTTCTTATATTGGAAAAGTCCAAATCTCCTTTTTCATATAAATCTATTAATTCTTTTATATGTTCCAATCGGACTCGAACCTGTAGCAAGACCCAATATAGAATCCTTTTTGTTTTAATTTGAGCAGCTATCAAAGAGCGCCCATCCTACTAAGTTCATCATAATTCTTTACTATAATAATATTCATAATTCCCCTATATTGAAATTATCTTATTTATATATAATAGCATTTTAGTATATGAATTAAAATGTACAAAAACGATTTTAACTGTATTTTTAGAACATTCCCTTGTTAAAGTTCAAAATTTATCTTCTTACTTCATCAGCAACAGCTTTTGCGACAACGTCAGCAACATTTTTCTCAAAAGCTGATACTATAACATAATCTTCTCTTATCTTATCATCAGGGTATCATACTTGCAAGACCTCTAGCCGCCGCTAATTTCATTTCATCGGTAATCTTTTTGGCTCTAGATTCTAAAGCCCCTTTGAAAATACCCGGAAAGGCTACAACATTATTTATTTGATTTGGCATATCAGAACGACCTGTAGCTGCAACTTTTGCGCCTGCTTCCTTTGCATCTGCATAAAGTATTTCCGGCTGCGGATTAGCAAGAGCAAATACTATAGCATCTTTATTCATAGATTTAACCATTTCTTTTGAAACTAAGTCTTTTTGACTGACACCTACAAAACATCTGCTCCCACAAATGCCTCTGCCATGCTCATATCTTTTTCTTCTTTATTTGTTATCTCTGCAATCTCCTGCTTAACAAAATTATATGTATCTATGTGCTTTCTATTTATAGCACCCTTAGAATCAAAAGCAATAATATTATTAACACCCAACATTGTTAATAATTTGATTATTGAATATCCGCAGCACCTGCACCCGAAACAACAACTTTAATATCTTCCGCTCTTTTATTTACTAACTAAGCGCATTAATAAAGAGCCGCACTAACCACTATTGCCGTTCCATGTTGATCATCATGAAATACAGGTATATCAAGTTCATCTATTAGAGTTCTCTCTATCTCTACACAACGTGGTGCTGATATATCTTCTAAGTTAATTCCACCAAAAGTAGGTGCAAGAGCCTTAACTATAGATATGATTTCCTTTGGATCTTTTGTGTCTAATACTATAGGAACTGCATTTATACCGCCAAATTTTTTAAACAAACAGCATTTACCTTCCATAACAGGCATAGCCGCTTCCGGACCTATATCTCCCAAACCCAAAACTGCTGTACCATCTGAAATAACAGCTATAGTATTTGCCTTACTTGTATATTTATAAGCAAGACTCTTATCCTTATTTATTTCTAAACAAGGCCTTGCAACACCGGGTGTATAAGCATAGGTTAAATCTTGTGCATTATCAAGCTTTGCTTTTTAATTCTGTGGAAAGTTTTCCTGCCATTCCTCATGTAATTTTTAGGGCCTTTTTCGTAAACGTCCATTCTATTTCTCCTTTTTATGAATTTCTACATCCAAAAACTGCTCTTTAAAAAAATCGAACATTAATCTTAACTTAGTTTTAGCATTAATTCACTAGTTCTAGCTATAAACTTTGCAAGTCTATCCCCCTCAAGAGAAGCATGATTTAAAAGTGCCATATCAAAAAGTTGCTCTGCTAAAAGTGTAAATTTCTCTCCTTCACTTGATATCAAAGCTTTAACTATAGCAGAATTTGCATTTAGAACCAAAGTCTTAGGAGTATTTCCACCAAACATACTAGGATCTAAGCCCATCATACCATATTGTTTCATCATTTCTTCCATACGTCTGGCTTCTTCTGAAATTGTAATCATAGAAGCTATTTTTCTCATCTTTTTAACTCTACTATACTTATCTCTACTTTTTCATCTTTTAAAAACTTCGAAACTTTCTTTTTAAATCTTCGTATACCTCTTCATTTTCTTTAGATATCTCTGTCTTTGCTTCTTCACTAACATCTGCATCTATTCTATAAAAAATGAAGTCCTTCATTTTTCATTTCTAAATTACTTATAAATGGAGTATCTATGTTGTGAGTAAGTATAACTGCATCTTTTCCGTTTTCTTTAAACATATTTATATATGCAGCTTGTGCTTTTTCATCACTTACATAATAAATTTTTAGTTTCTTTTACATCCTCATTTTCTTTTTCTCTTCTTTTTGTATAATAATTAGCTAAAGTATTATATTTATTTTTCTATATTTTTTTAAATAAAAATATAGTCATTCATCTTAGAGGCGAATTTTTCATCTTTTAGGCAACCGAATTTAATAAATGGTGCTATATCATCCCAATATTTTTCATAGTTTTCCCTTTCAGTTTTACACATTCCTGAAAGTTTATCTGCCACTTTTTAGAAATATATTCTGATATTTTCTTAACAAATCCATCGTTCTGCAAAGCTGAACGTGAAACGATAAGAGGAAGATCCGGACAATCTATTACTCCTTTTTAATAACATCAAAAATTCAGGTATAACTTCTTTTGATGTTGTCAGCTATAAATACTTGATTATTATATAATTTAATTGTTCCTCTATGCTATCATATTCTGTATTAATCTTAGGAAGTATAAAATTCCTTTTTAAATTGAATGGATAATCCATATTTAAGTGTATCCAAAATAGAGGCTCTTTATAGTCTCTAAATACTTTTCTATAAGTTCTTATAATCCTCTTCACTACATTCATTTTGGATGCTTTAGCCCATAGAGGTGGTTTCATTTATAAGCGTAGGTCTCTTCTTAATCTTATATTCATCTTTTTGCGGACTTACTTCTACTAATTCTTTTCACCTTTATCATTCTCTTTTTCTTCCGTCTTTGCTTCCTCCACTATATGTTCTACAACATCATCAGTGTCAAAGCAAATCAGAGGCCTACACAGTTTCCGTTTCATCTATTTTATCCTCATCTATAAAAATAAATTTCTACGGCATAAATGAACAATACTTATCTAATATCTCTTTTACTCTATATTCATTAGCAAACTCATAACTATCTTCATTTTAGATATAAGCTAATCTTAGTACCTCGAAAAATCTTTGTCAGAATCTTTCATCTCAAATTCTGTACCGCCATTGCTTTTCCCAATAAACTGCTTTACTTCCGTCTTTATAAGATAGAGTTTCTATACTAACCTTATCTGCAACCATAAACGCTGAATAAAAAGCCTAGACCGAAATGTCCTATAATTTGGTCATCATTTGCCTTATCCTTATACTTTTCTAAGAAGTCCGCTGCACCTGAAAAAAAGCTATTTGATTGATATACTCTTCAATCTCTTCTTCTGTCATACCTATACCATTATCTATAAATGTTATAGTTTTATTTTTGCACTTACAAGCACTTCTACTTTATACTTATCATCTTTACTTTTCAAACTCACCTATAAGTGATAATTTTAAGTTTAGTTACTGCATCACAAGCATTACTAACCAATTCTCTTATAAAAATATCATGATCTGAATATAACCATTTTTAATTATTGGAAATATATTTTCACTATTTATAGATAAACTTCCCTTTTTACTCATTTTAAATACCTCTTCTCTTTTATATATAAAAGAGAGTAGTTTCCTACTCTCTTGTCTAAATTCTATGCTGCTGTTTTTGCTAATACCTACATGATTTTTAAAAATCTTCAAATTCAGTATTTTTCACCTTCAAATTTTACTACTAAAATTCTTGTAAGATCCATACTTAAAACGCCTATAAGTGATTTTTCCATCTATCATCATGTGTCCATAATACAAGTCTATATCGAAATCACATCTACCCATTAAATTTACAAAAATCTTTGGCATCTTGCACAGACGAAAGTTTAATCATAACTTCCTTCATCACAAATCACCTCTCCTCATATATCAAAAATGTTCCTACAGATACTTTCTATCTTTGATTTCAGTTATTATATATTTTTATAGACTTATGTCAAAGCTTTATTTAGACAAATTTAATTTTTTTATTAATATAATCCACTATATCTTTTTAATCCTTGTGAAGAATACTCAAAATCTTTTTACTTCTATATCATCTTCACAAGTTCTATCAAAAAGAATTATCACCAAACCACAAAAAGTCTTAAACAATGTTCTTCTCTTTTTCTATAGGTATCCACCTATAATTTTTGCGGTTCTACAGCTATTCTATATCTAAGCCTACCCAAACTACCGCTAAAAAGCTTCTCCGTATTCGTAGTAGCCGATATTTAATACATCTTTATATTCTAACATTTTAATTCAAATATTCCAAAGCCTCCCTTTATATTGCTAACTCCTATTAATTGCATACTACCTTTATAGTTTAACTTATCTAAATTTATCTTAGGTAGGATACAAATTTCAAAGCCTAATTTTTAGCTTCTTTTTATTCTATATTCAGGCATACTTACAGCCCTTACCTCACCCAGCAAACCCACTTCACCAAAGACGACTATTTTATCATCTATGCTCTTATCCTTTAAACTAGCTATAAGAGACAATACTATGGATAAGTCCAGAGCCGGTTCATTCAGTTTCATACCACCTGCAATATTTATATAAGCATCATAGGCAGACATATTATATCTACAACGTTTTTCTATAACTGCAAGTAACAGGTTTAGCCTATTAAAATCCGCACCTGCCGCCGTACGTCTTGGCATACCGAATGACGTTTTTGTTACTAAGGCCTGAACTTCTACTAAGATAGGTCTTGAACCTTCCATAAGACAAGCTACACTTGTTCCTGAAGCCGCTTTTGGTCTACCGCTTAACATATACTCCGAAGGATTTTTAACTTCTACCAGACCTGCTTGTTGCATCTCAAAAACACCTATTTCATTAGTCGAGCCAAAACGATTTTTAACTGCTCTAAGTATTCTGTAACTTATCTGCCTTTCTCCTTCAAAATATAGAACTGTATCGACCATATGTTCAAGGACTCTAGGCCCTGCAACCTGTCCTTCTTTTGTAACATGGCCTACTATAAATATAGTATATTATTCTTTTTAGCTATATTCATAAGAACATTAGTACCCTCTCTTACTTGTGATACACTACCTGGACCGGCTGCTATTTCTCTTTAAACATAGTCTGTATTGAATCTATAATCACCACATCAGGGCTTTCATTTTCTATCACTATAGAGATTGTATCTAAATTAGTTTCACTTTAAAAACTTTTAACTCACCCTCTATATCTCCAAGTCTGGTAGCTCTAAGTTTTATCTGTTTTAAACTCTCTTCTCCGGAGATATATAAAACCTTTAGATTTGATTTTTGCAAGATTTATACACATTGTAATAATATTGTAGACTTTCCTATACCGGGATCGCCACCAATTAAGACTAAAGAACCTGCAACTATACCTCCACCTAAAACTCTGTCAAACTCTTTTTAAGCCTGTTTCATATCTATCCGACTCATCTAAGCTTATATCGGATATATATGAAGGCTTAGTAACTATAAGATTTGAAAAAGTACCGCTTCCGGCAGATGAACTTACACTTTTCATTATCTTGGTCATAGAGCTTGATGCCTCAACTATAGTATTCCATTCTTTACAAGCGGACATTGCCCATACCATCTAGGGAGACTCACAACCACATTCTTTACAGAAAAATAAAGTTTTTCTTTTTGCCATCTATCTTCTTACTTCCTGATAATCTCTACCTTTTGCACTACTCTTATCTTCAAATTCTACAGATAAAACCAATTTACCTGATATATTTGTTTTCATAGTTCCTATTTCCTTACCATCTACGAAAACCTCATATTCTTTTTCTTCTTCAACTCCAAGAGTTATTTGTAAATCTTCATAGCTTTCTACTATAAAAACTAAGTCCATTAATTGTTGTTTGAAATTCTCTTACCTTACTACCGGCTCAGATTCATAAGCGAATAAACCATTTCTTTCCAACTTTGTTATCCCTTAAATGTCTTTTACCTTGTACAAATCTCCATTAAATGCAAAGTCCTCTTTTTGATTTTTCCTCTAAAATATAATCTCCAAAATTGAGCTTTCCATTTTCTACAAAAAATAATTTCATTTGTAGCGACATTTTAAAACCTCCTAGTTTATATATTTTACCAATTACTTATAGGTGAATATCAATTCTTTATTTACATCATCTTTTTAAGTCAACAAAAACATCTTCACCTGATTTTTATTTTTATCATCTAATATATATTCTGCAAGCTTATCTTCGAGTAAATTTTTGTATAGTCCTTTTTAAGGGTCTTGCACCGTATTTTTATCATAAGACTTATCTATTATATAATCTTTTAACTCTAGCTTTCTAAGTTCTAAGCTTATATTCATCTGTTCATTTAGACGTTTACTAAAGCTCTTTTTAAAAGAATATCTAATATATCTTTCATATTTTCTTTGCTTAATTGATGGAAAACTATGGTTTCATCTATTCTATTTAAAAACTCAGGTTTGAACATTTGTTTGAGTTCTTCAAAAACCTTAGATTTCATATCATTATATTCTCTTTTTCATCAATATTAGAGGCAAAACCCAGTTGTTTAGGGTTCTATTATATTCATAGCTCAACATTGCTGGTCATAATAATAATAGTATTTTTGAAATTAACCTTTCGTCCTTGTGAATCGGTTATATGCCCATCATCTAACACTTGCAGTAATATATTAAATACATCAGGGTGTGCTTTTTCTATCTCATCAAAAAGAATGATAGAATATGGATTTCTTCTGATTTTCTCACTAAGTTGCCCTCCTTCTTCATATCCTACATACCCCGGAGGAGAACCTATAAGCTTAGATACTGTATGCCTTTCCATATATTCGCTCATATCAACTCTAATAAGTGCATTTTCCGTACCGAAAACAGCAAGTGCAAGGGCTTTTACATATTTGTGTTTTACCTACACCTGTAGGTCCAAGAAATAGGAAAGAACCTATAGGTCTTTTAGGATCTTTTAGCCCCACTCTACCACGCCTAATAGCCTTTGCTACAGCATTTATAGCTTCATCCTGACCTATTACACTTTCATGCAAAGTATCTTCCAGTTTCATAAGTTTTTCACTTTCTAAACCTGTTAAACGCTTTACCGGTATTTTTGTCCATATAGCTACCGTATCAGCTATATCATCTTCTTCTACTTTTAAATTATTATTTTCTTTCTCTTTAAGCCATTTTTCTCTTACTTTTTCGAATTTTTCCTCTTTTTCTTGTCTCTTTTTATTTCTCCGGCTTTAGTATAATCTTCTGCCCTTATAGCTAATTCTTTTTCTTCTAACCTATCTATATCTTCCCGTATTTGTTTTAATTCATCAGGCTCTTTAAAAACTTTTTAATCTAAGTCTGGAAGCTGTTTCATCTATTAAATCTATAGCTTTATCAGGTAAAAATCTGTCTGAAATATATCTGGTAGAAAGAGCTACTGCCGTTTTTAATGCTTCATCTGTTATTTTTAACTTATGATGTATTTCATAGGCAGCTCTTAGTCCTCTTAATATTTCAATACATTCTTCTTCGCTAGGGCTCTTCAACCATTATGGCTTGAAATCTTTCGTTCTAAGGCCGCATCTTTTTCTATATATTTTCTATATTCTTCTATAGTTGTAGCACCGATTAACTGTATTTCGCCTCTTGCAAGCGATGGTTTTAATATATTGGAAGCATCAACTGCTCCTTCTGCACCGCCTGCACCTATAATAGTATGTATTTCATCTATGAATAATAACACATTTCCTGAATTTATAAGCTCAGCTATAACTCTTTTATACGTTCTTCAAACTCACCTCTATACTTTGAACCTGCTATCATAGCCGCAAGATCCAAACTTACAACTCTTTTATCCAGTAAACTTTTGGGTACTTCTTCCATAGCTATTTTTAATGCTAAACCTTCTACTATGGCTGTCTTACCAACACCCGGTTCACCTATAAGACAAGGATTATTTTTAGTTCTCCGACTAAGTATTTGCATAAGTCTTGATAATTCGTTTTCTCTGCCTATAACATTGTCTAAACTACCTTTTTCTTGCCATTTTAGTTAAATCTCTAGAGTATTTATCTAAAATCTCTGTCGGATTTATACTTTTTTTATTCTCATCTTGTTCGAGATTTCTACTTTCTAAGACTATTTTACTTGCTTCTTCTCCCATAGCCGCTATCATACTTACATATAATTTTTGTAGGTTTATCCCCATACTTCTAAGTAATTGATTAGCTATATTGTCATTATTTTTGTAAAAATAGAAATCAATATATGTTCTGTTCCTACTTCAAAAGACTTAAATTTTTAGGCTTTCTTTATAAGCTTTCTCTCAAAAAGATTGATACTTCTAGGTGAATACTCTATATCTTTATTAATAGTTTCTACCATATTATCGCCGGAAGATATAAGTTGATTTATTAAAGATATTAATTCTTCTTCTGATATAGCATTTTTCTTCTAAAAGTTTTTCCTGCCAAACCCTCTTTTCTTTTAACTAAACCTAAAAGTATATGTTCTGTTCCTATAAAATCGTGTCCTAAGTTAACGGCAGCCGACTTTTGCCAAATTTAGGGGCTAATATTGCACTTTTAGTATATTTAATTTCCATGTTTCTCCTCTATACCATCTGATATTAAAATTATCATACAGTTCATCTATCAAGTCATGTGCTTCTTGTCTGTTAATTCCATTACATATACATCTTGCAACAACTACAGAAAGCTCTTTTTCATTTGATTTAAAACTCTTAATTTATCTACATCAATAGATATTATTGCTCTCTTCTTCTATCCAATTTAAGAAAACCTTCTTGTTTTAAAAATAGCATGCTTTTATTAACCGTATGCATATTGATACCTATTTCATCAGCTAATTGTCTAACGGAAGGTAGAGAATCTCCTTCTTTTATCCTATCTGTCGCAATAGCAAGTATAATTTGATTACATAACTGTACATAAAAAGCTTCATCACTATTAAAATCTATATATATATCCATTTTTACACTCTACTTTTTATATTTTCTTATCATAATAATGTGATAATTGTTATATTGGTATTATAACATTTATAGATAAAAAGCAAGGTGTATTTATACCCAAAAAAATCGCTTAAAGAGTATTTTAAACTGTTTTAATCTTTGTTTTATAAACACTCTATAAGCGATTTTACTGAAAACTTATTTAATTTTTTTCTTCCATTTATCTTAATCTAAATCAGCAACAAATTCTGTAAAAGCTTAGGCTTATATCTTTATGGCCTTGCAATAGACTAACCGGAAAATCTGAACTTTTCTCCCCATGAGCCGCTCTTCTGACTACGGCTCTATGCCAATTCCTGAAACAAGCCAATCTTATTTTTTTTGCTGAGTTTATCTCATTTATACCTATAGTAACACAATATTTCGGCATATCTTCAAAGGCACCATTAAAGTCGCCTATGGCATTTGCCGCTCTGGTTTCCGTTGATACTTCTAATATTCTGGTTTTTGTTAAAAATTCTTCATTTGATAAGTTTTTATTTGCTTCATTAAAAAGCAACATGTCCATTTATACCTATTCCTCCAAAAACAAATATCTACTCCTCCAAGCTCTTTGATTAAATTTGGTATATATTCTATATTCTCAGGATCAGGAAAAAACTCTTTTGTTCTTTTTGGCATAAGTAATTCTTCCCTTATTTTTATATACATTTCTTTCCATAAATCCTCTAAAACTAAGAGGATGATTTATATCTATCCACGCTTTATTATCATCCAGGTATTCATCCATATTAATGAACCATACCTTTTTTTAGAGATAATTTCTTTTCATTTTACCATATCTACAAAATACTTATACTGACCTACCGGACCTACCGGACAAATCATAACTGTATTTTTGCCCAGTTTATTATTTTCTTCTATTTCTGCATACATTTCATTTGCCATTTTTAAAGAAAGCGGCTTCATTATCTTCTACACAAAAATAAGTTAATTTTCGGATTTGTAGAAGTTCTTCCTTATTGTATGAATAATATCTATGTTGCATACTATCCCCCTTCATAAAACTATTATTAAAATATAAATTTATATATATTGAAAATATTTATAACTAACATTATTATCATAAAAATTATAAATAACTTTTCTACCATCTTATCTGTTAGTTTCTTCTTTAATATTCTACCCACTATACCTCCACTTATACCTCCGAATATCATAAATAACAAAAATAAATATTTCAAACTTAGGGTATAGAACCACTTATATAAGCATATAATATAGAAAACACCTGAGATACAAAAATAACATATAGCGAATTTTCAACTGCTACCTTTGTAGACATAGAAAATAAATAAATGAGTAATACCAGATAAGTTGCTCCACCACCTATGCCTAAAAATGCTGAAACTAAACCCAGCAAGAAACCTACTAAAGCACATGCAAGACTACTATTTATATTTTTGTTTTATCTTTATATATTACATATAATAAAAGGCAACAAAAGTCATTAAAATAAAAAGAAAGCTTGAATAGCACTCAACCCTTCCCTTATTTAGGGTAAAACTTGATATAAAAACAAATCCCCATTTCCCTAACATTCCACCAAAAAGCCGCACCCAAAGCTAAGGGTAGTGTTCTTTTGTTATCTATACTTCTCTCACCACTTATTTTCAAGCTTATTACAGAATAAGCTGTCATAGCAAGAACTGTACAGGCTGATAAAAAACTAACAATATTTACACTATATAGACCTAGGGCATCCAGAGCGGGCTTTATTATTATCCCGCCTCCTATACCACATATAGAGCCTATAAGCGAAGCAATAAAACAAATTATATATACCAACATATTAGTCACAGCAAGGTGTATGACCGTAAGCATCCATACAATCATCCTTTGGATTTTCCATACATAAGTGAACTGCCGCTCTCTTGAACGTTAAAGGAAGAGCTAAAATATTTGGGTTCTCGCCTACAAATTTCTTTTTAGCATCTTCCAATGCTTCTTCAAAGCTAGCTCTTGTTTTAAGTCCCATACCTCTTGCAAAACCCGGACATCTGGCACCAACTATATATATAGCACTAGTATTCATCTCAGCTATATGTCCACAAGACATCATAGAAAAGCCATGGAATGGATGAAAGGCATTTGCAAATCTATATTTCCTTATATATTCTTCGTTTGTTGCATAATATTCGCCTAATCTGTTCATATCAGGCAAGGTATTCATATAATCTTTTTGGAAATCATTATATAATTCTTTTAAATATGGCCAAGTTTCATCATGAAAATAACCATCGCAAATAGAAGAACAAATAATTACACATTTTATCGCTCATTATTCTTTTAAATCTAAGAACCTGTGCACTAAGGGCTTGCATCATCATGATAGGATTTGTTCCCATTCCATCGCCATAATGAAACTGTACAGGCATACCAAATACTAATACATCATATTTTTTCTTTGCCCAATGTACATAAGTTCTCTTATCTGCCACTTTCCAACTAAGTGCCTGCATTTTTGCCGCATATCCACTAAAAATTGCAATCTGTCTGGAATAAGTATCAAGTACAGCATCACAACAAAAGAACGGATGACCCATCTTCTCTTCTATATGCATACTTATTTCATCAAACTTAGTTCTCATAAGACTGCCACCATTTACAGGTGTAAAGTCTGACCTGTGCATAACCTTAGGTACATGATGACTGGCTATACATCTCCAATTGGTTATACCTGTAGCACTATGTTTATAACCACCTGAATAGCCACCATAAGGATTACCTTGTACATGTCCTATAAGTATAGGTATATCACAATCAAAAAAACATATTTATTTACAGAAACAGGATCTCCACTTACGGTTTTCTCTAGATAAAACCATATTCTCCTTATCTTCACTATCATGACTTATTATTTGCTCACTAGGCCAAAAATTCATTAAACAATTCATCTCCAAAAATAGCTCTAGCTTCACTTTCCTTACTTCTTGGATGTAAACCATTAGAAATAATAAAGAGTATATCTTCTTTTTGCACTCCTGCCTCATATAAAAATTCTCAATATAATTTTTATACTCATCTTTCTATGACTGGTAGCCTGTTCTCCACCCTTTACTCTATCCGGAACTATAAAAACTACCTTTACTTCTTTTTTGCAAGTTTAGATAGCGATTCCATTCCTATAGGATTATTAATACTGTCCAAATATGCTTTTTCTAAGTCTTTTTCTTCTATACAAATAGGATCCTTTACTGTTTCACCGGTATAAATACATCTGTATTATCAGGCAGGGTTGGCACTCATAAGTCCATGACCATATTCAAAATCTAATTTCATTAATCTGACCTCTTTTCTTTCAACTAATTCAAGTATAAATCTATTATCTCTAAATACTCGTCCGGATAATATCCAATATCTCCACTAAATCTTGTTAGAGCTATAAGCCCGCCATCTATCTCGTCTATAGATGCCAACATTTTTGCATTATCCGCCTTTAATCCTCCACCATATACAACATCTATACCACCTGTTTTTCTCTTTGACGAATTTTTGCTATTTTAGTTATATACTCTTTATCTGCCGGAACTTTTCCGGGCCCTATAGACCAGATAGGCTCATAAGCTATTACTACTTTTGATTTATCTACTCGGCTAAGCCTATTTCCAACTGCTCTCCCAATACCTCTTCCCACTTCTCTTGTTCTTCACTTTTTTTCTCCTATACAATATACGACGCTAAGATTTCTATTTATAGCTTCCTTTATTTGCATATTTAAAATTGTATTTATTGCAATATTATCTTTAATCCCTGCCTTATCTAAAATTCCCGCCTTATCATTTCTTTCTTCATAGTGTCCTATAAGTACGGTTTCACAACCTGCCATCTTCATAGAGGAAGCACATCTATTACTTGTAAAAAGCATCAAAATTACCACCTTCACCTGTATCTGCTCTATATATACTTTGACACCCTATCTTTTATGGGGCTATTGTCTTTATTTGCTTTAACGGCATTTTAATATATGAAGTTCCGGAAAATACATTGCAAATTCTACCCTATCTTTATCATACTTAGCTAAAGTATCTTTTGTAGAACTTATTATATGTCCTGCCCAACTATTAATATCAGCCAATCTATTAATTCCACCGAAATCAGGGCTAACATCAAATCTTTTTAAATTTAGATATATATGTTTCATTTAAGTTCCTATATTCCTTTCCTTTTTATATCTGTCAGCCATTTCATCAAGGGTGATTCTTTCTACCTTATCCATTTTTCCAAAGCTGCCGAATTCTACTATAAGTGTACCCACAACTTCTTTAACCCCTGCTTCTATGCAATCACAAATACGTCTTACATCATCATCGACTACATTTCCATACATAACCGTATCCATAATAGGTGTGATAAAAGCTCTAGGATCAAATACAGCTCTATTCTTCTCTAATAATTCATATATGGCACCTACACTTGAACTTGTTTTGCAACTTTTTATCTTTCAAAAATAACTCTTTTAGGTTTCTTGTAACTGCAAGTCTAATATCTGTATCTACATTAATCTTATTTATACCACATTTTGAAACTTCTATAAGTTGAGCTATTGAAATACCATGTGCATTAGATATTTCTCCACCCAAAGCATTTATTTCATCTACTATATAGCGTGGAACTGTTGAAGAACCATGACTAACCAAAAATCCATCTATACCACTGTGCAACATACATTCTTTTATAGCTATAGCTATCTCTTTTCTTATAACTGTATCTTTACCTTTATTAGCACCATGCATAGTTCCATAACTTATAGCAAGAGCATCTACTCCTGTTTTATTAAAAAATTCCACAGCATCTAAAGGGTTGGTATATGTACTGTTGGAAGCAAATACATGATCCTCCACACCTGCCAATACTCCTAACTCACCTTCAACACTTACTCCTCTTTCATGTGCATATTTTACTACCTCTCTGGTAAGCTCTATATTCTCCTTGAAAGGTAAGGAACTTCCGTCTATCATTACACTGGTATAGCCACCCCTCTATAGCCGCCTTACAGGATTCAAAATCTCTACCATGATCCAGATGAAGAGCTATAGGTATTCTTGCACTTTCACCATATTTTCTCACTGCATTAGCTATATTCTTAGCTCCTATCTTTTTATCTTCAAGAGTAGCATTTAAGAAATCTTTTCTTCCACCCATAAAGCCGTTTGCAAGATCTGCACCTTGTATAATAGCCGGACTTCTAAAGGTACTATGTATGTCTATAACTGCTTTTGCTTGACAAACGGCATTTACATTGAATGCACCCTGAGCATAAACTCCCCCTGTCTGCCGCTTCTAAAATTGCTCTTAATGGAACTAACATCTTTTATCCCCCTTAATTAAATGAAATCATTTTCTTTAGTTTTCTACCAAGTAACGGTTTACACCAATCTATAAATTCTTTTGTTACACCATTACCTTCTTCATTTATATATTCCTTAGGCAAGGTATGTTCAAACATCATTACCTCATCTATATCCACCAAAAAAGTTTCAACTTCATAGCTTTTTACCTTTCGTTTTAAAGCTACCATTTTTCCGCTTTCACCCTCTAATATAGCCTCCAGTGCTTTTCTACCTACTAATATAGCCTCACTCCTATCGACCGAGCTTTGCATTTCCATAGAAGCTCTTTGCCAATATAACGGGTTTTTCAGCTCTAGCTTTATAACCTAACTTTTGTATTATTAAATTAGCAAGATATGCACTTACATCACCAAAATAAGTAGCTCTACCTACCGTAAATATAGGTTTTACTATAGGCTCTCCTTCCTTATCCTTTAAACCCTCACTGGCAACAACTACTATACCTGTCTTTTTTTTCAGACATTTTTTTACATCAGCTAAAAATTTATCCTCATCAAAGGCTACCTCCGGTAAATATATCAAGTCAGGCCCTAAACCATCCTCATCCTTTGCGAGAGCCGATGCTGCCGTCGTCCAACCTGCATTTCTACCTAAGGCTTCAACTACAACCACATGTATTGCTAAACTTTTTACATCAAAACAAATTTCCTTTATACTCTGTGCCATATATAAGGCTACACTACCAAAACCCGGACTATGTGAGGTAACTGCTATATCATTATCCATAGTTTTCGGTATACCCATAACTTTTAAACTATGTCCTTTTTTTAAAGCCATTTTATATAGCTTTCCACAGGTATCCATAGTACCGTTTCCACCGTTGAAAAAAGCGTATCTTATATTATTTTTCTCTAAGATTCTCAGCATTTTTCATAGTCATTTTCTTTAATATCATCTCTTGATGTTCCTATAGCAGAACCGGGGTTTGTAATAATAGCTCCAGCTTTTTCATCACTAATATCAGTTAAATCTAATATTTCTTCTCTAAGCAAACCACCTGTTCCATTTTTAGCGGCATATATTTTATCTATCTTTCCACTTTTTTTCGCTTCATCTATAAGTCCATACAAAGAAGAATTTAATACTGCACTAGGTCCACCACCATGTATAATTATTATATTTTCTTTCATAGTCTTCCCCATATTCGTTTATATTAATTAAAAACTTTTTAATAATATTCAAAAACTAAAAAGCTTCTAATTTTTATTTAAGCACATTTTTAGTTTTTGTACAGTATGAAATTTTTTTAATATCTATACCTTTACCAAGGCTTTTAAATGCACATTTTATATTCTTCTACGCCCTTTGGTCGAAAGGATTTATGCCGAATATTTCTCCTGATATATAACAAGAAAAACATAAAAAGTACATAAGAGCTCCTAAGTTATATTCATCGAAATGTTCTATTTCAAAAAGAATACATGGTAATCTATTACTATGTGCTTCTATAGTAGCTCGAAATACTTTTTCATTTATATCTTTTAAAGCCTTATTTTCTATATATGAAAACTTATCATTTATACTACTTTGGGAATTATATAAGTATTCTCATCGTTTTTTTACAGACAAAAAGTTTCAAAAATTATAGGATTGCCTTCCTGAACAAATTGACCCAATGAATGTAACTCTTCTGAGTATAAAAGCTGCTATGGGAAATAAACCTTTATTATCCTTACCTTCACTTTCAGCAAATAATTGTATCCACCATTTATAAAAATATTCAAATCTTGTTTCAAAAGAAGCTAATAGCTCTAACCTATAGGCATTTTTATAGTAAGTATTTCTAAGACAGGCATACCTATATGCTATATTATCTATCTCAAAATTATATAATTCCTTACTCATACTGACAGCACCTTCTACAAAGGAATTTATATCAAGTCCTGCTACTGCCATGGCTAATAAACTGACACTAGTAAAAGCAGTATACCTTCCACCTACATCATTTGGAAACTCAAGAAATCTATATCTTTCAGTATTTGATATTTTTCTAATAAACTTCCCTTAGTTCCGATTGTTATTATTCTCTTATTATAAACTTCTTTATACTTATTCTTTAAAACTCTCTAAATATTCTAAACCCTATGCCCGGCTCTAATGTTTCAAAATTTTTAGCTATACAATTTATATATATGGACTTATTCTCAATTCTTTTTAGTATTTTTATTTAATTCGTAAGCTGATAAATTGTTTCCGGCATATATTATTTCACATGTATCTTCTCCCAAAGCTTTAATCATGGCTCTAGCTGTATTATTTGAACCACCTACACCTATGAGAATGAGAAAACATCTGCATTTTTCTTTTTATTTCTTTTTGCTATATCTTTTATTTCTTCCACTAATTCTTCATTAGCCCATTTTATAGGATTTAACCAGCCTAAGCTATCATGATATTTTTCTTTGACCCTCCAGTATTTTTTCTAAAAATATTATCTCTCAATACTTTTTTTGATAACCATCCTCATACCTCTGTCCTCCCCGTAGTGAAATCTCCATATTTCCCCCTATACTATGTTTTTTATATATTATACTACATAAATACACTTATTTAAAAACTTTTTATTATTGTAATGCATAGCATTTTGCATATTAAATATATATAGTATACTAATATAATAATTCAACTTATTTTTATTCGCGTAGTGTGGAATTAAACTTCAAGATTAAGAAAGTTTTCATAATTCATTCAAAGATTATTCAAGCCTTTTTAATAACTATGATATAATAATTACATCATAAGGAAGTTACAACTCCTATATATAAATTGAAAAATCCTAACTCACAGGCACTGATTATTCAGTGCTTGTTTTTGCCCTATAATAACAATAAAAATAAACCACCGACATAGCCGATGGTCATAATTCCCTACACTTCTATAAATAGTCTTTTTATTCCATAATAAGCCGCGCCTTTTTGCACCTAAACTTTCATCAAAAATCAACAAATTTTATAGCTAATTCTCCCTCATATAAACTGTATAAATGCTGTTTTAATATATTCTAATAATTTCCTTCTATTATCTATACAGGACATTATATAGGCATCAACAACAACGAAACCGATTTATTAAATTAATTACATTAGCAAGAGATAAACCCAGATATTTCAAAGCCTTATCTATTATGCTTAAAATTTCCTCTTCTTTTTCTTCTTGTAAAGTTAAAAATATCATCTATATCAAAACTTCCTTTATCTTCAAGTATAGCTTTTTAATCTTATCAACTTGCCTTTTAATAAGTCTTCTTGACAAGCTTCAAATATAGCCGTCTCACTTCCTAAATCATCTAATGTTTTTGCAAGAACCGATTTCATCAATACAAACAACCATTTGTCCCAGTTCACCTGCACTATAAGAACTCATACCTTCATCTCTTAACATAATAGGGCAAGCTACCCCTTTAGATATAAAAGATAGGCAAAAAGCTTCAGGGTAAATATCTTTTTAATTGCATTTCATAACCTACAGCTCTAAGCCTGACATTATTATCTATAATAACCTTTAAATTTACCAGTTGCTCTAAATCCTTAGCCAGTTTTTTCCCCACCCAGGCTTTTCTTAAATTATTTCTTATAATACCATTTTCACCATCAATAAAACCCGGCAAACCTATACTGACACCTAATAGCTTTATATTTCCTGCCTTCTCTTTCAAAAACTTCTACTTGCTTTTCTAATTTTTCCAACATTTTTCATAATTTTCATTCGCCTTTTCTTCTACTACTCTACTTAATATGTTTCCACCAATATCCATAAGTACGGCTATAGTAGAATAAGGTCCAAGCTCTACCCCTATTATACAAGCCGCCTTATCTCTAAATACTATGGCTGTAGGCCTCCGCCCCATGCTATTTGTCAAATCTTCATCTGCTATATATTTTTCCTCTAAAATACCTTCTTCCAATAATTCATTAATACTGGTAGTAATTGTCTGGGTAAGGTAAGTGATAATTCATTTGCTATCGCTGTTCTCGTTGCTTTTACTGGAATGAAAAATACTGTTTTTTTATAAGTATTCTATTCTTTCTCTTAGTTTCTAAAAAGACTATTACCCTTTCTTTGCATTTACATAACCCCTCTTTAATATTTTTAAATATACTTTTTCTATAAATTTTTATCAAGAACTATTTAGATTATTTTTGAGTCATATTGCTATATTTTTTTGTACACTTGATTTTTATTTTAAATATAATGCTCACCTATATATCTATAAGTAATTGCTATTGAACTCAGTATTTTATTATAAATTTTTTTCTTTAGATTAGAGTAATCAGATATATTTATCCCCTTTAATTTCTTTTTAAATATATATCTTTTTAGGATAAAATACAATAAACAAGGTATTTTTATACAGATTCTACCATAAATTTATTTCTATTCTCTCTCATAAGCCCACTATTTAAAATATCCATCATACTCTTATATAGAGATAGGCTGTTTACGACAATCATAGAAATATAGACGACAAAAACCCCATAAAATCAAGGCTTGACTTAATTTTATGGGGTTTAATTTTCGTATAAAACTATCTCTTAGAGAACTGAGGTGCTCTACGAGCAGATTTAAGACCGTATTTTCTTTACGCTCTTTCATTCTTGGATCTCTTGTTAAGAATCCGGCTTTCTTTAGAGTTGGTCTATATTCTGAATCAGCATGTAATAATGCTCTTGAAATACCATGTCTAATTGAACCGGCTTGTCCTGTAAATCCACCGCCATGAACATTTACAAGTACATCAAACTTGCTTAATGTTTCTGTAGCTACTAGTGGTTGACGAACAACAACTTTAAGTGTCTCAAGTCCAAAATAGTTATCTATATCTCTTTTGTTATTGTTATCTTTCCTGTACCAGGTGTTAAATATACTCGCGATAGATTTTTTTCTACCTGTTCCGTAAAATTTATCGTTAGCCATTCTATTATCTCCTTTTCAGACTATATTAGCCTTTGATTTCCATTGCTACTGGTTTTTGAGCTTGTTGCTCGTGATTTGGTCCTGCATATACATGTAACTTTGTATACATCTTTCTTCCTAAAGGTCCTTTTGGAAGCATTCCCTTAACTGCACAACTCAACTACTCTTTCAGGCTTTTTAGCTAAAAGCTCTCTAAGTGTCGTTTCTCTCATACCACCAACATACTCTGAATGGTTGTAATAGATTTTTGATCTAATTTCTTACCTGTAACTTTAACTTGTCAGCGTTTACTACTACTACATAATCTCCACAATCAACGTGCGGTGTAAAATACCGGTTTGTTCTTACCTCTTAAAACACTTGCAACTTCTGAAGCAAGACGTCCTAATGTAACTCCCTTAGCATCAACTACATACCATTGTCTGTCGATTTTATCAGGATTAGCTATAAATGTACTCATGTTTTTCCTCCATTAACTATAACAGTTAGTGCTATTTATTTAATCTATATAGAAAAATGTCTCTCCGGGGGCATTGGCAAGCATCAATCTGCAATTACACAATTAGTGATTATACTCATAAAGTCTTTTAATGTCAAGTGCTACTTTCCGTCAATTTCTCTTAGTTGTCAAGACATATGTTACAGAAAGCCATATGATAATATTTTTCAATCATCCTTGCTAAAATAATTTTAACCATTTCGTTTGACATTTTAAAATTTAATATTTTTCTTACTATATTATTTGTTCTTGTACTGTATCTTTAAGATAATTTGTACATCTCTCCTTCACTGCCAAATCTTCTTTTGCTTTCTATCATTACAGAATTCTCTACTGTTATCTGTTTGTACATAGATTTATAGCTACGCTTATATTTGCTATCAAGGCATTTTTTTTGTATACTTGCTCTAATCCTTCATGCTTGAGGGTACTTATATTTCTTGCTCAAAAGCTCTATTTCAAATTTCCGTATATTGATTTGAATGACTATGTGAGCATCCGGACTTGTTTGCCAAGGACTCAACTGATGGCAAACATCAATAGGGGAGAAAGTATTCCTAAGACAAATAGTCCCAAAGATTTTTTTACTTTTGCCATAAACAGCATGATGATTGTTCCTATGACAATACCAAGGAGTATCGGATATACTAAAAATAGAATTGGAATCATTCCCACACTCCAAACATTACTACAAAATAAATCACTGCAAATATACCTATAGTAATCAAATCTTTTCATTTTAACTTATCATAATATATTATCCTATCAAACTTCTTCTTTTTACAATGTCCAATTAGCAGCACGTTCTCTTGCCTTGATAAATGCCGAATAAATCCTTCTCTATTTATCAAATCACTATGCTTTTACCTTCTTGAACCAATTTACCGTCGTCAAGCACCAGAATCTGATCGGCTTTTCTCACGGTTGAAAGCCTATGTGCTATGGAAATTACAGTATGTCCTTTGGACAATTCCTCAATTGCTGCCAAAATCTCATATTCATTTTCAGGATCAACGGAACTGGTTGCTTCATCCAAAAGAATAATAGGTGCATTTTTAAGTAGTGCTCTAGCAATGGATATTCGTTGTTTTTCACCACCGGAAAGAGAGCTTCCGCCCTCACCTACCATGGTGTTATAGCCATCAGGAAGTTCCATAATAAAATTATGACATCGAGCCCTTTTTGCAGCTTCCACCACTTCTTCATGACTTGCCTTAGGATTCGCAAAGCGAATATTATTCTCTATGGTATCTTGAAAAAGATAAACATTTTGAAAAACAAGCGAAAGATTTTTAAGTAGACTTTCAACTTTATAATCTCTTATATCCTTATTTCCAAATTTTATTATTCCACTACCAACATCATAAAAACGAGAGAACAAATTGATTATTGTCGTTTTTCCGGAGCCTGACGGTCCTACGATAGCTGTCTTTGACCCTTGTGGAATAGTAAATGAAAGGTCCTTTAAGACAGGATTACCTTTGTCATAGCTAAAGCTCACCTTATCAAAGACTATATCCTGATTTTCCATAACTTCTAAAGTCCCCTCACTTATTTCAGGAATATCTAAAACATCCTCCCAAATATCGCATATTAGCAGGATTCTTAACCATAAGAACTGCTGCATTCTCAAGTTGTTTTAAACCTCCGAAAAATCGTAAAGCCGGCCGCTGAAACAGTAAGTGCTTGTGTAATAAAACTTTCTCCTTTCTATAAAGATAACAAGAAAATAATGTAACAAGCAGACTCGAAAGATTAATAACAGTAGATTCTTGCATAAATAACAAAGACTATTTCAAAATGCACTTGAGAAAGTCTAAGCTCCTCAAAAGCATTATTCAATTTAGAATGAATTTCTTCAACAACACCTTCATCTGCAAACGGAAAACTGCAGAAGCACAGAATCCCGCTAATGCTGTCAACTAACGCATCACCGACCTTTATAGTAGCTGCATGTTCACGTGCAATCTCTTTTTGCTTGATTAATCATAAAAGACATGCAAATCAAATAAGAATTAAGCAAATTAAAGTTAAAAATCCAATTTTAGTATTTACACCGAACATTCCAACCAACAGGAAAAAGGATATTGAAATGCCTGGAAAACAACAAAGTCGATACTCATTGCAGAGTAATTTTCAAGACTCTTCATAATATTGGTAAATGCCGCCATAATTCTTGATAGGCTTTGTTCCGCAAAATATCCCATAGGTGCCTTTTTAAGTTTTTCGCCAACTGCAAGTCTGTAGTCCTTGAAAATGCCGAAAACACCGTCACTAAGACCACTTTTTCGCCCAGCCTGTCAAAAATTAAAAATAAAGGAAGCAAAAAGCACACCAAAGATCGTCCAAATATGCTCCCCCTGTGGTTTCATTCATCCAGCAGAATGCAAGAAAGAGAGCGAAGAATCCAATCAATATTGAAGCATTTTGCAGAAAACTAAGAATCATTCCTGCCTTAAGACGATTTTTATACTGTCCTGCCAGTTTTAATGATAATTTTATAAACTCCATGTCTTACTCCTCTCCCAAATATTGTTTCCAAAGGCTTGCGTATAGTGGCTCTTTCATCAGTTCTTCATGTTTACCCTTGGCTAGAATTTGACCTTTATTAATTAGAATTATTTGATGTGCCTGCTTGATTGTATTTAACCTATGAGCAATCATCACAAGATTTTTCCCCTTTACAAGATTCGATATTGCCTCTTGTATTAGAGCTTCATTTTCCGGATCGGCATAAGCTGTTGCCTCATCCAAAATAATGGTTGAAGCAGGTTTCAAAATCGCTCTGGCAAGAGTTATTCTCTGCCTTTCACCACCCGACATTGCTCCCCCTGCTTCCCCTGCTTTTGTATCATACCCCTTAGGAAGCGCCATAATAAAAGTCATGACAATGAGCAGCTTTTGCTGCCGCAATAATTTCATTTTCGCTTGCATTAGGCTTGCCAAGACGAATATTATCTCTAATACTTACATCAAAGAGAAAGTTATCTTGTGAAACGAAAGAAATCTCTTCAGCAAGCTGCTTAAATGAAATATTCTTTGTATCAACATTACCAATCGAAATTTTACCCGATGACTGATCCCAAAAACCTCAAAAAGCTTTTGCAATTGTAGATTTTCCTCCACCGAAGGTCCAACAAGTGCAGTCACTTCTCCCGGGTTTGTTTCAAAAGAAATATTATGCAATACCTCAGTTCCGTCATGATAAGAAAAACTTACATTATCAAATTTTATTCCTTTGCTCCTATCCATAGTAACTTTATTTTCTGCATCAGGACGTTCTTGGTCAGGCATATCGAGCAATTCTTTTATAGATACCCAAGTATTGGAAGCCATCTGAAAAGTTCAAAAACTCATCATAATCGCAAAAAGCCTCGTGGAAGAATAGCAATTGGCAGAATAAGTGATAAAAAGCAATGTCTCAATGCCTATTTGTCCGTTCCCATATAAATAGAAAGCTAAAGGCAAGCTCACTATCTGTGGTGTCATCATTGCTGCGGTCATCAATGCTTTGCCAAACCAACTTTGCTTCCACCATTTCATCGTTGAAAAATGGTAGAATTTTACCGCATCTGCAAATTTTCCATATGAAACTTTGTCTTGTGCAAATGCTTTGATTACAGGAATTCCATGAACATACTCCACCTTTCTATCAGCAACATTGGCATAACTTGATAACCACACTGCCATTCTACTACGGTATTTATACATCATTGTAATCATTCCGACAGAAACAATTGGTAGCGGGATAAATATTGATAATCCTATGCGCCAATCTAAATAAAACAAAAATAACTGTGCAGAGTATAGGATGCAAAAAGCCTGCTAGGTAGTTCAGGCATCCAAATGGGCCACCCGCAGTCTTCCATATCTGCCACTCGATCCATGATAATTACCTTAATTTTTACCTACAGGATTATCCACCAAGTACCCCATTGAATTACCTTTAATTTTTCAAATAAAGTCTGTCTAAGTTTTGCAAGTATGGAAAACGAGGTTTTATGTGAAATGGTTTGTACTAAATCCTGTAAATATAAAGTAAGGAGCAGTGAGCCTCATTGCCAAAAAGCATATTTCAGTAGAGTATGAAAACCGATCGGATTACCCTCGGCATTTTTATAAGCCATCCTGCTGCATAGCACTAAAGAAATAAGTAGAAAAACTAAAAACCTCTCAATACAAGCAAAAATAACAGAAATTCGCATCCTACCCTACCCTTATACTCAGGTGCTACGCTCATAAGTGCTTTGTTTAAACCACCGCATACTGATTTTTGGGTTTTTCGCTTTGCTCAATATCACTTTCGATTCGCCGCATAATCTCATCAGGAACATCCAAATTTAGACTCTCTACACTCTTTTATTAAATTTTCATTTTTGTTTGGTTTCTTACTATCTGAAAGCAGAGCAAATAAATTCATCATTATCTTCATTAATACATCTCCTTTCTGGTTGGCATATACTAACTATTAATTAATCACCTTATTTTGCCTTTTTCATAGCTATCAATAAACAGCTTTTATTGTTTCTAAATAACTCTCATTATTTATAAAGTTCTCCCTTGCTCCATCTAAGATTTCACAGCCTAGTATAATCGTATTTATAAAAAATATAAAAAGTCATTTGCGAGATATTCACATTCACCTTCCTTTGCAACTTTAACTCCCATATATGTGAGCCTTTAAGCGATTCTTCAACCAAAAATCGAAACAAATCCCTTTAGTTCTCCATTGGTTTCTTAGCCTGAAGATAAATGGCATATGTACTCATGAGTTCACTTTCATCGAGTACTTTATCGACAATCATATGTGCTACAGACATTAGCATCTAACTCTCCTGAATACTCTGCCAGAAACTCATTAATCTTATCGACTCGATAAGCCATGCCTTCTCGCATTAAATCATGTAATATTTCCACTTTATTTTTGTAATGTATACACACCTCCTCGAGAAAGCGAAGTTTGAGTAATAATATCTTCCATTACTGTATCAGCAAAACCTTTCCTTAAAAAGCCTTTTTAGCTGCATCTAATATTTCTTTTCTGAGTTTGACTGACTTTCTCTTGTTTCTTTTTCCAAAATATATGCCTCCATAAAAACTGACAAATCTGTCAGTTTTATTATAGCATCGAGATATAGCTATAGTCAACTAACTTGGATGTGAAGAAAAAATCCTATATATCTAAAAATTTCTATTTTCATTTCTCAATATTGATTTATACAATATTATCATTCTCGTATTTAAAATACTTTTATTTCTTTGTGATATACGTGTCATGACCAATCTTTATTAGTCATTATAGATTCTCAACTAAAAATCACAGATAACAGTTCCATACTCTCTACACCTCAAAAAACGCTCCTAACAATAGTTCTGTAGTCTCATAAACACAAAAAGCAGTTTTGTAGTTACAAGCCTCTATTTTCCGATGCTCAGAACTGTTGTTAAATGGTCTAAAAAAGGAATCCCAATAATCATTCACAACTAGAACGATTTGTCGGAATCCCTTGATTTCAAGGCTTTTCTATACTGTTTAATCCTTCACCCTTTGTAGCAACGCTATGCACTCATCTGTGTTTCCACAATCTTTTCGACATCAACACTTTCATCAATGATATTATCTGCAAAATGTCCATCCTAATCCAAGGACGAAAAAAGAGCAAGTGGTTTTTTCTGTCCACCTGCTCTAAATACTTTTCATGTTCTCTTTCCCGCCAGTAGACTTTGTATATATCCTCACTGACTTTGACTTTTTGCCCGCCTACATATAGATAATATTCTTTTTCATTTTCAAAGTCCTCCGTTTCTTTTGACTGACTGTTTTTCAGGCAAAAAGGAGGACTTCTACACTTAGGCATACGAAGTCCTCTAAAACGGAAGAATAAGAATACTTCTTTAGCTACACTTGCGTGTTTCAGCTTGCATCTGAAACAATAATCTACTATAGAGATTATTGAAAAGAGGAATGTTTTGTTTCTTTGGTATTTCTAACATTAGATGTTTAGATTCTTCCATATTTGTTTCCTCCATTTTATCAATAATCTAAATAGTCAGTATCTTTATCTTCTTCATACATAATTGATTTTTTTATTCATTTTTTAGTTTCTATTCTATCAAATAGTTTGATAATCTCAGAATCCGAAAAATCCTAAGACATATAGTTTTTTTCAAACAATATTTTTTTGTTAGCCTGTTCAAAATGCTGATTTCTTAACTCAATTATTTTCTTCTCACTTTCAGTAACAAAAATATCCTTTACTTCCACGACTAACAATCAACCCCTGTTTCTCAAGAACTTTTAATGCTTTTTGGACGGTTGCAGGATTACATTCTTCCCTCTCTGCTAAAGTCCTTATGGGAGGCATCTGTTGCCCTCGGTACATACTTACCTCTTAAAACAGTTGCTCTTATCACAGATGCTATTTGTAAATATGGATACATATTTCACTTAACCTTTTATATTTTTCCTTCCTCGTATAAATTTCCAATAAGCAGAATACGGAATAACCGTAGCAAACAGAAGATAATATTTATTAGCAAACATATCAGGAGTTCCTTTTGCATTGAAATGAACAGGAATTTCTCTCGGGAGAAATATGCAAATAATAAATATTACAACAATCATTAACATCAAGACCAAGACATCTTTTAACAGTCCATCTTTCATACCATTTTTCCTCCTTAAACTAAATAAAAATTTGACTTGCTAACTTTTATATAAACTTCGCTTGAAATAACAAGTAAAGTAACTGATATTATCTGCAAAAACCGGTGTTATCGGAAAGATTTAAAAACCAATTAAGAAAAATTGGTGTAATGAGTGCAATTATCCCGACAAGTCCAGACACAATAACAGGCATGCTCTGCTTTACAACCATCATCTCGCTTTCCCATTCATAATTTGGATACTTTTTTTATTTAGGAAATTCCTATCACTGTTATAAAAGATCGAATAGCATATAGGAACAATTATTAGGTTAATAACTGAATAAAGTTCATATCAAGTTTTAGCATAAATGCAAATATGGAAATCATATACCCAATCAAATGAAGTGTAAGGTTTACAGCTATCTTGGAATTTAAGATCATTTTTACCTTAACAGGAGAGCTTTGCAAAATCCAAATGTTTTTTCCTTCTAAAGATATCGCTGAAGCTGCCGGGACAACTGAGCGAGAGCATAGATGAAATAAATAATGGAGCAAAATTTGAGAGATATTCATTTATATTTTCTATTCCTGAAGACTCTCCTATTTGTTCTACAGAATTAAAAAGCAAAAATATACTAAAAACACATAAAAGTATTACACCAAGGCCTGCATTCAAGACCGCCATGTACGAGCTTAAAAAGCGTCCCATTTCTTTTTTATACAAGGCAAGAAATATCGATTTTCTATTATAAGATTTTTTGTTATCAGAATATCTTGATGTTGTTTTAGCAAGAGTATTAAGCAATCCATACTTCATCGCAACAATTTTTACAAATATATAAAAAACTGCTGTTGAAAAAGCAATAAATAATCCCATTCCAATATACATTGGAAAATTTGTGTGTTGCACGAATAACCCGGATATCGGGTACAGTCCTGTAATTTGCTTAGAAAGCATGATCTCAATACTGTCTTCATTACCTGATTTCATAGCTGACACTGCAATATATCCAATTATGCCTATCATTGCAAATGAAAAGATTAGAGCAATAACATTTTTCCTCTTAAAATAAGATGAAACAGCAACAACAATCATTCCCATACATGCTGCTATGCACATAGGTATCAATGGAACAAAAATCATGGAGGTAAAATACAATATAATCTGTAATACATTTAAGCTTCCGTTTAATACCCAAACAATGCCCCCCGGAAGCATAAATATGAATCCTATTAAAAAGTTCAATAAATACATAAACATAAACTTGCTACTTATAATGTCTGAGCTTTTTTTAAAGGTAGCGATAAAAGCGTTTCTATATCACGACTACCAAATAAAAATTCCATTAGAATAAAAATATTGTCAAAAATAATATTGAAAAAAACTTGATACCGCAACCATATAAGCCGGTATCAATTCCTGCTATCCAACTTGTACCAGTGTTTTTGGCTGTCATAATATTATAGACACAGAAAAAAATATAGCAAGAGTTATTATGCCAAAACTTGCAATAACAACAGAGCTTTGCTTTTTATTTCTCGGCTCTCTAATTTCGTTGATTGGAAAAATTTATCAATTGGGCTCTAATTAGTATCCAAAATTTTTGCTCATTATCTTGTACCTCCATGAAAAAAGTTTCCAAAGTTTTATCACCTTTGACTTCTTCTGTATTTCCGCTTGCGATTAACTTTCCATTTTTTATAATTGCAATTTTATTACATAATTTTTCTGCAACATCCAAAACATGTGTTGAAAAAAAATAGCTCCTCCATCTGACACGCATTCGTGCATTACTTTCTTTAGTAGAAAAGCTGCTTTTGGATCAAGTCCTACAAAAGGTTCATCTAAAATTAGTAACTTTGGAGAATGAACCAGTGCAGAAATAATCGCTGTTCGTTGCTTCATACCATGTGAATACGAAGATATCATCCCCTGAAAGATGCTTAGTCATTTCAAATAAATCACTATATTTTTGAATTCTTTCTCTGCGTATTTCAGTAGAAATTTCAAATAAATCTGCAATAAAATTGATGTACTGAAAAACCCGTCATATGTTCATATAAGTCTGGATTATCCGGAATGTATGCCATCATTTTTTTACAAATAACAGGCTCCTCTTTAATGGAATGCCCATCAATCGTTATACTTCCATTCTCAAAATCATGAATCCCAACTACTGCTTTTATTGTTGTAGTTTTTCCGGCTCCATTTGCACCAATGAATCCATAAATATCTCCAGACTGTACTGAAATGGATAGGTTATCAACAACTTTTTGTCTCCATAAAATTTACTAAAATTATTTATCTCTAACATACCTTTTACCTCCATTGACAATTTGTCAGTTATTCTTTGAAATAATACCGATAGCTTGTTTTAGCATTAGCTATCGGAACATTATTATTTTTACAAACATTCTATTCTTTTTCAATTGCTAAAGAGTTTTTTTGCATTTAAGCTTTGTTCAAGCATTATCTTAAATGCGTTTAAATACTCATTGACAGACTCTTTTTGAATATCTTATACTTATGTTATTTGAAACAAAAACATAAGCTGTCATAAGAAATTCCGCTGTTTCAGACGGATATTTTACAAAAAGTGTTTTTCTGATATTCCTTGGTTTATTATCCTTTTCAAAAATATATTGTCAGTTTTTCAATAATCTTATGGGATAACTTATCTATCATATATCGATTTTCTTCAAGATCAACTGTTTTTCTGTAACGCTGTTCCCTCTGCTGAAATATTTTTCCGAAGATATAATTGTGGCATCTATAAAAAGCTCTAATTTTTCAATGGCGGTTTTATCTTCATCATAGACAATAACATGAATATCTTTCAATAATTTATCTGAATATTGTTCCACAAGACAATATAAGATATCTTCTTTATTCTTAAAGTGATAGTACAGCAAGCCTCTTGATATATTTACTTTGTCAACAATATCCTGAGTTGTTGTATTAGTATACCCTTTCTCTATAAAGAGTAGCATTGCAGCATCCATAATTTCAGCACGTCGTATTTCCGGTTCTTTCACATCTCGCATTTTATCCCTCCTATTTAAAAGGATATCACTCGACTGACAATTTTGTCAATTGTGTTTTCTCATTTCTCTTGAATTTTATGGTATAATATATTTACAATTTTAGAAAAATGCTTAATGCTTGCTTGACTTTTGTAGCAAGCACAGTAAGTGTACAGACACTTACAGAAAAATTGATGAAGCAGTCCCTTTGGGATCTGCTTCTTTTTTATCAATTTTTAGCTTGTATCCTCGCCTAATAGTTTCTACAATTTGAGCAAGTTCTCATTGGAAACTATTGGCTGGGGCAAACTTTTAGGAGAACCCTAAGACCCAGGATTTTATGAAAGGAAGTAATATCTATGGCGAAATAGAATTACGAAATGTTCAGTTGAAAATTAAACTTAACTGAAGAAGAAAAAGCACTTTTTGAGGAGAAAAAGAAAACTTTCAAAATGTCGAAAACTATGAGCCATTTTATCCGCAAGTGCGTTTTAGAAAAAGAGATTTATCAAGTTGATTTAGAGCCGTTTTCAGAGATCTACAAGGCTTGCTCTCCAATGCTACAAACAACATAAATCAGATTGCAAAGCGAGTTAAATTTCGACCGGCATAATCTATAAGGAGGATATCAAATGACATGAAAAAGCAGATTGAATATTTCTCAAAAGAGCTATGGCAAATTCATTCGCTGCTGCTCAACAGGACTTCGAGTAGGTGATTAGTTTTTATGGCTGATTACGAAAAATACATCCAATAAAAATCGACTCTTAATCTTGCCATTAGTAACATATCTGAGCTGTGGAAGTGAGATTTTAAGTTTCCTTGCAAGTATCTCTCTATCTCCTGGAAAGCCTGATTTAACATTAAAAAACAAAAGTCCGTATTATCAAAGATATTTTCAATTTCCTTACTCATAAGTAGGTCTTTGACATTTTGCGTGATACCTGTCGGATACCTCCCCATTTTCAAAACGCTTTCCAAATCTCAACCGAATACGGTGCTGTCTGCTCATCTTTTAAAAGTAAATGAAACTCGTCGATATAGTATCCTGTCGCTTTGTTTCCTCTGTTCCTTGATACCTTGTTCCACACTTGATCCTGAATAACAAACATACCGATTTTCTTTTAATTGACTTCCAAACTCCTTAATATCAAAACAAAGGAGCTTCTTATTTAAATCCACATTTGACCTGTGATTAAAGACATTGAGAGAACCCGATACATAGATTTCCATCTCTGTTGCTAGCTTCTTACCGACCTTTTCTTCCTGCCCTTTTAATATATCGTATAGGTCTTGAAGTATCGGCATATTGTCAGGAGTAGGATGTTCAAAATACTTTTCATAGATTTTAGGAAGGCACCTATCTATAACGAACTTTTCTTCTACTGTAAGACCACTACCGCCTACTACAAGCTCAAGCATACTCATGATAAAGTTTACCTTGTCTTTCAGCGGTGCATCCCCATCACCGTAGTTCATGTTTATATCAAGGGGATTTAAGTAGTCTTTCGACTTACTGCTGACCTTTAATGACTTCTCCCTTAAACTGCCTTACAAGGTTTCCATACTCTCTTTCCGGATCGCAAATAATCACATCATCATCCGTTATTAAAATCGCATTTGCCATTTCTCTTTTGGCACTAAAGGATTTACTGCTGCCCGGAGTTCTGAGGATTAGACCGTTTGGGTTCTTCAATTTCTTTCTATCTGCCATAATCAGGTTATGAAAACTTAGGCATTTAGTCCGTAGTAGACTATTACTTGAATTGATAAAAGCTCCTCTGTGGTAAATGGCATAAATACTGTCGTTGATGAGCTTGATCAATCCTCTATCTATCTCAATCTCTATTTACTCCAAGAGGCAACACGCTCACTAAAACCTTGTTCATGAGAATGGTCAAGTCTTTTTCAGCTTACAGTTATGCTTGTTTGCAATAGAGCTTATCTGAGCAATGGTATTATCGAGCTTTGCAACATCCTTGCAAAAATTCATAAAAGACGATACTTACCACAAACATACGCTCATCTCTGTCCGCAAATCTTTTAAAGAGGCTCTTTTACATCTTCTCCGTAAGTAATTAAATCCGATGGAAGAATATCCATATCATAACCTGACCTCACCGCCTTCTTTGTTTTCCTCAATCTTCATCTTATCAATATCAGTGTTTTCTTTTTGACCATCTTGATGACTTCCCGATTGCTCGATTTCCCTAATATGAAAAAGGAAATATTGATGTTATCATCTATATCCAAAAACTCAGCATAGCATACGGTCAGATAGCTCACTTGCAAGGATTTGAAAAGTGACTTGACTGCACGATAAATTTCCAAACTTAAAATACCTGTTTATGGTGTAAAGTTAAATTCATCAGGAGCGATATATGTCTTTGGTGCTTTCTTTCTTCTTTAAGTCCTTATAGGAAAATTCAAAGGTCTTATTCGGATTTAAAACATCATGAAGTATCTTTAGCCTTTCCTCTCCGTTAAGACTTTCTGCTCTTACTCCCATACTTTTGAGACTCGACAATATATCTATCTCCAGTCTTTCAAGTTTTGATGTTGCCTGCTCTAAATTATTCGCTTCCACTGTAAAGGTTACATACTTTGATTTTTCAGTCCGTTATTTCCCTTTACAATCTGACTTTTTGAGCATTTCTCGAAACTCAAGGCGTATATCGTCAAACCCGTCTTTTTTATCCGGTATTTGAATGGCTGATTTCATTTCTTCATTTCTGCCAAGCTGATTGATATATGAAAACTCTATACTAATACTTGGATCAAAGGAATTAAGAAAGTTTGCAAACTGATTAAAAATCAAATCTCGATCTTCTTCTAAAAGCAAGCTGATAATTTTATATCCTCAAAAGGCGATACTCTTATTAAAATGCTTTTTCATCAATCTGACATATCCCGCTTTTTAAGAGTCTAAGGTAGGGAATGGTATCTTCAACAGTGTACCTTTTCGGTTCTTTCCTAAAGATAAGGTCAAGTAATCCGCCCCTATCTTTTTTAGACTTTCCCTTATTTTGCTTTAAGTCCTGCTTTTGACTTCTTAATTTCTTTTTGGTTTTGTTCATAACTTTTAGCTGCTGAATCTTTCTTTTTGTCTTTCAAGATAAACCTCCTTTCTCACTCTTTTTTTGTGGCTGATAAAATTTATGAAGGTAAATATACTTAAAGTATTTCTCAAAGCTAAGTCCATCCTTTTCAAAAAGAGCTGATGAAAAAGATAGGGAGAGTGGACACAATGAGAAAGATGAGTGCTATATCATTTGGAACGACCTTTCGCATAAATAAATAGATTGGTATTCCAATAAGTCCTGCAATCGTAAAACCTATCAGTTGTCTTTTTGTTAGGTTAAATGCCACCTTTGTTTTTACCTTCTTTTAAGTCTTTTGGGATAGGTACATACGCCATAACTTACCTCCCATCTTCTTTACCCTTTGAAAGCTCCTCTATATGCTCATATACGGAGCCGATTTCTTCCTGAATACTTGCAATCTGTTCATCTGTACTTCTGTTATATCTTTCCTGAATTAGACAAAAATCATTATGGCAGCGACCAATGTCTTTTGTTCTTTCTTCCAAGTCATTCACTTTGCTGTGAAGCCTGATTCTATCCATCACTGCCAAAATACCTGTTCCAACTGCTACTGCTATAAATACTGTTTTTCTTTTGTTCATACCATCTTTCCTTTCTTTTAGTGTGCATTTAATACGCTTTTGGCCAGTGTTCCGCTCTTTAGCATCATTAACCCCAGCAAAACCGCATATCCAAGTATCGTAAAGGTACTTGTGTGTATATCTGTTATTTGTATTGTCTTAACTAATACTGCGTATATTCCAAGACAAACCATTAAAAAGAGTCCTTGCAATCCTATGGCAAATAAGCCTTTGATATAGTTTGTTCCAATCTGTCCCCACTCTTTGTTTCCCATTGTGGCAAAAGGAATAGCTGAAACGGATGAGTAAACATAAATCTCAAACATTCTTCCGTAAACCACAAGCATAATCACAATGGAGATTCCCTGTATAGCTATCTTTATGAGCGAAGTTTCAAAGAGTATCATTACAAGCTCTCCAAGACCTTTATCTTTTAATCCTTCTACCATTTTTACTATCTGATCTCCGGAGATAACGGCAGAGGTGTTAATTACCCCTGCCGCTTTATTTACCATGTGCTGTGCCACATCAAAAACTGCCATAGAAAACTCAAAAGCATGGGACACTAACCATACAGCAATCCACATCTTTATGATGTATTTGAAAAATTCAAAGGTATCCGTATCGTGCATATTGTTCTTTTGCATAACCATATTGATAAGCTCGATACAAAGGACTGCCGTTATGATTAGCCCCGCTATGGGGATGATAACGGAATCGTTAATGCTTTTAATAAAACTGAAAACCTGCCCGTTCCACCCCATCGGTGTCTTTCCTACATCCGTTGCAATCGCACCAACTTTATCGTTGATGTCAAGAAACATGGACTCAAGATTCGCTTGGATACCGCCCAGTAGAAGGTCTTTGAAAAACTCCTCTATCTTGTCGAATATTCCAAACATTTAATTTCTCCTTTTCTTCTTACTTGAGTACATTTGCAGAAGCGGAATCAGCTTTAATCCGATTAATACGATACCGCCTCCAGCCATAAGCTGCTTGATGCCCTGTGACTTTGCACCAGGATTGTCATTGCCATAACCTTCCATCAGGTTAATTACGCCCCATGCTCCAAGTCCTGCACCTACTGCCATAACTAAAATCTTTTAATACATTTACTGCCTGTGTAAAAAAATTCCATTGTTTATTCCTCCTCATTTTTCTTCTTTCTTTTTCAATCCTGTTATATGACTTCACAACAAAGTTTTTGTAACTCTTTCCGTCTTTTTCACGCTTCTTAAAGTAACCAAAGATATGGATCAAATCGCCTTTTTTTCAAAGGCTTTTTGCTTTCTCCCCTTTTTCACCATAGGCTGCACAATTGATATATTCCTTGCCTTTCCCATACTTTTTTACAAGTGTAAAGTTTACAACTTCAACAGCTTCTCCCTCTTTGTCAAAACTTGAAAAAGTTGATTCTGACAATAGTTGGCGTTGATATTAATCATTTCTTGCTTCATTAAAAATTTCTCCTTTTTCTTTTCAATAAAAAGACATGACGGAGTTTTTCTTTTCCAATCGCTAACGCTCATACTATTTAATTGTTTCCTTTAGTGGGACTTCTGATCCTTAGCATCTTATCTCCTGATTTTAGGTAATAAAAACAGCAAATCTATCTTTTTAGACTTACTGCTTAAAACATTACTATAATTACATAAACAAATTGAACTCACTTCATATCCAGAACTTTTCATTTCTTTTGCAAGTGGTATTTTTCCACCCGCCATTACTATCAAAAGTTATATAAACAACCCCTGATATATCATTCGGTTTTTCAATGTCATCTTTTTACTAAAGCACATACATTATTTCTTCCCAATTTGAAATTAAAAATCCATGTTCAAAAACCACGTTCTGTCTTGCTCTACTCTTTATCTCCTTAGGACTATCTTTTTCGTAACCTTTATCACACGGAGTATATAGTACAATTCCAAAACCAACATTTGTGTATTTTTCTATTTTTTCAATGATAGTCATACCCTAAACTTGACTGTTCGTGTAATATGATTGGTTCAAAGCCCATCTTTTCTATGAAACGTGCAACTTCTTGCTTAGTTTCATTATCTCTTCCATGAACAATAAACACTTTATTTTTATCTTTTCCTATTATTTCATCTTTATGCCTATCCAATATTGTATGTTGTGTTTTCTTACCTTCATCAAGTAATTCTTTGGTTACGTCAGTTATATATTTATCATATGTAAGTATGTCATTCGGTGACACTACATTATAAGTCCCTGTGGCATATTATCATTTTCATATTGAGATAACGACCTAACTGTTTGCTCTGTTGTCATTAACTTCAGCCTCTTTGTTTCTCGTTTATTTAACATATAACCATTAAAAACAAATTCCTCATTGTTAAGATATGGAATGACTATATCATTTAACACCTCATCCCTGATTCCACATCTAAAACTGTAATTTCTTTATTTTTGATTTGACTTGCCAATCTTTTCTTTAATTTCAACTAAAAACTTGATAATACAATTACAAACACTCCTTTTCATAAAATATAAAATAATAAATCATGTTATTATGTCACTATATCAACTAGATTATAATCAATTATTTATTGCAAATTTCTTCAATATTTCTGCATCATCATTTTCCTTTTTCTGGATATATCGAAAAAACAAAAGCTTACACTTTTATCATCCTTAAAAATGCTCAAACAATGATTTTCTTAAAACTTTGCTTTATCTGCATTAAACATGCTTCTTTTTGCCCCTCTGGATTTCTCTTTCATTCCTACAATATATCTTTCTTGGATCTTCTGCATCACTTATACTTAATGAATTTACCATAGATATTTTTCTATTTCAGAAATATAGTTTGGAACACTAATAGAATATAACGTCCAAAAATAATCAGTAAATTGGATTAATATGTCACCTAAATTTTCTGCATATTCTATTTCTAAAGTATTCTCTCATAGTTCTTGTATCTACTAATAAACTATGACTATTTGCTTCACAAACCAAATCATTTGACAAATCATTTGATCTCATAAAATGTAATTTTACCAAGGCATATTTATTTTTCCTTAGTTCATTTTCAACAAATCTTTTTACTAAAACGATATACTCAATATCCTTGTAGTTAAAATAAAACTACATATTGTCCAATCAAGCCTTTCCATATCCTTTTTAGTAGCTTTAAGTTTTTCTAGCACAGTTTTTACCTCCTCAGGATATATTATCTAATATTTTAAAATGTATATATATCATTATATCAAATATACTGTAAAATGTAAAAATAACTGCTAAAGTTTTATAATTGAAGTATTTTTATTAAGCTTGGCTTTACCTTTTCTCTTGATATAGTCTTCAATATTAAAGATATTTTTCTTATCATAATCTTCTAGGAGCTTATAATTCTTGTGCTTTGTAATATCGTATTTATCTGAAAGAAAAGGTCTGACACCTCTAAGCTGAAAGATACATTTACCACCGTCCATTACAGTAATCTCATCTTGACTCATCAGTTCTTTGCCAGTCTTTTGATAATTAAGACCAAAGCTCTTTTGATTTGACCTCATTTCCAATGTGTTATATAGATCTATCGTTTCTTTTCCCAGTGTTTCAGAAAGTTCTTTTAGTGTGGTCTTTTCCTTGCCACCAAGAAACAAGGTACTATCACAGTTACCTACGATTGTATCAGCGTTATCCTTATAGATTGCCTTTAGCTGAGATTGTGCTTGAAGTATGATACTTGCTGATATTTCTCTGGAACGGATTGTTGCAATTAACTTCTCAAACTTAGGTATTAAACCAATGTTTGCAAACTCATCAAGAAGGCATCTTACATGAACAGGAAGCCTACCGCCATATACATCATCTGCTTTATCACAAAGTAGGTTAAAATAGCTGTGAGTACATAATGGATACCACAAAGTTAAAAGTATCATCCATATCAGAGATAATAACAAAGAGTGCTGTCTTTCTATCTCCAAGAGTATCAAGCTCAAGTTCATCTTCTTTCATCAAGTCCCTAAGTTCCCTAATATCAAATGGAGCAAGTCTTGCACCACATGAAATTAGAATAGACTTTGCTGTTTTTCCAGCAGCAAGTTTGTACTTTTTTTATATTGCTTTACTGCAAAATGCATAGGCTCTTTCTTTTCCAGTGCTTCAAAGAGTCTGTCTATCGGATTCATATAGGTTTCATCATCTTCTCTAACTTCTGAAGCGTCTATCATATCGAGAAGTGTTGCAAAGTTCTTTTCTTCTCTTGGAGCTTCATAGAAGATGTAGCCGATAAGGGCTGTATAGTAGAGTTTTTCGGCTTTGACCCAAAAATCTTCACCTGCTTTTTCGCCCTCTCCTTTCGTATTTGCTATAATTGTCTGCACCAATTTCAAAATGTCTTTCTCAGAACGGATATAGGCAAAGGGATTGTATTTCATGGACTTTTTGAAGTTAATGGTATTTAAGATCTTAATCTCATAGCCATTATCCTCAAGCATCTTGCCGCACTCAAGGACTATTGTTCCTTTGGGATCAGTTACACAATAGCTGCTGTGCATCTGCATTAAGTTAGGTTTTACATAAAATCGGGTTTTTCCACTTCCTGAACCACCGATTACAAGTACATTATTATTTCTTGCATACTTTGGATTTGCCGGTCTGCCATTCATTGTCAGTCTTTCGGTTTGTGTAGGCAAAATATTATTTTGAAACTTTTCATCCATATATGGTGAATATCTTTTTAGTTCCCTCAGAGACGTTTTTGTCAAGTACTTTTTATGTTTATGGACGATTTTTGAAAAATTGAGCAACAAAAACAGTAAACCTATTTTGATTTACTGTTTCTCAAATTGTTGTATTCAATTAAACAAACTGGAAGTTATCTTCCGATGCCCCCATGAAAACACTACTAAAAGTTATTTTTAGTAGATTATTTTTCTCAATTCACTCTCTAATAATTTATAATCCATAATGTCTATGATTTCTCCACCATTTCGCATTTAAATACTTTTTTTCTTCATTTTTAAAATCCAAAGTTCCATATTGCATTTCTATATTGCTTGAAAATTTAGGCATTTTGTAAATTCCATTTTCATCATCTCTAATCACTGGAATTGTAAAAGCAAAATTTTTCATTTCAAGAGTGAATAAAATATGAGGATATTCTCGTTCATTTAAATCTATATTCTTCCATAGAATAACATTTATCCCATTAAGCGGATTCTGTCCTGGGCAAAAAGCAAAATAATCCACAATTTTTCCATTGAACTCATAATTTCCCTTTTCTCTTCAATGCTCTTATAAATACTGTTTTCTGATGATAACTGTTGTAATACAGCACTATGATTAACATATTGAGGATATAAATCCAAGGGCATTATACTGTATGCCATCTTTTAAAAAATGAACAATAAATTGATGGTGAAAGTAATGCTGGCGAGGGATACTTATATCTATTTTATTTTTTTATCTAATTTTATTATTCCAGTATTTTTCTTTTCAATTATTAACGTCTCTACTTTTGTTGTTCTCCATAACTGGTTTATTTTTATTCATTTGAATACGATAAGTTCTATATGAAATACCATCTTCTTTTGGCATATCTTTTTGAAGATAATTGATTACTTTTCCCAATGTTTTGTTATTATCTTATAAGGAAGCATATATTTACCCAAATCATCTTCAAACATCTTACCAAATTGTTGATTACATTCATCACACTCAAATTGTGAGATTAGGGATTTATTTCCAATAGTTTCTGAAACTGCATGTGCAACCTTAGTAATTTTTGCATTTTTCATTGCCACAAAACATGCAACTTCTATAGGAATGTTCTGTCCATGAACTTCGATTATAGATTGATTGTCTATGTTTTTGAATGTCACTAACCTCGTATATCCATCAAATTTAATCATATATATTCAGCCCCCACAAATTCAAATTTGTTTTACTTGCTGTTTGTAGTATTATACCATATTTTTCAATTAGTTTTTAAAGGTCTAATTCTTGTTTCTTTTGCCTGTATAAATTGTAATCCTAAATGTCAGTATCTTATAATTTTTCATAAGAAGTCTATAAACATCATTAGAGCTTAATCCATCAAACATTTTTTTCTTGGATAGTTATTCATAAAGTTTTCAATTTCCTGTATTCTCTTTTTGCTGAATTTTCCTATATCTACTCCTTTTTTTCAATAAATCTCCTTATTAGCTTATTATTATTTTTCATTACTTCCTCTCTCATCGAGCAGTAGCTATGTGCATAAAAATATCTTATTCCCATTTCTTCTATAGCTCTAGCATTGCTAAATTCTGTTCCATTATCACTTGTTATACTTTTTAAATATTTTTATTGAATTTTTGACTTATATTCTCTTCTTAATCCTTCTATTACCTCTATTACTGATTTACTGCTTTTATCTTTTATTTTTCTTATTATCTTTCTTATTATCTCTTTTCTACTTACTCTTTCGGTAAGTACTAGTAAGCAACTCTTTTTTCCCTTTTCCTGATACCACTGTATCCATTTCATAATGCCCCGTTCTCTTCTTTGCATTTATCTCTTCCCCTCTTATTTCTATACTTTCTCTACCATTCTTTATTATTCTTTTTCCCCAATCTTCTTACTAGGTTTTTAACTTTTTCTTATATATTAGATTGCTTTCTACTAAGTCTTAAAAACAAATTTTCCATTTATATAATTATATAAAGTTTTTAAGGTATATATTAACTTCTATTCCTTTATCTTTAGCAAACTTTAGTGCTACATATGGTGAAACTCTTTCATCTACTATTTTTGCTTCTATGAAGTTTACTAACTTATGATTACTACCAATCTTTAGGTATCCATCCTTTTTCTTTAATCTTCTTCATATCTATTTTTGTGCTACATCATAGCATATACTCTTTTTCTCTAAGCTCTGAATCTATTAATCTAACCATTCTCTTTTTATCTCTCTATATATGGTTCTCTCACTTACTCCTATTTCTTTTGCTGTATATGCTTTTTGTTCTTTTTCTTTTAACAAAGTCTCTATTTTTGCTCTTTCTACCCTCTGTTAGATGTTTACCTTTTCTTCTTTTTGATATACTTTACTTGCATCGGACAATAAATTCCTTTCGTTTTTATGTTCTCAACCTTTACGATAACATATTTTTGTCTGATGTCTTTTTATTTCTTTTTATCTAATTCTATTCATCATTATCTCGTTAATACTCGACACTTTATTTTACAACTTACAGTGAAGAAAAATCCTATATATCTAAAAATTTCTATTTTTCATTTCTCAATATTGATTTATACATATTATCATTCTCGTATTTAAAATACTTTATTTCTTTGTGATGTGCGTATCACGACCAATCTTTTATTAGTCATTATAAATTCTCAACAAAAATCACAGACAACAGTTCCATACCTCTACACCTCAAGAAATGCTCTAACAATAGTTCACCAGCAGTATCATAAACACAAAAAGCAGTTTTGTAGTTACAACCCTCTATTTTCCAGTGTTCAGAACTGTTGTCAAATGGTCTAAAAAGGGAATCCTATAATCATTCACAAATAGAACGATTTATCGGAATCCCTTGATTTCAAAAGGCTTTTCTATACTGTTTAATCCTTCACTCTTTGTAGCAACGCTACGTACTCAACGATGCTCATCATTGTCCAAAACCAGTCTTAATAACATCTCAATATCCATAATGTTTTTAAACCTTAAATAATATTTAGATAAATTTGTTTTGTTGAGATTTAAACCATCATGAAATGTCAATTCACAGATAGTTTTATTTATATAATCTTTTTGTATTTATAAATCATCCTCTTTAAAATCTCGTCTATCTGCTCCACTTCGATTTGTTTTTGTAAATCATCACTGTTTTCAATATAGTTTTTATGTTTTTATCCACTTTAAAACCTATAAAATTTGGTAACAATGATTCGAGAAATTCAATCCAAGTTGAATACATAGGTTTCGTGCTACCTGACCAACTCCAAGAAGTAGGTGTTAATGGTATTTTTTCAAAGTCTTCAAACAACGGATTATTCTCAAGAAAGAGCAAGATATACTCTTTTTTTCTTTTGATCTCTAATTTTGACACAACTGAAAATAGTGGTAAATACATTTTGCTTTATCATTGCAGAATCGTTGAATACATTGTCGAATCACATATCTTGTCTTTCTAACAACTTTTTCTCATTTTGTTCTGGCAATAATAAAAGTTTCTAAAAAATATGGCACGGACAATTTAGAATATTGTCTATTTCTTATCAACTGCTCAAAAATTTTGTTATATATTTCTGCAAAATCATCTAAATCAGAAAGCAACAATGTTTTCCTTATAGTCGCTAAAAAGAGTCACTATTTATTAAATAACTTATACTGTCTAGTATAGGTCTAACTGAATATATTTCCTTCAAAAACGGACCTCATAATCATGATGTTTATCATATGACAACATAGCATAGTATATTTCTTCAAGCAATTCTAAATTGCAATTAAATTTTTGAATCACTTCCTTGGTGTATTATGATGATAATTAAATAACAAGCCAAAAATAAATATCCACGATAAAAGAGGAATACTCTCTTTTTATTCAAATATATTTGCAAACCTTCTATTAATGCTAATTCATCTATTTATTATAACTTATCCAGAAAAATCTACATCATGCATTGATGATGAGGCACATATCTGGCTGTGAAGTATCTTCATCATAAAGCTCCTATAAATGTTTTCTTCTTAATTAACCTGGCGGTAATTCGCGATAATATGCATATGTCCAAGCATTTTTCTGACTATATTCTTCACTGGTAATACTTATACACTTTGAATCGGATAATAATGAAAATAAATTGTCTACTAGATGGTATGGATGTAAAAGTGTTTGGTGTATCGCTGGATATAATATTTTAATTGCATCAACATACCAATCTGTTTTATCGTAAATAGCATCAAAAGGCAATGCCCTAATCTTCACCGACCTTCCAAGATGAATGGTTATCTATCCCAGAAACATCCCCGTTGCAAAACATCGATTAACTTCTTAAACATTTTGTAAAATCACAATTCAAAGTGTAATGATTAATTGATTCCTGCTTTCGTTTTCATGTTCTTCATAACCGTTTCTTTTATAATCTGGTCCTTTGAAGACAATATAATTGAGAGTCTCTCCTTAAATATTCAGAAAACAAGGATTCACAAGGAATAATTCATCTCTGCTAAAACTTGCACTATTTTGTGTGATAAAAGGGCAATTTGCCAATTTATCTGGTGGAAAATTTGACTTCAAAAATTAATTCAATATATTTTTAAATCAAATTGTAAAACAGGAATGCTTATATCGTCAATAATGCCACCATAAGAACTAAGAATTTTCCTAACTCTTTTCTTTCATACTTTTCAATTTTACTCAGAAGTTAACGATTCCCAAATTAACTCACGATATTTTTCAACACCTTTAGACATAGTTAATGGAATCTGATATATGGTTATTGCATTCTTTTCGTCCTTCCTCCACTGGAGAAAAATTTAACTCTCAGAAATTCTTCACATGTCTGCATTATTATCAATAAATTTTTGTTTTCAATCATTTGAATATTCTATCACAGTTATTTTGAGTGTAAAACTATTACGAAAAGAAGTCCTCTGAATACTCAAAAGTATATATTAACTGCATGGTAAAATTTATAAATAAATCTGGTCGTTTTTAGATAATATTGAAAAACAAATCACAAGCGGTTGGCAAATCAGTCATATCTGCAAATCCACCAAGAATTTTTAATAATATCATTTTCCACATGTTGATAATCTTTTCAGTATCTATATCGATCCATCCACAACTCACTTTTCTTCAGATTCAATTTCATTTGCAAAAAGCAAAGTGTTTCCGTAGGATTAATACGAAAAAGATTCTTTACAAATTCAAAGAAGATTGGTGATTTTTCTGTTGATAATTCATCCCATAATCTCTTTATTTCTTTTCAACAAAAATTTAGAAGCTCTTTATTTCTAAATATATTAAGTAACGTATTAACAGAAGATACAGTTCTCTCTCTGTAGCTTGAAAAAGCAAGCTTTTAATCATTTTCGATAAACCAAGTAATGTCAAATAAAATATGTTTTAACAAGTAATTAGACAAACATTGATCAGAAAACGAACAGCTTTTATCATTACAAAATATTGACAATCTCCAGCTCGTGAAGCATACGGATATTTTCAATGAAACTATCCGATTTAACCCTTTTTCCGTAAAAACTGGTAAAAGTGCATCAATATATCTAAATGAATTGCTTCAAGAAAAGAAAGCAATTATACCAGAAGTTATACACAGATTTTTGTCTGTAAAAATTGATTATTTTCTAAATTAGAACCATAATAATCTTCATATACTTTGTGACACATCATCAATAGACTCAAACGATTTGAACTGCATGCTACTTTCCTTGAAGTATAGCAATACGAGCGTTTCCTTCTGAAAATTTTATAATTCGTTCTTGATAGTCTGAATTCAAAATGCCCAATGAAGTTTCAAGTAATTCCTTAATCTCATTCTCTGAAAATACATTTATATTTCACACTTCATAGAAGTGATTGCTCGAACATCATTTATCACTTTTTGAAGTGCATAATCCATACTGTAATAAGTATTTTTACATTATATCCTCTGGTTTCATACTAACGTATCGTGATAATATGCGCAATCTCGACAAATTGATTTGCATCATCAATAAAAGAAAATAATCTCCTGGTCTATCTAAAAAGTTTTAAATCCTCGTATATTGGTAATGCATTACTATGAATACAGTAAATCTTTTCATTCTTAGCATCTGCATGATTTTTTACATAATGCAAAGCTAAACGTGTTTTTCCCGTACCTGATGAACCACTGGAGTATAACAACATCCACTTTAAGATAAGCATTGATGATATCTTGAAATTCTTTTTCTCTGAATAGAAATTTAGTGTCAATTGGAGCAGCCATCTCTATTTTGCATTGTAACTATTAATACTATTCATATGATTGAATTTGATCTGTATATTGATATTCCCAAAACTCACGTGAAGATTATGATGAGAAAAGTATATATCTTCTGAGTTTATCAATTCCAATAATTCATGCTTTAATTCCAACATCTTCACACAGTTTACTTCCATCATCTTGAAAGGGTGTAAGGTTTGATGAAGTATGACACAATAATTTTCAGAGATTTTGTCATGCGAACACCCTGTCCTTGCTATATCAAGATTATTTTCAAGATCATCACTAATTTTTGCAAATAAGTTCGTCCTTGAGTTGTGTATTCAACAAAACATACTTTCCATTTGATGCAATAAAATAAGTATCTATTGTACCTAAAGTGGTCTTTCGTGTACCTGCTTCTCCACCAAGAGATACTATACTGGATAGCCTGTTTTATATAACAAGAATCACACAAAGATTTTGAAATGAACCTGCATCCAGTCAGTAGTATTGTTTAATACTTTCAATATTAGCCACTGTCTATACCCCCTATTCTTTTAATATGCAACATCTTAGATGCTTCCAATGCATCTAAAATAGCCTCTGCCTTTCACTGAGCACTGCGGAACTTTCTGGTTCTCGTTCTTTGAAATATTATAGTGTTCTCTAACTTCAAACCACGTTTTTCTTAACTTGTGCAGTGTACAGAGGGATACTTTAAACTAAAACCTTTTTCCAAAACATAGTTTTGAATTTGTTTATAGGTTGCCTTACTTTCAGCGCTTGTTAAATCCATATCATCCATCGGAAGTTCTACACTAATATATTTCTCTAGAATCAAGTTTTGGAACGCAAACACGATTGTCTCTGTATGGCTTTCGACACTACTGAAAGTACGTCACTCTATTTTTATATAGTAAGTACATATGGTCAATTGTATCTAATAAAAGTTTTTAACGATTAAAACGTTATCGTTATATAGTAGCATATGCTTTTTACTGTACTTAAAGATAAGTGCTTCCCAGAATTGGTCATTCATGATATCCAAATCAAACTCTTTCTTTGATATATCCATCGATTCAAGCATCTTCTTATTCTTTCTAAGAGACCTCCATAATATGTCTCGACTCATTAAGTTCAATCTTATAAAGCAGATTTGCCATAGAAACAATAAAGTCTCTATATTCTTCGCAAAACATCATTGTTTGATTTTTCTATCTTTCCAATACATAAAGCTATCAAAAATCTTCTTCAAAGAATTTAGGTAATAGTCCTTGTATTGATTTACTAGGCAACCGCGTTGATGAAAGCATCGACGCATATGAACCGCGCGCATATTGCCGCGCTCACAGACATCTTATTGTAATTTAATCCAAAACTTTCCATTTCAACGATAGCATCGAAGTTAATTTGTGCTCATCATCAATACCCGACCAATACGTTCTGCGATCAACAGTGGCTAACCTCGCATGATTTTCACATCTCTCTCACTCATAGCGACAAAGACATTTCGCTAAGTGGGTTCTTATCACCTTACTTCTTCCAAAAGGTTATTCCACTAGCTAATGATCGAAACACCAGCGATAGCGCCATCCAACTGGGCTTCCAAGCCAAAGCAAGAAAAGCACTCCCTGCCGCCATTCCACCACTCGCCAGCAGCAAGTGTTCCACCACCAAGGCATGCCAATCACTGCACTATTAGCTGCGCCCACTTGCTGGGTAGCGATTGAGTACCAGTTGATGCACTCCAGAGTTGCAACAATGCCCCTTTGCCACTGTCGGTCCCATCGTTACTAAGACAACACGCGCAGTCCAGTTCCTCCTGCACCTGCATACTGTTGCATTTTTATAGTCTTTTATCAATCTTATTTGCTTGCTGCTTCCAGTCGTAGTCTTACCCGTCGTTACATCACTAGCTTTCTGTTCACCAGGAAACATTGCGTATTTTCATCAGATCTGTTCCTGCATGTTCAGTCACGAGTTATATAAACTTCCTCGGCGTCCTCCTAGTTCTCGAACGGCATTATTTGTTTCCATTGATTGCAGCCTGAGCTTTATCCTGAGCACCTCAGTTTTGATTTCTTCTTATGTTTCTTTTACTCATTGTTCTTTTCTCTCTCTTTAAAATAAGAATCGATATCTGATCGATTTCTCAATATCTCATCCTGAATCGTTTCTTTTGTTTTGCTAAGATTACAGTTTTCAAAGGCTTTGAACATACAGCGCATCGCTTTTTAGTTCTTCTTTGTAAATAACAGAAGTAGACTCATCATCAGAGATTTGCATCAGCAAGGAACCCTCAATCCACGAACATAATCAGCGAGTATTAACTTTTTGCCATGTTTCAGGATAACGTGTCCTCTTTAATGTTATGGCGTTTTAACCTCATCACTCGTAGCTCCATATAATGAAATTTGTAACTCTCCAATGCCGATACGTCCAATCTCAGTACAAATTCTGGTAACATTAAAGCCATCGCCACCCGTAGTAAACCTCGTGCAATAGCATCCCCAGCATCTATAATACAGAGTACCATGTGCGACAGTCAACATTCATTTTAATGTAGCATCTCGAAAAATGGCTCACATGACTCCCATCACACGCAAAGGATCTATCGTCCCTTTTTGTCGTTGGAGAACATCTGAAGTTACAGCCGCCTTTCCATTGAGTAACAACACGTCTTACCAAGAATTCACTGACAAAGACGGGCATAGCTTTGTGTTGTCTGGAAATCTTGTATCATATCCTTGCTTATAAATATCGAGAAATAGTCTAATGACGGCTGATTTATCAACTCCAACAGTAAGATCTCAATTTTCTACTGTAATGATATCATTTATCCAACTCCAGACAGGTGAAGGGATTCCTATGTCCTCTTCCTTTACTACTTGACGACCCTCTGAAATATCTGAAATCAAGGTTGCCCAAACCAATCTTCACAAATCCGCAGAACAGTTTGTTTTGGTATATCTTTTACCTTCTAGGAGTAAAGTTCCATCGAATTTTGAGAATGTAAATCCAAATCTTTCTCTCTTGAAATAAAATGTGCTGTGTTTGCAAACTGATCCAAACAGATAACCCAAGTATTGTGGGATTGTCAGACCTCATCGATCTTGAAATGATGATTGGTTGCGTCAAACTCCTATAAATCCGTCCCAATATTTCGCTACTCATTTTGATCATAAGGAATTCTAAATCCTTTTTCTCTAAAGTATCTAGTAGCAGAGGACAATTCCCTTATCACCTGTCCAGCCGCATAACCTAAGCAAAGGCTTCTGCCTCTATCAGCAAAACCACTTATTCTGTAATTTCTCCAATTGGAGACTCTCCTGGTTTTCCTCACTAAGAATACATCTATAATTCCACATAGAGCCCACTCATCATACTGGATAATAAATAGTCATCTTATCATACATTCAGGTGTTAACTTTTTCAGAAGCAGCTATGTTTCTAATTTAGCAGAAACTACACTCAAGTTCCCACTCTAGCAGTAGGAAAGTTGTCTTTAATATCAGAAGCAAACTCATAGCCATTTTCATTTATACCGAGCTCCAAATAACATAAATGGTTCATTATTTTTATTTATATGCAAGGAATTCATTTGCTTTCACTTCGCCCTTTCACTTTTTATTGCTCTAGTATTAGAATAAACCTTTTTATTTTCTACAATTTATTAAATCTTTGGTGCGCCTCGCGGGTTGATGATCTCTCAGTCAGTCGGGTAAGCACGTAGCCAATCAAACTTCGCTTTGTCTCATTTTCTTATGTGCCTTGCATAGACGTACATCCGCTTCTACTTCGATACTTTGTGTAGCTCGTACAAGCAGTGTTACGCATTCCATATGAAAGCGATGGATACCAAGTATGCCAGGTAGTCTTTCTTTTCTGTGTATGGAACATATCCACTAAACTATTTAACGATAACATAAGGTATTGTTAGCTAGCATTACCTCGGCAAACTGGAGATTTGTTCATTTTTGATACTCCTGAGCCACCCATATCCCTCCTTCCTAAAACTCATGCGTAAAATGACACATACTGTTACGTAAGCGTCATAAAACAGCTGACGTTCAGTTTGCTCAGACTATTATTTATATAAAATGCATATCACATCACGCATTTTATTAGCAACGATGCCAGTTTCTATAAGTCCAGCATTCTTTCATCCAATAGAAAAATCCTCTACTAATATATAAAATTCCATCATCATCAAACCTCTAGGTCTGAAGTGTTATTTCTAACTATAACAACTTCTTTCTTAAATGAGTCTCCTGTTCTTTCTCCTTATGATTCCGTTTCTGTACTTGCTTTTTCTTTTGTAACAACATTATCGCCGATTGAATATCACATCTATTACCTCCTATTGATAATAAAGTTCACTTTCTAAATTTCTTTTAATCGTTTGTTTTTATTCTCATCTCATAGTTATATTCCACAACACCAACATCTACATGAACCCCCTCATACAGAAGTTCATTATATATTACATTCTCCAATAATGTGACTGCTCATTCTGTTCTGGAAATTTAGCCTTGTGCATTTCTAAGCCCAATATCTGATAGTATTTATACGGAGATGATATATACTTTCTCCCTTCACATCATATCTTCTGGCTTTTTCAATTAAAAAGCATCAACAAAATAATCCAAGTAATTACTTACCGTAAACTGAGATATCTTTTATATCTGACATAAATGTATTTGCTGAAGTTTAGTTGGATTTGATAAAGAACCAATAGATGAAGATATAATATCCAAACAAATCATCCATTATAGATGCACCTTTTAAGAACTTTTATTGGCGCCCATTACATCTTTTATCATGTGCTGTTGTAAAAACATTCTTCAAATATTCACTCTTTCATGATTACTAAGCTTTGTACAGACATTGGCATACCACCGTACAGACAATATTCATCAAAAGCCTTTCCCTTTATCTCATCATAACACATGAAATAAAATTTCGCAAATGAAAATGGATATACTTATTTCATCACCACGATCTCGAAATTGTAAGTTAATACATCTGATGATAGCATTTTGAATTACTACCCGTAATGTATATATCTGCATTTGGATTTTCATGAGTCCTAGCACAAGATCTACAAATGTTATCTCAGAGTGTTTTCCTTTCTAAATATGGATTAGAAATTTCTTCATAAATTGACATCGATAAAAATATAATGTTTGGGTTCATTATCTCAATTTTGCATCTCTTTAAATAGTTATCTAGACTCTCATTGGGTTTCTATACGATATTCTTTCAAACTCATCAAGTGCAACAATATACCTGATTCACACACCCATTGGAAAGTAACATTACCTATATAAATAACCCCAAATAAAAGATAAGATTTCACATTCTTCTAATACCTGTATTAATCTTTCACTCTTCTATTATCTTACCATAAGTTGATTTAAATATCTCGGTCTCTTTGTACTCCATACCCCATACACCCTTTTAACAATATTTTGTAAACACGCACTTGGCGAAATTTGGCTGTACACATTATAGCATCCTCAATTAAAGACTCTAAGGTACCTCATTTAAACACAAATGCGTATTTACTACTTTTTATTAAAATCTATTTTGAACCTATCAAACTCAGCTTGCCCTGCAACCTTACTAAATCCCTGCCCCATCATTTGATCAAAATCATATCCTCCATACGATACAACATCTTACCATCCGGCATAAAACACACAAATTACAGGTATGTGCAAGTGGATGTATCTCTTGTTATACATTCTAGTGTCAACTCTCTTGCCTAAGTGGATATGTTCCCGCTTAGTTGATTTTTATCATTAGAAAAACAAGGCTTACTCCAGGCTACCGATACCTTTTAGCGATAGCCTCTGAACAAGCCTTGCCTTTCACACTCTATTTATCTCACTCAGGGTGCCCCTTGTGGCTGACACACACATCAGTTTGCAGGTAGCACGTAGCCAATCAAAACTTCGATCTGACCTTTTCGCTTCAATCGTTTTCTTGGGCACGACTTGCTTCGGACGTACATCTACTTCTACTTCGCTATTTCGTAGCTCGTACAAGCAACAGCTACACTCACATGGGCTTTGTCATCGCAAAGCAATCAAAGGATTTGTATCTGCTTTATTTTATCTGCCTATAATAAAACTCTGTAAATCTCTCCAAAGTTTCGGGATTACAAGAAATATATACTACTCTTTTCGGTTCCAAACTTAAAAACTGAAAGATATAAACTCCTAGTACTTCCACTTCCTAGGCGGATCCATTAATACATCTATTTTTGCTTTCTCCTAGCTATAGAAGATATAAATTTGCAGCATCTGCATTATAGAACTCAACATTTTTATTGAGATTTACCTTTGCATTACTTATTCCATCTCTCACAGCATCTCTATTAAGCTCTACGCTAATTACTTTCTTTTTACATCTTTTGCGGCTATAAGCCCTATAGTACCAACACGGAATAAGCATCTAAAATATACATATTCTTCTCTACATTTTTGCCAGTTTAAGTGCTTGTGTATACAATTTTTCAGTTTGTATAGGATTTACTTGATAAAAAGATTTTTGAAGATATTCTAAGTTTAAGCCCACATAAGATATCTTCTATATACCCTTTGCCATATAAAATAATTTCCCTATCTCCAAGTACCATACTGGTATTTTTCAGCATTTATATTTTGAATAATAGTAGTAATATTAGGATAAAAACTCTAAGAGCCTTAATAAAATTATTTTTCCTACAAAAACAGGATTTGATGTAACTAAAACCACCATGACTTCCCCTGTACCTACTCTTACAAGAACATGACGTAAAAACCATAACCTCTATCTTCATCATAAGTCATCTAGAGATACTGCCAAACTCTTTTATTGTAGCTATTATATTACAAGCTAATTCATCTTCTATAAGATAGTCATTACTCTCTATTATATTATGAGTTCCTCTTTCATAAGTTCCGCAATTATCTTTCCTCTAGTATACCAAAAGTTTACAACTACCTTATTTCTATATCTATACGGATTTTCCATAGAAACTATCTTCTCTACTTTTGCATATTTAGAAAGTAAATTCTCCACAAAAAGTTTGCTTTTTATTAGTTGCTTATCATATGTATATCTATATAATCACAAGAACCTACAATTCTTTTCTCTTCTCTTTGGAACCGGAAGCAATATTCTTTTCACCTCTTTCTTTTAAAATCAAGTTTAATATTCTTCTTTTTATCACACTTTTTGACTTAACACTCATACTATTAGTTTTATCAAACTTTTTATTATATTTTTATCTATACTTTTGTTCATACATCTCACAATGTTATTATTATTTCTAATTTATATTAATAGGCATTAGAGCTATCGCATTAAATCAAAACATCTAAATACAGTAACTAGTTATTATATTATCAATATATTTTATGTATAACTGTCTTAATACGATAGCTCCATCTTAGTTTTATACTTCTATAGCTGGTTTCTTCTTTTTAACATAGCCTTTTCTTCATCATCAAGATAAACCTCTAAAGTATTATAAACATTTTTGATAAGAATTAAAAATATTCTATGTCTTTTAGTCATAATATCAATATTTAAGGCTCTTCTATCTAATGGTATCATAGTTAATGGTCCAAAAGCCAAAAATCCATTTCCTGCATCTACTGTCAAACTAAGTTCTCACATCTTACCCATGGCTTCCGGCTATATAAACTCCCGGCTCATCACTAACTATCATTCCTGCTTCAAATCCTACATCAAGTCTTAAATCCGGATTTACTTTATATCTTATAGATATTGGACCTTCATGAACGCCATTACAAAAACCTACACCATGCCCTGTACCATGATTATAATCAAGACCATATTCCCACATAGCAGCTCTGGCAAAAGTATCAAGATTATAGCCTTTTACTCCCTTAGGAAATTTCGCATTCATTAGCCTTAACATACCTATCGCAGCCAAAGTATAATGTAGTCTTTCATCTTCTGTTAGCTGTCCAAGCGCCATTGTTCTTGTAACATCGGTTGTACCATCCATATATGTGGCACCTGAATCTACCAAGTATAAACCTCTTCTTTCCAACTTAGAAAAGCTATCTTTAGTAGCGGTATAATGTGTCATAGCCGCATTTGAACCATAAGCTGAAATAGTTTCAAAACTGAGGGACAAATATTTTAAATCTGTAGCTCTTAACTTATCTAAATAATCCGAAGCACTTATCTCTGTAATTTCTTCACCTTTTTCCAGACTTTCCTGCAACCACTAATAAATCTTTGTTTCATAAACTCCATCTCTTATATGTGCATTCTTAGTCATTTTTATCTCTGTAGTATTTTTTATAATTTTAAAGCATTGTTAGTATAGATGGAGCAAAACTATCTTTTATTCTTCTCGCTCACAGATATATAAGTTAAATAATTACATTCATTATTATCAATAATATCTACTTCACTCTTTTATATCTTTTATGAAAGTATAGTATTCATCATAGTCCTTAATATATATATTTGCTTCTTTTCAAATGACTTTTATTTCATCTGTGATTACTTTTCTTGCATAAATAATACAGCTTCATCCATAGAAATATACATATATGATAAATATTGTGGGGTTGTACTCTATATCTGAACCACGCATATTTGTAAACCAAGCTATATCTGATAATTCCTATTAAACCTGCACTTTGACTTATTTTTCTATTAATTTATTTCTAAATCTCTAATTTATCTTCTACATTCTCCTGTAATTTCTGTTCCCAGTACAAAGCACAAAATTTGCACTTCTTTTCAGGTCTATCTTTTCCAAACTTTTTCTACTATATCACTTTCTACTCTAAAGTTTATCCCTGTTTTGCCTTAAACTTTTCCTATAAACTAAAGCTTGTTTTGTATTTTATTAGTTTTTGCACTGAAAAACCTAATGTTTCATTCCTTCTTTAACTCTTTCAAGACATTCTTCAAGATTTATAACACTGCTTTCCCCCATCTTCATAAGTTCTATTCCACTACCCTCTAATTCCTTAGCGGCTTGAACAAAAATATCTTCCATCAGTCCATGCCAGCTTTTATCTTTCACCATGGTGTCCCCGCACCACCGGTGAAGCCTGAAAGATAAGCTCTCTTCGTCATATTCTGATAAATACCACTACTATGTGCATCTGAACTTGACATATCCAGCATCTATGCCCTCATCTTTCATAACTTTTCTTAAATCTATTATTTCTTTTTCAATTCTATACCCTCCAAAAACTATGCAAAATATTAATACTGAAATACCCTCTCATCTTTTAATTATAATACTATTTAATATTTTACTAATATATACATGGTATTTACTAAAATATTAAATATCAATTCTAAAAATTTTCATACCAATATACTAGGACAAAATATAGGAATTTTATATATCAATCTAAATATATACTATTCCAGCAAGCCCTAAATGTATACAAGCATATATATACCGTCTTTTATCATATCATCAGTTACATAATCTGCTATTTCTTTAATTTATCTATACTATTACCCATAGCTATGCCTATTCCTGCTGTTTTCAGTGATTTCATAATCATTCATAGAATCTCCAAAAGAAATAACATCTTTTTATATCTATATTATAATATTTATAAAGAGCAAGCGCTCATCTGCCTTACTTTGATCGAATTATATCCGCTCCCATCATACCCTGCAAACAAAGGTAGTTTGAATTCTAAAATGCTCTTCTGTATCTCTTTGCTCCATCTTTATAACCTACATAAGCAAGGTTTCTTATATCCATATCTCTTATCAAATTTACATCTTTATATTTTTCTAAGTCTCCCATCTTCTTTTATCCAGATATCAACAAAGTCATTACAAGTATAATAATCATGACTCGTCTATACCAAGTCCCACACTATATCCTTTATATATAGTAATCGAGTATTTTTATTCAATAAATCTTTTCGGCATAATATAAGAATGTATGAGTCTCTCTCTGCTACTACTTTTGTTCCGTTGAGTTCATACTGCATCAAAAATTCAACATATATCTTTAAACATTTTACTGCTACCGGTATCCATATCTCTTCCTCAGCTATAGCAAGTTTATGCCCTTTTTCTCTTAGTTTTCTATAGCCAACATAGCTGAACCTGGTATTTTATAATCTCTATGATCTAATAAGGTCATATCTAAATCAAAGGTAATTAACTTTTGCATATCTTCTCTCTTTCTAAGCAATATTTTCACTACATACAGGCAATTCATATAGCATATATGGGTCAATATCTATGCACATCGTTTCATCTCTATTTTGCAATAAATCCCACGCCAGTATCATTTAATACAGTGCATGTATCAATAAATACCTTATCTCTTAATGGCCTAAAAACCTCTTTTATCAAGAATATTTTTACATCATAACATACTATTTTCACCATCTTCAAAATATACATATATTAAATAATCTAGTAGGATATACCCTAACAACTTTTTGGAAACATATCTATATCCTCCTTTATACTAATGGATTAATTCTATTAAGAGGTCTTCCATCTTTTGCCAGCTCCCAGTTCTGCATCAATTCATCTTGATGTAAAACACCAGGCTAAAAATCAATTTTGAATTGTCTTGATGGTAATACCCTTTAATACATCTAGCCTTATCTATTTCAATAATAGCCTTATTCCATTATATTCGGCATGAAAGTGGAGGATTATGATCATCATAATACATAGTTACTCTTATTCCATAAAAACAATGATATCTCCGGCATATCTTCTCTTTTCTTCCTTTTCTCCTCATTCTAGCACATTTTACACGACAGGAGAGCTTTCGCCTCCTGCCGCAATTAGTATTCCATTTCGAAATGATAATATTACACTACCCTAAGGGTATTTTATTTTAATCTATTTAAAGATTATTCGTTTATATAGCTCTCTTAAGTAGCCAATTCTTTTGTTACAAGTCTTACGTCATTTCGTCTTTTTCTTGTACCGTTAGAGATAATTGTACCTGTTGCATTAAGAACAACAACTTTTACCTGTTATACCAGCAGCATTGTAGTGCTCAGCAGAACCGATAGTTAAGCTTTTCACCAGCATTGCTACAGTTGTTTCTTTAGATTGTCCTTTATACTTCATGTAGCTTCTATTTACTAAGTTCTCTGATTTAAGTTCTCTTCTAACATTACCATTAGCATCAACTTCATATACACCGTATATTAAATCGCTATCAGCTTGAATCTTTCTACCGTTTACGTAAGTGTGGCCCTTTATCTTACCGTTTTAGACCAACACCTTGTTTTCGAACCAGATGTTTTGAACTTAAATGTGTAGCTATCTCCATCAACAGAAACTGTTTGATTTCCTGATTGCATATCACCATTGTCTACGAAATAGTAAACACCTGTTTTACCATTTGTAGCATGTGTAGCTTCTACTGAAGCATAATCTTTAACTTTAGCTTCGCTATCTATTTCTTCAGCTGATGTCACCTTTCCTGCTGCATCAAATGTTAAATATCTAAGACCTGTTACCATCTCACCTGCTGCATTGAAAAGATACTTCTTGCCGTTGATTGTCTTGATAGAATCTGAATATAATCTACCCTTAGCATCTGCATAGTACCATTTAGCTGAGTCATTTTCATTAGCATCTTTGTTAAGATTCTCAGATGGAACTACCTTGAACCAACCTCTTACCTTCTTAGCTCCATCATCTGGATCTGAGAAGTAAGCATAGTTGCTAACTGTAGCTGTAGATGCTGTAGATACTTCATTCCACTCACTTACCATCTTACCATTAGCATCAAATCTATATTTCTTACCATTGATTACTTTTCTGTACCCTTATATTTCTTACCATTATTTTGGAAGTAGAACCAGTAGTTTTGATCTGGATCTTCAGCGGTATTATCAACAACTCCTAATTGTTTCCAAGCACCTGTTACTTGAGCACCATCATTAGCATCTCCTAAATAATATGTTCCGCCTACCCAAGCTTCATCTCCTACTTGTCTTGTAGATTGCTCATCTACCCAACCGTAAAGCATTTTTCCATCTACATCAAACGCATACTTCTTACCATTGATTGTCTTGAAAGAAGTCTTTCCTGATGTAGGAGCCTTGTAAGCTTTACCGTTAGCTTGGAAATAATACCAAACTGTTGCAGAAGCATCATCGCCATAAGCGTCAGTATTCTCTACTTCTACCCATCTGTTAGTAACCATAGCACCATTAGCGTCTACATAGTAAGTATTATCGTTGCTCTCAACGATAGCATCTCTTACCATTTCACCGTTATCTCCAAGGTAGAACCAGTTATCTCCTGATTTTGCCCAATCTCCTGTTACCATGCTCTCTGTTCTATCATAGTATACCCATGTACCATTCTCTTCTTGCCAACCTGTAGCAGCAAAAGATGTCATAGATGCACCGATAGCAAGTAATGCTGCTGCTGAAACTACTGCAGCTATCTTTGTTTTGCTTTCTCATAATTGAATGCACTCTCCTTTTTCTAAATCCTTATGTTGAAATTCTAATTGCGTTCAAGATATGATACTACGTCAACAAAAATCACGCAAGACTTTTAACAATTAGTAACTCTTCCTCGAGTACAAGGGTAGTATAAAACACTTATTTTATTATTACTATATATTTTTTCTTTTATCGGTTTTCACGAAATGTTTTACATTTATTCTTTTTACTTATTTTTAACATATTGTCTATTAATTTCTTTTTATGTTAAACTGCCTACATCATATCTAGAGTTTAAGAATGAATAAATCAAACTAAAATATTGTTTTTGCGGCTTTATGGCAAGCGAAAACCACAATAGCTCGCTTACTTGCAGATAAAACTTAATTTAACCTATATAGATACTGATGAATATATATGTAAAAATATAATATGAATATTCCTGAAATATTTAATAAAGGTGGTGAAGAAATTTTCAGGAATCTTGGAGTTTGAATGTATCAAAGAAATATCCTCTTCCCAAAATTTAATTATTTTCACCGGAGGTGGACTTCTTACCTTGATAAATTTTAAAATATTAAGATAATAGTATTATTATAGACAGAAATTCTCGAAGATATCTATGAAACTATTTCTAAAGATAAAAATAGACCTCTGGCTAATAATAATTCCAAGGAAAAACTGAGAACGCTATACAATTCCAGAAAAGATAAATATCTTAAATTTTCGCATATCCATATAATAAATGATAAAACATAAAACATGATTTTAGATGATATTATACATAAACTAAAACTCTCTTAAATCTTAGGCTTAGGCGAGTTTTAGTTTATACTCTCTATTCATTTATCTTACCTTTTCCTATTTCTATACCAAATACATGATCACTACTCCTCACTACTTCTATCGCATATTCTTCATGTAAGTCGTACATCAAATCTATATAAGCTAAAGTTTCCTTTACTAAAATTTCTTTTTGATGTCCCCATTATCATTGTATATCATTTCTACTATAACTAATTCCAAGCATCTTTTTGTCTAATAAACATATATCTTTCCAGATTTTTCTAACACTATATTGTTTTTTCTTCTATACTTCCGTCATCTTTAAATTTATTATTAGCTACCAAATTTTGATATAATATTCAAGTAAAACTAAGCTGGATTTATCTACATCTATATTACCTATATTCTCATACTCTTCTATAGTTATAAAACCTTTGCCGGCTCTTTTCTTTCCTATGTTTTTCACCCTAAGTATCCCCTCATCTCCATAAACTTTCATAGTAGCAAGATATACTTTATTCAAAGAATCTTTATCAGTATCTTTTTCTATTCCTTAAATTCTTTTCTATTTCTAAAACTATCTTCTGCAATTTACTTTTCCACTACCTGAGCACCATATATATATATCATTTTATTTTCTCTCGTATTTAACCTTTATATCTTCAAATGTAGAATTAGTATTATAAATATTTAAAGCCATTTCTAACAGTTGCAAAAGTAAAGCTGCACCGTACTCCCTCCCAAACAAAACTGCCCCTGCAAAGGCTTATACCTAATTCTTCCAAGATATAAGCTGCCGCCACTTCCTTACTGTTGCGCCGCTATTATGTAATCACAATTTTTATTCAATCACAGGCTATTAAAGCGGCTACATTAGTTATTGCCGTCCATTAATATACAGGAATATGATAATAAGCTCCACCCAAAAATACTCCTAACCAAGGCAGCTATGGTATCAAACTGCCAAATTTTAAAACTTCTAAATATCGTTTTATCTATATTTCTTTTTATTAGCTTTATAATTAATATTTTTCTTTGTAGGTTTAATGCTAAGCCCTGCTCCCCCTACTCCGTCATAACTTCTATGGGTTTATTCTAATAAAGAACTTAAAGCGGCACTTGTTGTGGTGTTTCCTATACCCATCTCTCCTCGGTTCCAAGTAAAGTAAAACCTCTTTCTTTACAAGCTTTTACCATTTCCTATACCCACATAGTTTTCATAAGTCTTTCTTCACCATAGTCATTTCCATCATAAAACTTTAGTTCCCTTTAGCTATTTTTTATTTGGTGAGCTTACTAATCCCCCATCAGCTATACCTACATCTATAGCTATAACCTTTGTATTTCAGGCATCTGACAAAATATTAACACTCGCTAATCCTCCGCAATATTTCTCACTAACTATCTTTTATACTGTATACCGCTTGTGAAATAATTTCTCTTTAACTATACCGTTATCAGCAATATACTACCAAACAGCTTTGTCTATATTTATATCTCTTTCTTGTTATTCCTTGCTATTTTTATAATTATACCTTCCAGCTCACCAGTCCATCTAAAGGCTTTCCTATGTTATCCCAATGTTTTTAGCTATCTCTTTATACAAACAACTACTGCTTCTAATTTTTTTTGTAGGAGTAAATTCATCTAATTTCTTTATACATAAGTTTCTCTCTGCTCTATACTCTTAAACACGTATCTTTAAGATTCTTTATCATGTTCATATTTGCTCTAAGATAAAATATGTGGATAACCTGCAAAATCTTCTTTCATTTGCATGTATACACTCCCACCCTTAGATTTATTTGCCTTAGTAGCAATAAAATCTCTACCACATTCTTACCATCCCAAGATGAAACTCATGGACTTTTAAATTTCACCTTTTTTTAACAAGATATCCTTTATAGTTTTACTTTATATATTCAAATCTTAAGCTTATCAGTCTTAAACTGTCAAATCAAAATATCCCAGCATAGAATACTTATTTTTATTTACATCTTCCAGATTTTTATGCATATACATAAAACCTCCACACTGGCAATGGTTGGCAGACGTACGCTGCCGAAATATCTTTTACGCTCATGCTCCTGCTACCGTCTTTTGCATAAACTTCCGGATAACCGCCACATAACCGCCAAAGCATCTATATCATCAGGTAATTCCTTATCTTCCTGGTGGACTACGCTCTACTGCATCTCAAAACCATTTTCTCTGAGCAGATTCAAATTATCCTCATACATAAAACAAAATGCACTATCACTGCTAAAGCAAGACGGAGCTTATGATTTTGAAACTTATCTTTTACTCACTAACAGTTTTACTTTTTGTCTATAAAAAGTATCTTTTATCTCTTTGAAAGAAAAATTCCATATCCACTTGTTTTTCTAATATATCGCTATGCTATCAGCCATATTTTACCAGTTCAAATTCTCAGGCATAAAGAGCTCAAATGTCTACTTGGAGATCTCAAAATCTTGATTTCTTTCTATAGATCCAAAATCTTGATATTTGCATTTTCTTCGATATTCTTTTTATATTTTTATAAATATCCTGCAGAACATTTATTTAGAATAATGGCTTCTATTCTGTTTTCATTTAGACTATCATAAATGTGATACTCATATATATCAATCTCAAACTCATCTACCACAGACATACCTTTGCATTTATTGCATTGGCTACACTATAAGCACTGTCAGCTCGTGGCTCTTGACCATAATCGTATAATATCCCAGCCGCTTCAGCTGTGGCTATATCTTTATCATTTATATTTTTCCTATTGTTCTATCGCTTCCATCATCAGTTTCAAAAATACAGCTCATCAAATTTATACAAGGCATCAAATCAAACTCATGATAGCAGTATCTGCATAATCAGATCTGTTTTGTATGCTCTAATATTAATATTATTACGTTTTAAAAGTCTGATAAGCCCCAAAGTAATACTTGTCTTGTCTGTACCTGAATGGCTAGCGGCAAGCATAATGCGTTTGCTCTATTCTATTTACCTCTTATTCTTGCTATTAAAACCGGATTTCCACCTATCATCTATTATAATTTGCTACCGTTTTGTTATTTGCAGCTGATAAATGACATATCATATTTATATCCCAAATTTGCATATTTCTTAACTATTTTCAGTATGCGGCTATAGTTTCTAGAGTCTAGTATAACAACAGTTGCATTTTCCATTCTTTTTATATATTTTATCTACTATAAGTTCCAAATCACCACAGAGCACCTATAAATACATGACTTGGAGCCTCTATGTCCTCTATCACTTGCTTCTCCAAATGTGACTTATATTTTTCAACGAAAATTTTTATATTCTTTTCTATCAAATCACAAGCTATCTATGTTCATTTGCGTACTACCTTACCTTTACTTCGCAAATCTTCCCATCTCTATACTACAAGAACCTGAGCCTGCACCAATATCATAACAAATAGCAGCTCACTAAGTTTCCAATGCCATAGCCAAAGCTTTGAATATCGATTTTGTCATGGAACTTTATCGCATTCTTCATCGTCTATCCCAAATAAAACTCTCTCTTATCTTTTGCTTTTCATTTATAAATATAAGACTACTTATCTTATCAAATTTTTCATTTACCAGTTCACTTGCCTTATTTCTGGAAACATCTCCCACTCTTAGAACTCATATTTTCAGCAACTCAAAACTTCCACTCTAAGTCTCATTTTCCACAAGATGGGCTAAAAATGCTCATTCAATTTGTCTCATCTCCTGAACTAAGTGCAAAGGCTCTTAATGCATTTAATACTATCAAAAGTTCATTTCAAATTTTCATCTCTTCCACATGCACGCTAAGCATCTTCATATCTGTATAACTCGTTCCAAATTTAGCACACACATATAAGACTCTGATATTCCTCACGCAAATTTCCAGCTTACTGTTTTCTTCAAAGTAGCCTAGTATATTCTTCAAATTCTTTCTTTATGTGGCACTTTCCTGAATAAAAACCTGTATCTCCACTTCATTACAAAGACAATTTTCAATCTTTCTTTCATCGGCTTTTCTACATATATAGTCCAAAATATCTGTGGGTTTATAGGATATATAGGTTTTACTTCTTTTACTTGCTATACCAGGACATATTTCTGGGCGATTCTCTTTTTGCACGATGATCAAAGTTTCTTGCATTTTCAATCTTTTGCACTTTCTATGGTAGGGACTGTCTATATCACCATCTCCGAGTCCCACTATAGATATATATTTCTCTTACTTTTTAGCTTCAAAATATTAGGGAGTTTTTAACTTCCTCTACATCATATTTCAAATCTTTTAAACCTGATATAGCTTCTTTCCAGACTTATTCCTTCTTCCTCGTGGGTCTTTTACTGCAAGCTTTAGCATCACTTTCTTGCAAGCTTTCTATCACTTTCAAAACCGCCTATATCTCCTGATTCTTTTGTTATCAACACTTATCAAAGCATATAACAGCGTAACGTGAGTATCTATATCAAAAGGTCCATGCATAGCTATAATATTATGGCCTCGGAATACCCATATCTTCGCTGACCTTTATACCTACTGGCATTTGCCTAATACTCTGGGATATAGATTTTTAACTTCTAAATCTTTATATTTATAAAGTTCTTTTGAACCTCTGGCAAATAAGCAATTCTTTTCATTGCTTATCTTTAAATACTTGCTCACTACTTCTATACCTTTCAAATTCTTTTGCAATATTTTTCTAGGTCTTATCTAAAACACACACTGTCTCTTTAAAATTCTTACATGCTCTAATTCTAAGCTCATTACGACCTTTATTATATTTTTCTGAAACAATTTTGGCATTATAGGGTGTGTTGCATCCTGCGCTTTTTCCACATTATTATCAAGAGAGAGTTCTTCATTTGCTTCTTCATCTTTTCGCCCTTCACTAACACTTATATATATATTCTTCCCTAAAAGTTCAGTTCCATATCCGTAGCTTAACACAAACAATGGCAGGTATAAAATTTTCATCACAATATTTAGCAAGTAATCCACCTTCACTCGTGCCGCCATAACCATCTCATTATATTTTATATCTCTTGGTGTTACCAACTTAGCTTCCCTATTATCTTGGTTTGAGAATTACCGATAAAACAGTAGTAAACATATCTGTTTCCAGTGTTTTTAAGTTCTTTCAGACTCCATTATTTTACAAGTTTCGCCTTCTCTACCTGTATTTTTAACTATAGCACAAGGTGTATCAGGTGATTTGAATTCCAACATAATGTCACAAGCCTTAGCCAAATAGTCATGTCTTTTCTTGCTTGAAGGATTATAAATACTTAAAACGAAATCAGCTTCACTTGCAAGTCTTAATCTTTTCTCTATCTTCTCCCAAGGTGTGTAAGTAAACGCCTAAGCACTTATTACCGCAAAATCATGTATTGAGGTGCCCAAGTACAGCAGCTCCCGAAAGAGACCGCACTTACTCTGCAATAACTTCCACTTCTGCTTCTTTATAGTCTGTAGCTAACTCTAAAATAAGACCTGACATACCATAAACGCCTGCATCTCCTGAACAAATCATAGCCACTACTTTACCCTCATCAGCCTTTTCTAGAGCAAGTTTACAACGTTCAATCTCTTGTTTCATAGGAGTTGTCAAAAATTCCTTATTGCTAAAATGTTCCTTTATCAAATCAACGTAGACTGTATATCCTACTATAATGTCGCAAGTATTCAAAGGCTTCTGCCTCAAAAAGTCATCTTATTAAATTCTCGGACCAGAGTCCAATGCATAATTTCTTTCATATCTTTCCTATCTATTTCTCACATATATTAATTCTTTAACAAAGCAATCTGTTTTCTCCCTAATCTTTTACTATAATAAGAGAAAAATAACCTGCATCCTCAGGTATGTCTTCTACCTCATAATATATATATCATTTTCCATACCGCAATTTTCCTACCATACTTATAGACTTTTGTTATTTTTCACATAAGCTAACATTTTTATTTCTTTACCGGATTTCATCAAAACTTTTGTTCTGTATATCTTAATGCTTCTTCTACTCCATAGGATGCAGGAATTATATGAAAACTCTCATCAGCCGAGAGCTAAGTCTATTCCCAATCTGGCGAGCGCTAGCGCAAAAAGATGTAACTCCTGCACACTTTCAGTTTTCATATCCCCTTTTCTTTGTTATTTGCATGCAAATACAGTAAGTAGAATGTACTAGCATCTCCAAGTGACTACAAACCTCCTACATCTTTTGCCCTCTTTTAGTTTAGCCTCTATCAAACTCCGCACCCTTTCTAATGATGCTTCTTCTAATAAAAATTTTATCTTCTTTTATCATAGGCATATAAATAGCCAATCTTTTTATTTTCTATTTCTCTGCTAAGCTCCTCTGGCTCATCTTATATGCAACTGCTTCTTCAACATCCGGCAGCTGACTAATGCATCCTACCTTTATTCATTATTCTAAGTGCTTTTAGGAGTGTGGAGTTCACTATCCCCTAACACCCACACTTATTCCACTTATAATTTTGCCATCTTATCTTCTTTTCTCATATTTGTATGGCTGTATACTACTTGTAATTTTTAGAAAGTATTTCATCAAAAATCTCCTACTCTTAATAATTCTCCTCTTCCAAGGTAAAACTAAGAATAGCTATTTTCATTTTATTTTCATCATCATAATAACTATCATTTATTCCATGCCTATCCATCATCTCCAAGTATAAGTGCTTTTATTTGACGTTGCCTTTTGCTCTTATACATAGACTGCCCAAGGCGGACATAACTTCTTTTTAAGATACCTTCTCTAAGATACCCACACTCTCATCTGTAGTATTTGAAGAGAGTATCTCCTTTGCTATATTTACTATTTTACTTGCCTCTATATTCTCTAAATCATTTAAGCAAATGAGCAGCCATAAGTTCAGCTCTGGCATCTGCATCATTACTATGAGTATTCATAATACCACCTGCCAGTTTTACAAACTTCTATATGACCAACTAAAAAGCAAGCCCTTACATTCAAGATTTATAGCAAAATCTATGGCTTCACCTACATAATTACTAAAATTCTACACCTATTCCTTTATCAAAAGCCAGATTTATTTGCTATGTAATCCATTCCATAATTTCCCGAACTGCAACTATATACTCCGAATTTTCTCTTTTTAGATTTCATATCTACTTTATAGTATCTATAAGAGCCGACTTACATCATAGGTGTAACTATGCCACTTGTTCCTAGTATAGATATTCCTCCCTCTATTCCTAAACGTTTATTAAAAAGTTCTTTTGAGATACTTCCTCACCTTCCGGAACAAATATTTCTACCAAAATATCTCCCCAATATTTTTGTCATCAAGTACAGCCTTTAAATGCTCTCTTATCATATTTCTCGGAACAGAATTTGCAGCTGCTCTCACCTATATATCTGTTGGCATCCAGTTAGTTT